>JAABUY010000133.1_pt1 | contig 155468 bp, 38 predicted proteins | sample 5560271 | NCBI WGS metagenome assembly JAABUY01 (sample SAMN10711886, study PRJNA513374) | rock metagenome | isolation source: Antarctica rocks | place: Antarctica: Victoria Land, University Valley
AGTTCTTTTATTTATTAGTAAGTAATAATAGTTATAAGGTAAATTTAAGTCTAAATATAATAGATATTCGTATAAACTCTTATAGATACTAAGACCCCCCTTAAGTATTATAGGGGTTATAAGGTAAGCGTTACTAAAAATATTAATTTTAGACTAAAGGGATTATTTATAATAGTTACCTAGTACTAGGGTATTAATGAATAGTTATTAGGCCTACTTATATTATAACTCTATTATAATATTACTATTTAGGACTAATAGGGTATAACTAAGTATACTATTATTAGACGACTTATTATATTAATTATTATTAGGAAAAGACGTTATTATTATTAACATAGAAGTATTAAAAGACTAACACTATCTATTAGGTACCTAACTAACTACGGGATATCTAGTATAGTGATATTCTATTCTACTAATAACTTCTACGCTACCGGACTATTTAACGTAATTCTTAAATTATTATATCCCTTATATTATAACGTATCTTTTATACTCTTATAATAATTATTAATAGTCCTACTAGATTTATTATATTAATATAGAGGAATCTATTAAATATAAGAGTTAGTATAGCCTAGTATTTATTTAGCCCTCTAAAGTTTACCCGGCGGTATTTAATAAACTAAATAGTAGAATAGCTTATTTTTATTATTAGAAAGTCTAATATTACGGTCTAATATAAAAATATAACTATATAACTAAGTATAGTATTAGGCTATTTTTATACTTCTAATATAATAACTAGTATTCTTATAAGCCGCTAAGTAGCTATTAATAGGATCTAGGCGTTAATAATAAGTTATAGCTAATATATTAATAGTAGTCTACCTATTATCTAATAGTACCTACTTATATATAATATTTCTTATTATTTAGCTAGATATATATTTAGGAGTTTTAGGCCTAATAATATAAAGGTTTCCCTATCTTATTACCCGCGATAGAGCTATATATAACTAATTATAACTAAAAGTAGGCCTAGTTTATAAGTTAATACCTACGTACTTTATAGATTAACCTTTTAATTTATTAATATTTATAGTAAATACTAGTTACATAGGGTACTACTTATAGATAAAGGGGGTATCCGCCTATTATTTTCTTTAGACTATAATAGCGTCTTAAATAGTATTACCTTCTTACTATTATAGGTACCGCCTATAATCTCCCCTTTAAAGATATACTTACTATATCTTATTATTTATAATTAGGTCCTATTATATAGACGTAGTAGATTAAGATTCCTTAGTAGTATAACTAATACGCCTAGCTTAATATATAGCTTATAAGATAGTAGGGAGGGTTTATAAAACTTATAAAAGTACTTAAGGGGGAAGAGTTTATTATCTTCTTTTAATATAATATAATTAATACTCTAATATATTATTATATTACTAGGGATACGTGATATTATCTTAGTATTAATACTAATAATATCTTTATTAATAATAGTAAGAATAGCCTATTCTAATAGATAAACCCTTTAAGAGATATTTACCCCTAATATTAATATAGATATTCTTAATTAAATTATTAATAGTATTTCTAGGGGTATAACTATATTTTTAATATAATACGTCTTTATTAGTAGTAGGGCTTTTCCGGATATTAATACTATTACTAATAGTAAGGAGATTACTTATAAATAGTCCTATTTTATAATATATAGTATCTATTAAGTTAGGATTATTAAGTCACTTGTTAATAGTAAGATTTAAATATATAACCTTATTCTAGAAATAGGCCTTTTAGAGATACGCCTTAATAACCTAGCTACTAGATCCTCCTAGAATAACTAGGAGTATTTATTAGAAGTCCCTATAAAAGTAGACTACCTTACCCTTAAAATAAGCCTACTTATTATTATAGATATCTTAAAGGCTACGACTAATAGCTTCTATATCATATTAACTCTATATAAGAGACTTATCCTAAAAGATAATATAAGCTTACTTAATTAGCTTAGTAAGATTAGTCCCCTTTTTAATCCTATATAAAGAGGTAGTATTAGAGTCTAGGGGTATCTTAAATTATAAGTAAGTAGTCTAACCTCCTTATAATAGTATTGATATAATACTAGAAGATATTATTACTAGAGTAACCTTTTACTAGGAATATAGCCTTTTTATAATAGTATTTTATACTATTATCTTACTAGTCCCCCTAGTACTATTAAGGAAGAATAGTATACCTAGAGTACTAAATTTATTATTAATATTAGTATTAATAGCGGCGATAATCTAATTAGTAGTATAGCGTTAATTAGTATTTAGCCTATTCTATAAGACCTTAGCCTTATTAGGGGTAATTTAGTAAGATATTTCTTCCTATAAAAGTCTATTTAGAATATTATTAAAATTATTAAATAGAATAGTTAGAATAGGTAGGCTATATTAGGCTAGATCCTTAGTATATTTAGGGGTTAATTAATATTCTAATTAGCCGTTAATTAGGTAAAAGGCGTACTATTTAATAAATAACTATTACTTATAATAATTATCTAGGATTTAAAGTATTAAAAATCCTATTATAGGAGGTATAAGTAGTTATTTAAGATATACTCTTTATACTTATTTTATAAGGTAAGGGTGTTAGTAGGTTAGAGTTTAATTAATACTAATATAAAAAGACTACGTAGCTTATAACCTCCCTAAAAATCCTTTCCCTTATTAAGGATCTTATTAGTATATCTATTATTTTTAGTTAACTTAAGCTTTATATAGGCCTCCTAACCTATTAGCTAGCTATCTACTATCTAGAGGTTATTAAATAATATAGCCCCCTTAATATAATAGAGGAGTAGTTAGTAATAGTAGAGATCCTTAGTTTTAGGACTAATAAAATTAATACGCCTAAGTATCTCGCCTTTTTTTTATATTTTATATTATTTATTTCTTTTATTTTAGGTAAAGAACTTAGGAAAATCCGCGTATAAATAGTTAAGTAGATCCCTTATAATAGCTAGATATTTCCTATTCTATTTTATAAAAGGTAATAGCTAATTATTATTATAAGCTTCCTTAATAAGATAGTTTATATTAAAAAACTCTATCAATATAGTCCTACGGAGCTTATTACTATCTATTAGCTTTTATTTAGTAGCCTTATTAGTAGCCTAGTTATTAGCCGGCTTAAAAAGGGTACGCTATTAGTCTAGGAGGTAGATCTATAAATACTTAATATAAGGCTTTATAATACCTATACTAAATAAGAGTATCTTCTAAATAACCTTAATAGACTTAATCTAGTAAGTGGACTAGTACTTTATAATCTTATCTACTAACTCCCCTTACTATTATAGCTAGCTATTAGGAGTAGGGTTATTATTATTACGCGTATAATTCCTAGTAAGGGAGATATTAGCCTAATTAGGTCCCTTATAAATATATCTATATAGATAGAAAATAGACTTAATAGAGCCGTAGATCTTAATATTAATATAGGTACTATATTTCTTTAATAGGTACGGGTTATAAGGGATAACCTATCTATTATTAATAGAGGAATTAGGTTTAAGGGGGCTAACTAGACGCTTATAAAGAGGATAACTCCTATTAGGTATAAAAGACGTCTCTTAGTAAAAATCCTTTAGAAAAGCCTTATTATAATAATTCTTCTCCTAACTAAAATATCTATTACTAGGAACGCTAGTATAGTAATTATAAACTATATATTATAAGACTAACTTATATAATATATTATTATCCTAGTAAGGGGGGATAAATACTTAAATAATACTATTAATATTATTAACTATCTAGATCTAATCCTCTTCTTATATAATAAAGAGAATATAAGTATATAAGAGAGCTCGCTTTTAAAACTTAATAATATAATAGTGGCCTATATAAACCCTAAGAATATATTACTTAAAGAGGTCTTTTATTAACTCCTAGAGCTTCTAATTAAAGATATAGGTAATTAGGTTATAATAATACTCTAATATCTAACTAGACTCTAGTAAACTCTAAATATTAGGCTACTTAAGATTATATATAAAGGTAATAAAAAATTTAGGTTTACCCCTTTTTTAGACTATTATTATAGCGTCTTATATTCTCGCTTTTATAGCACGTAGGCTTCCTAGTATTATTAATAGGAGGATAGTTACCTTACTACTAATATCTTTAAGCGAGATATCTAGATTAGTACTAAGCCTATCTATTAGGCTAGAGTAGTAGTCTATCTAAATAGTCTATTAATTCTAATAATACTAATTTAGATTATTAAGCTCTATTAATATCTAGATCTTAGTAGCCTAGTAGCTAAATAGATATCTACTATTAATTATATAATTAAAGAAATCGGGCTAGATCTAGATATTAATTAACTAACTATTTAAATTATATTAACTATCCCCTAACTAATATCTAAATTATTTAGAACTATTTAAGATTAAGCGGATTTAGGTCTAGAAAATAACTAGGGAAATATATTTAATAGTCTTACTTATATCTATGTTATATAAAATTATTATCTTATTACTTACTAAGACCTACTATAACCCTAAGGTATATACTCGCCGGTAATGTACTAGTCTAGTTCCTACTTAGGGTTACTACCCTCTTCCTACTCTAATTTATTATTACTACTAATTAAGGTATATTAGGTAAGTATACTAGTAATATAGTTCTATTATAATATATATAATAAATAATCGCCTAGAAGCTAGTAGCCGGCTAATAGGAGGCGGTTATACTATAATTATTTACTAAAGGGAAATAGGAGCGGATATTAGAGGGCTATATAAGAAGGATACTAATTAGGAATTAATATAAGGCCCCCTTTAATAGTTTTAATATAAATATCCCACTTAATCCGGCCTCTTATAATATTATTAGGAGTTATTATAATATAAGCTACTTCTATAAAGGTAGGGTAATTATAAGTACCCTTATCCTATTATTTAGAATTTAGCTATTAGATATAGACGCTTATAATATTAATAGGATATTATAATTTATTCTCCTTAAGGCGGTTATAATAGGATTTAAACCCCTAGATATATAAGTTAATAGACTAGAGGGTATACTAAGTAGAAGTAAGGGTATCTTAATTTAAATTATTAAATTATTAATAGTAAATATCTAGTTACTCCTATATACTATCTAGGGTATAAATCTAGGCGAATTTTAGCCTAAGGCCGTTATTAGTAATAAGAGGACCTATTAAATAATAAATAGACCCTTAGATCTAGAATATAATTTAACTAACGTAGGTATTAACGTTAGTCATACCCTTACTAGTAAAGGAGAGATAATTATTATAGCTAATAATATTATCTAAAAATTCTTTACTATATATAATCCTCTTTCTTATAAACTATCTATTAATAATAATATTATCTACGTTACTAAGTAATTTATTAATAAATTATACCCTAAGCTTAGCCTCCTTTTAAGGCCCCTTAGGTAATAAGTTAATATCAGCTAGCTTATATAACTAGTTAGGGGATAGCTAATTATTCTTCCTACTATTAATATAGCTATTAACTATCCCCTAAGTTATTATATTAATTTTTTTATAATAGTACGTTATGATATAAATATCTATTAGTAGGGATATTAAATAATTTATTAACTAGGTAGGGTACTATATCTCTTATTATCTAGGGATCCCTATATACTTAATATCCCCTACCTAGTATCTACCCCTAATATATATTATTCTAACGCTAGTATAAGTGCTATTAAACTAGAGGTAGATACTTAGGATTATCTTCTTTAGTAGCCTATTACTAGGTATACTAGCGACATATATATAGATAATATTTAAGAGGTAGTAGAGGAGTAATTTCTTAGGGGGCCTCTTTAAAGATTAGGGGAGTAAGTTATTACGGGTTCCTTAGCGGAATAACTACTTAAATAGTTATATTAGTAAGCGCTATATATTACTAGGGAGTAATACTATTATTAAGGTAGTTATAAGGGTAAGTACTTAATAGTATTTCTTTATAATAAGGTTCTATTAACGTAATATATCTAGGGTTTACTAGTAGGTTACTAGATCTAACTTAAGTATCTAAATTAGTCTTCTTTAAGCGCCTAGTACGCCTTATACTATTAGTCTTATAAGATCTAACCCTCTTATTAATAGTATTAGGGTGTAGGTTAGAAAGAGCTAGGCGCTTAGAAGGTATTAGTAGGGAGCTAGAGGAGCTATATTTAGTATAGGAAGGGTAATAATATATACTTTAAAGATAATTAATATAGCTTATAAGGCGGGGATTATACGGGGGAGGAATAATATCTATAAGAAGGTGTTAAATAATAAAAATCAGGTAGGAAGAAAACATTAGTTAGGCGGTAGGGATATACTAAGATATTAGCTAGTTAGATTAATATTAGTAGGTAATTCTATTTATTCTAATATATCTTTTAAACTACTATATTATTTTTAAAGATTTTTAAAGTTTTAAATAGCTATAAGTAGGCTATATAGTTTTATTTAAGTAGAAAATATTATAGAGCGTAGGTATAAACGTAGGTAGAATATAAAGAAATATTAGAGTTCTAATATTCGCGCTAGTCCAGGAAAGGAATCTAGGGTACTTATTAACTAACTAATAAGCTACGATAAGCTTAGGGTCCTAAATTACATATTTTCTATTATAGTAAGAAGATATTAGAATAAAGGGCTATACTAACTATTAGAAACTAGCTACTAGCTAGGATTATAAAAAGGATTAAGTTAAACTTAATATCTTTATTAATTTTAAGGGTAACTATATTTATAAAATATTAATACCTAATAAGTAAGTTATTAGGGTTTTAAGGGTTACTTAGGGAAGGGAAAAGGATAGCCTATTCCTTATACTACCTATTATTATTAATCCCCTAACGCGTAAAGTATTAATAGTAGGGGAGTATAATATTAAAGAGTATTATCTTATTAATACCTTCCTATTTATAAATCTAATAGATATTAATAAACTTATTTAATTAATATAATTAAGGCCCTTAGTAATAGATCTAAGGCTAGAATTAATAGGAACTTAAACCTCTTAGTCTATAAAGTCCCCTTTAATTATAGGGATACTAGCGACTCCGCCCTTAACCTCTAATAAAACCTTATAAGTAGATAATATATAACCTAACTACTTATATCTTATCCCTTAAGATCTATTACTAGATATCTACTTATATTATATTATAATATTTAAAGCTATTAACTAAGAACCTTATAAACCTAAGATATTTAAGGAAACTATAGCTAATTACGCCTATTAAAAGTAATAAAAGGCCGGTATAATAAATAAATTTAACTCCCTTATTAAAAATAATACTTAGGAGCTAGTTAACCTATCAAAGAATTAGATTATACTTTATAATAAATAGGTTTATACCTTAAAGTATAGCTTATAAGGGGAAATTATTTATTATAAAGCTTACTAGGTTATTTAGGGGTTTAAATAATATAAGGGACTAGATTATAATAAAACCTTTACCTTTATAATTAAGCTTATAAGTTATAAGGCTATCTTTACCCTTACTACTACTAAAGATTAAGACCTAGAATAGATAGATATTAAGACGGCCTTCCTTTATAGATATATAAATAAGGAAATTTATATAAAATAACTAATAGGGTATAATAATTAATACCCTAGGAAGGTATATAAGTTAAATAAAGCCCTTTATAGATTAAAATAGTTATTATAAATTTAATATAACTACTTTATAAAGTATATAAAGGAGATTAGCCTTAAACCTATTAATACTAACTTTAATATATTTATTAATACCTCTTTAAGTGCTATTATTACTCTTTATATAGATAATATACTAGTTATAAGGCCTTTAAAGCCTAAGATCTAGTAGATTAAAGACGCTTTTAGTACTAAATTCTATATAACTAATTTAGGTCTATATAACTATTACCTTAATATAATAGTAACTTAGGATTAAGTTAATTAGATCTTATAACTAGAATAAGCTACTTATATAGAATATTTCCTTAGGTACTATAGAATATAAGAGTTAAAGCCTATTATAACCCTAATAGAAACTACTACCTAGCTTTTACTAGCTAAGGATAGGTATATAATACTATTAGATCTCCTTAAATAGTACTAATTAGCCGTTAATTCCCTTATATACGCGATATTAGGTACTTAACCTAATATTACCTATATAGTCTTAGTAGTCTCTTACTATTTATTAAATCTTATAATAAAATACTTTAGAGTAGTAAAATATATCTTTTACTACTTTTAGTCTATAATTTACTAGTAACTTACTTATAAAGGGTTACTAGAAAGTCTTACTAGATAGTAGTAATTATAGTATTAGGAAGTCTACCTCTAGCTATATTTTTAACCTTAGAAGTAGTACTATCTCTTAGTTATCTAAGTATTAAGTAATAATAGTACTATTAACTTATAAGGCCGAATATATTAAGTAGATATAAGTTATAAAGGAAGCTATCTAACTTAGAACTCTCCTAGATTAAATCTATCCTACTAGTAATATACTCTAAATAGTTATTATCTTTAGGGATAATTAGGGTATAATTACGCTTATAAAGAACCTACTTTATTATAATTATATTAAGTATATAGATATTTAATATTACTAGATCTAGGATTAAATTACTAATAGTAAGATTAACCTTAAGTAGACTCCTACTAATAAATAGGTAGCTAATAGCCTTATTAAGGCCCTTAATTATAATAGCTTTATTATCTTTAAGGAGGTAATTAGTCTAGAAGAGATTATATTAAGGAGTATAAAGTACTAAGTTAATAATATATAAGAGCTATAATACCTTATAATCGCCGGACCTTTTAAGCCTTAGTAATATTACTAACTAATAAATATTAATAATATTACCTGCTAATAATACTATTAATTATTATATTAATAGGCCTAAGGCTTAATTATACCCCTAGGTATATATAGTTTAAGCTTAGACTTTATTAATTTATTAATAAAGTTATCGCACCTTAAATAGTAGAAGGTAGTTTTCTTGTAATTATAATATTCTAGGGTACTCCTAGGATCGACCTTCTAGGGTATAACTACCCTAAATCCTATAGTACTTATTCTATTAACTAACGTATTATTAATTAAGTATATATTTATTCTATTAACTAACGCCTTATTAATTAAGTACTCTACTATCTTTATTATTATTATAATTATTCTAGGCTACTCTACTAACGGCTATAAGGACGTAAGCTTATAGTCAGCGCTATCTTATAACTAAACGCCGCTATACTAGCTCGTTTTCTACCCTAAGTCCTATAGTATTTCATCTCTTTTACCTATTAATTAACTAATACTTTATAGACTAGGTCCTTAACTATATCTTATTACTATTATTACGCTATTTCCGGCTACTTAATTAAAGGCTACAGGGACGCTAGCCTAAAGGTAGTACTAGTATTATAGCTAAATAGCACTATATAGGCTACCTTTTCTAAGGGATCTACCCTAAAACGGTATAATAATAATAGTAATATTATACCTCGTAGCTACTCACCTAGCTACTATTACCCTACTAAGCCTAGAGGTTAACTCTTACTAGTAACTATTAATAGTTACCCTCTTATAGTATATCTAACTACGTTTTAGTACGATTTTAGTATATATAACTTTATCTTAAAATAAAAATCTAAAATAACCGCGTTTCTATAAAAAGTAGAATTTTTAGGTAAGCGCTTTAGATAAAAATAGTCTAGTTTAAACAACTTAGTTATTTTTTATTATTTAGTTTAATATAATTATTTTTAGATATAGTAGGGTTTACTTCTACTACCTAGCGTTAGATTTTTCTACTTATTAATTCTTAAGACTTCTAGTAATTATATAGGAGTATTGAAATATACTCTTAGTAAGGAAGGTTTACTAAGATAACTAAGTATAAAGTCTTAGCATATATAGATTGATACTCTTATAGTCTTAGATAAATTAACTAAGTATTCCACTCCTACTATTTTAATATATATAAGAGAAGGGTATTAAGGGTTAATAATATTAATTATAAATATAAATATAAATAAAGATATTAAGATATTAAGTATATACTTATATTCTACCTTAATTATATAAAAGGGAGGAGGTAGATACTTTAAAAAGTAGAGTTAAGTAACTTCTACTAGATAATATTAACCTTAAAGGAGTTAAAGATAGTAATTAAATAGGTTATTTAATAAAGTATATTTAACTAATTTATACTAATAAGGGAATAACTTATAAGGGTTATATAAGAGTAGATAAGCTCTAATTAAAGGATAAAGAGGTAGGTAACCCTAGTAAAAAAAGAGATAAAAGAATATAAAGAATATAAAATAGAGTAGTATATAATATTTAAAGTTCTAGAAATATAATAATAAATAAGATAAGAGATAAGGTTTTCTTTTATAAATTATAATTTCCTCTAGTAAGCTAGATATAAACTATTAAAATATAGGGTCCTACTAAGACGCTAGTATACTTAATAATATATAACTAAGTAGTCTCTTAGTATCTATACTTAGTTCTTATATATCTAGACTTTATAACCTAATTAACTATTCTACTATATATTTTAATAGGTTATAAGCCTAGAGGTATAGGTATTTATTCTAATTATAGCTATTATTTATCCTATCCTAGCTAATATAGTATTAAAGTCTTAGTAGCCTCTAGTACCCTTTAGTAAGTTAATAATTACTATTACTATATATATTACCTAAAATTCTTTAATTTCTTACTAAAGTACTTAGTTTTTACTACTATAAATAACCTTAGATAAATAAGTAAACTTAATTAATTTATAATTATAAGGTCTAAAGACTAGTTATAAGGGCTATTATAATATTATTATTAGCGTAAGTACTACTAAGTAATTATACTTAGCCCCCTAAGTAAATACCTACTTCTAACCTTATTATTATAATAAATATTAATTCTATAAGTAGAAATCCTATTAATACTCCCTCTATAAAGCCTTCTTAGGTAGACTACTACTACCTTATACTTAGGGAAAGAAAGATACTTCCTCCTCCTAAATAATTATAATAGATACTATTTTTTATAATAATCTCTACTTTATTATATTACGCCTTTTATTATTATTTAGCTATTAAGCCCCCTAGAAAAATCTCTATAAAAAGAGGTTAGGCCCTAGCTATCTTAATTCTTCTAGATCTAATTAGGTAACTATTAACTACCTAAATAAGCCTAAAGCTAGCTTTTCCTATTATTATAAATACTAGCCTAGCTATTTCTATTAAGTTAGCCCCTTAGAGTTTATATCCTTAAGAATATAAGGATAGCTTATTATAATAAATAACTTATTAATCCTCCTCTTATTTCTAAGCTAAACTAGTTTAAGTTAATATTCCCTAAATCCTATCTTTATTCTAATATCTTAGTAGCTATCTATTAATATTTTAGGTCTAAGTTCTTCCCTTACTTACTAAAAGCTATTATAAAGGAAGTTAAGAAGCCTATTATTAAAGAAGATAATAGTAATTATAAACTATTATAATTACCCTTAAGCTATAATAATTCTAAGTTAGAAGCTAGTAAACTATTATTAAATACTCTTAGTAAAACTATTCTCTTTAACTTATAAGCTAAAGGTAATAGACTTACGCCTCCTCTCTTAATATCCTTATCCTTAGTATCCTTATTAGTAGAATCTTCTTAAGACTTTATAGAAAATACGCTAAGCTTAACTTACTAATTACTATCTAAAACTAAATCCTTAGAGGTAGACTCCTAGTAAAATAGTAAATAGTTAAAGTAATAGTAGGAGCTTTCCCCTTACCTTAATTATAATCTTTAAGTCTAACTTAGGTTATAACTATTAGGCTAAAGAAATTAATAACTAACTAGTTCTAAATAACCTTAAGCCCTTTTTAGAGGCTATATAAATTAAGGTATATATTATAATCTATAATTATCTTAGGTTTAATACTTATAAACTTATTAAAGACCCTACTTATTTTAACTCATAAGCTTAGGTTATCCTTAATAAAATTAAGATTAACTTTAAGTTAATAGGCTCTAGTATTTATATTAAATTAGTTTATTACCTTTATATAGTCTACCTTAATAGGTCTACTATTAAGGATATAGATAATTATACCCGCTAGTTTTAAAAGGTTAATATTATACTTAAGGAGTTAGATAAAGAGGTAGCTATACTAAAGGCCTATATAATCTAGCTCTACTTTATAGGATTAGGTAGTACCTTTAATACCTTCTAGATTACTTATACCTAGGGCTATACCTTCTTTAACCTAGGAAAGGTCCCCCTTAATTAAGTTATACTTATTACTTATAATAAGGAATAATACTAATAAGCCTTAGAGAGTTATACTATTACTATATTTAGAGCTTATAATACCTAAGGAAAAGGTAAGGTAGATAATAAGCTATAATAGAGCTATAGCTATTATAAGGATATCCTATATAAGTCTTACTATACTTATACTATAGATTAATACTAGGAGTAGTTCCCTTATATAAAGTATAATAAATTTAAGAAAGCCTTAGTAAAGGCTATAACTACTACTACCTAAGCTAATAGTAACTTAAAGAAGTAAAAGCTTAATAATACTCCTAGTAAATCTAACTTTATAGGCTATACTAATGAGTTTAATATCTATAAAACAGTAGGCGATAATATTATTATCTTAATAGTAGCTCCTAGGAAATTATTCTTAGACTTAAATAGTATAATCTTTATAGACTCTAGTTATAACTAGTATACTTTTTAGGATTATAGTATATTTATTAACTTATAACTAATTAAAACCTCTTATACTATTAGGGGTATTAATAGTATCTAATATACCTTATAAGGTAGCAGGACTATTAAGATTAATTATAATATTAATAATAAACTTAGGTTAATACTTATACCTAATATTATATAGGTACTTAACCTAGGTATTAATAGTCTCCTATTTATAGGTTAGCTCCTTAATATTAATATAGATATAGCTTATATTAAAGTAGGTTATATTATCTTAAAGGGTCTAGTAGTCTTTAATACTAGCTAATTTATAGGAGTCTTTATACTAGACTTATAGAAGCCCTTAGCCCTTAATACTTATAATATTCCCTTAGACTAAGTTTAATAGCTATAATACGCCTATATAAGGTACCTTAGATAGTAAAGTATTAATAAACTACTAGCTATATTAACTAGGATTAATTTTTTAAAGCCTATTTCTAGTAAACTTATATATAAATATTATATCTAAGGCCGCTAGAAGGTAGTACCTTATAAAGATACTATTTAGCTAGGGGAGTATTTAATAAATCTTATTTATAGTAATATTATTAGCCTTTTTAACCTAATAAGTTTTAAAGGGAGTTAATACTTTATAATATTTAAGGATAATTTTACTTATATCTTAATTATTATTTACCTTAAGTATAAGAGTAATACTTTCTAGTTATTCTAGTAGTTTAAAGTAGCTTATAAGCGTCTAGACTATTATATCTATTACCTTTATATTAATAATAGAGGTAAATATATAAGTTATACCTTTATTAACTACCCTAAAGACTAGGGTATCTACTATAAAGTTATAATACCTAGGAACCCTCAAATAAATAGGTTAATAAAGTGTTTTAAGTAGATATTATTATATAAGATATAACTAATTAATACTCCTTAGCTCTAGCCTTAATAAATCTTTCTAGCCTAAGATTATATTTATAGCTAACTACCTTAGTATCTAGTCTCCTAACTCTAAATTAGGGAAGACTCCTTATAAAGTATAATATAGATACTTATTAAAGCTCTTATACCTCTAAATAATAGGCTTAGTAGCCTACGCCTTATACTATATTTAGAAGAAGCTAGAAGATAAGAGTAATAAATACTACCTCCTTAATTATAAAGGGAATTATATCTTTTAACTATAAAACCTTATAAGATAATAAATTATATAGGTAAATAATATCTAATTTTAGGAGAAACGCCCTTATTATATTAGTATTAATAAGTAGTAGTAACTAAACTTTAGGCTAAATAAGCGCCTATAAATATCCGCTTTAGGGGAGAATAATAAGAAGCGGGATATCTAGGATAATATTAACCCTATTTAATAAGCCGTAGCTCCTACTTAATAATAAGCCCGTACTTATAAGGTAGAATATATTAGGAGGGAAGAACGGGCTATCTAATAGGTAATATATAATTATCTTAAGCTAGCTCTACTAGATTTATAAGACCTATTACTAGACCCTCTAGTTATAATAGCCCTTATACTCCTCACTAATATTAATAGAACTAAATTATTTAAGTTAAAGACCTATTAATAAGTAATAGAAGATAGTTACAATATTTAATAAAGCCTTAAGATAGATAATAAAGTTAAATCCTTATAAGAAAATAATACCTAGAAGGTTATTAATTTACTTATAAGTAAGTATACCTTAGGAGGTAAATAGGTTTATACCTTAAAGCGTAGCCCTTAGGGATAGGTTATATATTATAAGGTACGCTAGGTTATTTATAAGTTTAAATAGTATAAAGGTATTAATTATAATAAGACTTTTACCTTAATAGTAAAACCTATAAGTTATAAGGCTATCTTTACTTTAGTAGCTATTATAAACTAGGACTTAAAGTAAATAGATATTAAAATAGCCTTCCTTTATAATAATATTAATAAGGAAATCTATATTAACTAACCTATAGGTTATAAGTAAGGAAAAGGGGTCTATTAGCTTTATAAGGCTCTTTATAGACTTAAGTAGTTATTATAAGTATAATATTATACCTTTATTAACTTTATAAAGGAATTAGGCCTTATACTACTATTTACTAACTTAAGTATCTTTATTAACCCTAAGGAAGGGACCTTAATAGCTCTCTATATAGATAATATCTTAATTATAGGTTTAAATAAGTAGGCTATTTAGTAGATTAAAAATACCTTAAATAACTAATTTAAGATAATAGATTTAAGTTTATATACCTACTACCTTAGTATAATAATTACTTAAGACTACTAATAGTAAATACTATAACTAGGTTAGGTAGCTTATATTTAAAAAGGTACTACGGGACTTTAATATATAGGAGTATAAGTAAGTTACTACGCTAATAAAAATTAATACTTACCTAAAAAAGGCTAATAAAAAGTATAAAGTAAACCCTATATTTAAGAAGAACTATTAAAAGGTTATAAGATCTCTTATATATATTATACTAGGAACTTAGCTTAATATTACCTATATAGTATTAGCTATTAGCTATTATACTACTAATCCTAATAAGTTATATTAATTAATTATTAAGTGTATCTTTTAATATCTACGCGCTATAATTAAATTCTAACTTATATTCTAAGGCTCCTTATAAGACTTTATTAGGTATATTAACTCTAACTAGGTAGGTAATTATAATACTTATAAGTTAACCTTAGGCTATATCTTTAATATTAGTAGCGTAGCCCTTAACTAGTCTTCTAAGTAATAGGTTATAATAGCCCTTTCCTTATATAAAGTAGAATATATTAGCTAGATATAGGCCTCTAAGGAAGCTATCTAGCTAAGGAACCTCCTTAGCTAGCTTTATTCTAAAGAAGTACCTAAGATAGTAATTATTTATAGTAATAACTAAGGCGTAATTACCCTTATAAAGAACCCTAAGTTCTATACTTACTCTAAGTATATTAAGCTCTAATATTACTAGATAAAGGAGTAAATTACTACTAGAATTATTAACTTTAAATATATTCCTATAAATTAATAGTTAGTTAATAGCCTTATTAAACCCCTTAATAAGGAGATATTTATTATATTCTATAAAGGACTCAGCCTTAAGGAAGTCCTTTAATATAATAGGAGTATTATTACTAGCGGGAGTAAGCTTAAGGATACCCTAAACTATTACTAAGTTACGGGGACTAACTACCCTAAAGACCTAGCGATAGTAACCCTATAATAACGTAGAGCCTTATAGCTACTTACCTAGCTATTATAAATACTATTAAGCCTAGATAATAATAGTAATAACTAATAATATATTAATAGTTAATAATATTTACCCTCCTATAATATATCTAATAATATTTTAGTATAATTTTACTATATATAACTTTATCCTAAAATAAAAATCTTAAATAACTATATTTTTATAAAAAGTAGAATTTATAGTTTAATATAATTATTTTTAGTATTTAGTAGTTTAATATAATTATTTTTAGATTATTTTTAAAATATTCTTTAGTTTTAGGGATATAGATAGTTTAAGTAGGAGTATTAAAATATAGGGTCCTACTAAGACGCTAGTATACTTAATAATATATAATTAAGTAGTCTCTTAGTATCTATACTTAGTTCTTACGCATCTAGACTTAGTAACCTAATTAACTATTCTACTACATATTTTAATATAAACCGCCCTTATTAACTCTAAGTAGCTAGATAGTAGAGTATAAAATATAAATATAAATACAAATATAAATATAAATATAAATATTAATATACTTATCCTAGTAAAAAAGATAATTAATAAGATACTATTAATATTTATTATATTAGGGATAAAAGATAAAGAAGTATACGTAAAAATTAAAGATACTACTATACTTAATTTATTAAAAATAATTTAAGGGGACTAGTTAGTACTTATTTTATAATTTATAAAGGTTAGAAAGAGATAGGAATATATTAGGGAAAATATAGAATTATAATTAAATACTATTTATATATTTAAATACGGCCCTTTACCTACTTATAATACCCTAAAGGTCTTTACTTATATAGAAGGGGTATAAAATATAAAGGATCCTTCTAAGTAGTTTATAAACTTCTATCTAGTATAATTAAGTATTAATACCTTAAGGAGGATAACTTCTTACTCTAAAGATAACTCCTACCCCTTATAAGGGTTATAAGAAATAAGAGGGGGGATTATAATTTATAAAAAGTAAGTAGGTAGTAATTAGGGCTAATAGAGTAGGAAGGAGCTATTAGGTATAAGTCGCTATTAGACTTATAGTATTATAACTCTTATATAGCTAAGAATTAATACTATTATAATAATAATACTATATACTATAAATAAGATATAAGATAGCTATTATAATCTAATTCGACTCGTTAAGGTACTAAGGGCTTTTCAGGTTAGTACTAGAAACTAGTACTAAGTATTCGGGTTAGTACTAGGAGGTAGTACTAAGTATTTAGGTTAGTACTAATTTATAGTACTAAAACCCGACTTAATAGTTAGTCTGATCTTAAAATAGTTTATAAATAATAAGTATATAGATATAATTCTAAAATAGTTTTAAGTTATAACTAATAGTAAAAGATTAATAATAGGATATTAATAGAATATATTAATAGTAGAGAATTATATATAAACTTTAGTAGGGGTCTTTATAACTTAATATAAACTAATTCTTACTTCTCTTACAAGGTAATCTATATCCTTATAAAATTACAGCTACTATTATATAAGTTTTATATAGTAGTCTTAGTATTTCTAGAGAAAATTATATAATTAGCTTAGCTTATATACTAAAATATCTAATAAATCCCTACTTTTATATTCTAATTATATTAGTCTTAATTAAGTAATTCTAAAGTCTAGATATATTAATTCCTTAGTATTTTAAAGTTTATAATAATATATAGATATTATATAATAGTTATACGTAGAAAGGTATCTACTAGGTAGCCTACCTCTAATAGTATATCTATAGTAGTAGAGCTAATCTAACTAATAACTATATATACCTAACTAGCGTACTATTAAAGTAGTAGAAGCTGAAATTCCTTATTAAATAGCTACTCTTACCTTATTACTACTAAAGGAAGTAAGCCTAGAGGTCTAGAAGCTATAATAGGAGTAAGGAAATAAGTCTTATATACCTTTACCTACCTAACTATCCTTACTAATAATTCCCTTATCTATATTATAAGACGCCTAATTAAGAGCTCCCTTCGCGTCTTATAATATACTACTAGTATAGGACGGCGACTACCTTACCTAAGTATATCTCTTAGCTATTAAACTAATCTATACTTTACCTAATTACTTCTCTATTACTTAAGCGTCCTCCTCTTTACTAGGATAGCTAATAGTATATTCTTATTACTATATCTAAGGAGTAGATAGCTTATAACTTCCTATTATAAATAAGAGCTATTAGCCTAGGGTATATTATAGGTAGAAGGAGGTAGTAGAGGTAGTAATAGTAATAAAGGTATTAAGTAACTAGTATAATTATATAATTATATATAGCCTTAATTATAATATATTTAAATAGCTTAGATATTTATAAAGTACTTATTAAAGACTCTAGAGATATATTAATAGTTATAGTACTAATTATATAAGGATTTTCTAGTTTTCTTAGGTAGAATAGTACTATAGCAGTTTACAAAGCTATTGATTTAATACTAGTAGCCCGTAAATCGTCGAACGTCCTCTACTAAAATTAGGTAGTAAAGCCTTAATAATATATAGTCGCGTTTATAAGCTACATAGCTCTTATTTAATATCTTAATAAGTTATATAAAGCTATAAACTATCTTATATATCTAATCCTTAGTATTTTAGGCCTAGCTTATAGTCCTACTATTACCGCCCTTACTATTACTATAGTTCTACCTATTATACTAGCTATTAGGGAGTATATTAGATATAAGTTTAAGCTTAGTTATAATAATAATTAAATTACTATTATATATAAGGTTAGTATTAGTACCTTAAATTATATAAGATATACTTAGAATAACTAGGATATAGTCTATATCCTATTCCTAGTACCTTAAGTAGGACGTAATTATCTTATTAGTAACCTATTATAAGAGGAGCTCCTTATATACCTAGACTAACGCCTAATAGCTTATTTAAATAAAATAGCCTAATTCCTTTATAATAAGTTTAGGGTCTTAGTTAATAAGTTAATAATCTAGTAGTATTTATAATAGTTAGGCTAGTTAAGGAAGAATATAAGGAAGATAGCTTAGTAGCGTAATTAAGACCTTAGGAACTTATAGTTTATATAGCTAGCTAGCTAGTAAGCTAAGTAACTTATCTTCCTTAATAAGAGTACTACGTGTAAGTATACTAGTAAGAGACTTTATTAGCTACCTTTATACTTAATTACTAAGGGTAAGATCCTAGATAATAGGCGTTATAGATAGGTACCTCTTAGTAGAATACTATATTAGATATAGAGCTTAAAATAGTTAAAGAGATAAAGTATCCTACCTACATTAGTAAACCGGGAACCTGCATAGAAAATTCGAACTGCTAATTCCGCTAAAAGCGCATTTTTCAGGTAAAATGTAGGTAATAAATAGGAAAATTTCAGGTTTTTTTTATTCTAGCCTAAAAGTCCTAAATATAGAAAATCCGGATTTAAGGCCTTAAATCCGTGATTTTCCTCTAGCGCCGGGAAGAAACGGGAAGCTCGCTAGAGCTATAGCGGCTACGTCGTCAACGCTAGCGTAATATAGGTTTTAAATACAGTCGATTCACGTAATTTATATTCGCGTAGAATACCCCTACTAGCCTAGTCCCGTTTCCTATACCTATATTACGCCTACGATTAATTCTCTTACTAAGTATTAGTACTATTAACTACTATTAAGACTTAGTACCTTATTATAATTACCTAGTTAGTACTAGCCTAATATAGTTATATTATAACTAATTAGTAGGACTTATCCCCTATTAGTCCTATTACCTAGTATTTCTAAAAGTTGCTAAATACGCATTTTTTAACTTACGGTGTCATTTTAATCTCCACGAGCTCCAGGGCTGACATATAAGCGCATCAGTCACGTACGTATTATGCAGGTATAATGCGCATATTTTTGTAATATACAGGTTTCCCAGTTTGCCGATGTATATTTATAACTAATAGCTACCTCTTATACCTTATCTATTAAGGCTCTATTAAAGCCCCTATATTTAATAACTTTATTTACTCCTAGGTTCTCCCTTACTATAACTAGATTATTAATAGTAATCTATTATTAGTAATTATAGTTAATAATATAAGTATTTATTAGAACCTAGAGCTAGTTAATATAGGAGATAAGGCTAGAGTTAAGTTAGCTTATTTACCCTTATATTTACTAGATCTAAACCCTATTAAGATGTTATTAAGATGTTATTTACTATTCTAAAGGGCTAGATTAGGAAATATTAGGATATTATTATTATATATAAGGAAGATAGATAATATAAGTACTTTTTAGAGCTTATAATTAAGGCCTAGGTAAGGTAGGTAAACCCTAGTAAACTATTTTAAAAGTTAGGCATTATATATAAGGGATAGTATATAGAAGGTAGAGATTATAGGTTAATCTAGTACTATATACTCTATAAATACTATATAAAGGCTCGCTACTATTATAATAGTTAAATATCTAAATAGTTTAACCTATTAAACTTAATAGGACTAAGTAGTAGTTATTATATATATTATTATAATTATTAAACCCCTTACTATCTACGCCCTTATTCTACTTAATACTTATTAGGATATAGCTATATTAATATCCTAATCTAAATAGTAGAGTAACCTTACTAGACGGGGTAATAGAAGGTCTAGCTAAATACTTATAATAATAAGGTAAGGGTCTATTAGGAAGCCTAGCTATAAACTAATTATATAATATAGTCCTATCTCTTTTATAATCCTATTAATTAATACCTCTAACTAGATATATACTAATACTATACTTAATATTAAGGGCGATTTATAACTCTCTATTAGACTTCTACTCCTATATTAGATTTATAATAAGGCCTTTATTTATAAACTTATTATATATATTATCTAGGTTAATAATCTTATTTATAAGCCTACTCCTTTTTATCTACTTAATAAACTTAGTAAGATTACCCTTAATAGGGCTACTCTAGATATCTATTAGAGGTACTAGTATAATAGAAGGTCTTAGAGTATAAGAGGCTCTTATTAGTACTATTATAAACTATAATTAAAGGCTAGATAGCTCTTATACTTACTCCTTAAACTCCTTTTATAACTCTAAGGTTCGTATATTATATAAGGTAGGTAGGAGGGTAGGTAGTAGGGTAGGTAGTAGGATTAGTAGGAGTTAAATTAGTAGGGCGAAAGCTCTACTATAAGGAAGATATAATATAAGAGTAGGTTATTAAAATACTCCTCTAAAAGTATTATACTAATTATATAAGGGAGCCGCCTAGGGGTAACTTCTAAATAAGAAAGGTAACCCTATCTATTACTCCTTTAATTACTTCTTCTCTTCTAACTTTATTATCAAGGCAGCAAATGCCTAATAGACTGATTGTAATTGTATAATTGATTATTAGAGAGGCGAAGCCTCTCCTAGGTATAAAGTGGCCTAGCGGAAGGCTTCCGCTCTCCGTAAGCTAGCTAAGGTAACTACTAGCTATATATATAACAATGCCGCTATAAAGAAGTAAAAGCAACGTCCACGTTACATAATACTAATTAAGGTCCTTAATAATAATAAAGTCGACTAGTAGGCCGATTATTATACTTACTTACTATCTACTACGCATTATTTAGATTAGTTATATTATACTATAAGTTATATTTATAACTATAGCCTTTCTACTTAACTAGATACTAAACCTTCCTACTAGATACGCGTTTACTAATAATTACCTCTATTTTATAATTATCTAATTTATCTATAGGGGTATCTATTTTATTTACTAGTAGAGGTTAATAGTTATAAATACAAGCGTAAGGATCTAATAATTTTAGTAATAGTTTAAGCTAAGTAATAGATATAACGGGGTAAATATATATAAGTAGGGTTAGCTAAAGTTAATAGGCTAATAGCCTAACCCTTTTAATTACCTTAAAAGGCCCTATATATTATTAATATAGTTTTAAATTTATTACCCCTAGGATTTTATAACCTCCTCTAAGTCTAAGGTAGGCTTTATTACTAGCCTCTATTAATACTACTTTATATTTACTATTATAATATAGTTTAAAGAAGATATTAGTAAAGGCTATTAACTCCTCCGCCTAGTCTTATTTAAGCTATTATAAGCGGCTAAAGTCTTCTATAGGGAGCTACTATAAGAGTATAGTAAGGGTGTCCTATATATTAAAACTATAAAGTACCTTATTAGGAGAAACGCTAGTTACTTAACTTTTTAAGTTATTAAGGTATCCCTATATATAGGGAAGGACTACGCTCTAATTAGAACTATCTATATTTTATATTATATAGTATTATAGCGCGATTTTAACTATCTAATTTATTTACTCTAATAGGCTATCTATTTAAGTATAGTAGGCCGTTAAGGTTAATAGTTCGTAGCCAAGCTTTTAAAATACCATTTTCTAGAAGGATAATATAAACTTACTATCTCTATTACTAATAATCCTGTAGGGTATACCCTAACTATAAGCTATAAGATTAGCGAGGACTACGTTAGCCTATTAGGCCACTATCTAAATAGTCTATCTAGGTATAAGTAAAACCCTTTTCAAGAATTTATCTATAATAGTAAGGAGGCTATTATAGCCTTCCGTACCTATTAATAGAAGCGCTATAATAAAATCTATTACTATAATATAGAAGGGAATTATAGGTCTATCTATAGGGACTATACTTCTATAAGGCTTATATTATTTTATCTAGTTAAGTTAATAGTCCGGATAGTACTCTATATAGGTCCGTAGGTACTATTATAAGTAACGGATATATAGAGATACTACTATTTATTTATAAGTATAATAATACCTACTATAATACTACTAATTATAGGCTAGCTAGAATATATCTTTTTCTAAGGTATTTAGTATATATAATCTTTCGCGGCTATTATCGAAATTTATATAGTAGATTAGTCCATCGCGGACCTTAAAGCGCAACCCCTATAAAGCCTTAACTCATTTGCTGGCATAAGCATTTCTAGTAGCTGGGACTATTAGCTATCCTATTAGTACGCCTAGGTAAGGCGCTTTTTAAACTCCTCTGATATCTTAATAAGTATAATGTAATAAATAAGACTTAGTGAATTATTATACCGTAGGTAAGCCTCTATAAAGGTAGCTACGTATAAGGTATTAAGTATAATAGCCTCTTATTAACTATAATTAATAAGGCCCTTATTACCAAAGTCTTTAGTATATAAGGTATCTAGTATTCTAATAGTATTAATAGAGTTCTTCCCGTCCCCTTAAAGCCTAGATAGCGTATCTAGGATAATATTAGATTTCCCTAATTTATACTTTATTATAAGGTTAAATTATAATAGATATAATAAGGCGCGGATTAGCTATAAATTAAGTTTATCTATTAAGGAAGTAGTAAGACTAGTTTATTATAAGATAGGTACCGCTACTAAATAATTAGTATAGATAATCGTTAGTAGTCTCTAGGATAATTTAATAAGGTAGCGAGTTCTTCTTATAACCTATATAATACTAGCTACTTCTAGTTTAGTTAGCTAGTAGTTCTATTCGGCCTAGTTAAGTATCTTACTAAGGAATATTATTAGTTAAATTAAGGTCCTAGGAAAGCCTTCTATTATATTATCCTTAATGTAATAGATTATTACTATAAATCCCTACTTTTTAGAAGTATCTAGATCTATAAATAAGATCCTTATTTTATTAAAATAGATAAGAAAGGTAGGACTATTAAAAGTAGACTTTAAGTCTATAAAAGCGTTCTTCTTATTATTAGTAGGATTATATACTACTTATATAAACTAAATTTTTCTCGTGAAGCCTTTAATACCCTTAGGAAGTAAGCTAGTAAGGTTAATTTTATATTTTTATAGTAGATCTACACGCTAAGCGTATCTTAGGATAGATAAATATAACTAGCTTATAAGTCCTAGGAAAATCTTAAGGTCCTATAGTAAAAATAGGAATAGTAAGGTATTAATTACTTTAAGTTTCTCCTCTAATATAGATAGGCCGAGGGAATCTACCTTTTAGCCTAGTAAGGTAATAGACGGATAGCTAAGGAATATTTTCTTTAGATTAAGACTAATTTAATAGCTTTAATAGAGGCTAAAAAGCGCTCGTAGGTATATAAGGTACTCTAGTAAGGTTTTTAAGAAAGTAATTATATTATCTATATAAGCTCTTATAAACTTCCTAAAAGGATAGAGGAGCTTATTAGTCTATCTCTAAATATAGGGTAGTAAGCCCTTATAGCCTATTAGGGTAATGTAGTACTACTCCTATCCCTAATATAAAATAATAGTGAGTTTATATCTATCCCGTTTCTATATACTAAACTAATAAAATTAACTAGTACTATTTATAGTAGATATAAAGAGGAACCTAGCTACCGCGGAGGTAAGTTCTAATTATAAAGGTAGGGGGTAACTATCTAATTAAGTAATTTTATTTAGGCCGCGTATATCTACTATTATATAGCCCTTATATCCTTCTAGCGTATCCCGCTAGACTATAAAAACTAGGTAGCTAAAAGGTATTAGTTAGTTTAACTATAATATTTTCCCTTAGGAATATAACTTCTTAAACGTCTCGTTAATTAAGTCTTTATCTTTCTAACTAACTGGATATATATATAAGGGCTTAAGGTCTATATTAGGCTTTAGTAGTATTAATATCTATTTACTTTCCGGGATATCTACTATTATACCTTAATTAGTCTAGATTTTAGGGAACTTAACTACTACTTTAGTAATTTTCTATACTACTCTAGGTAGTCTATAGACTATAATACTATTAGGTAGTATATATTTAAGAGCGGGGTTAACTATTATAATTAAGGTCCTTATTATAGAAGGCTATATTATACTAATATATACTACTACTACTACTAGGACCGCGAAGCCTTTTATAATAGTCTTTTATAAGCTTATATTACTAGCGGCCTTATAGGCGTCTATTAGTATAGTAAGATAAGCGCCGTCTTAATTATACTTAATAAGCAACCTAAGCTATACCTTTTAAGGTAGCTATATAAATATAGGTGAAGTATTAAATATATAGACTTCTAATATAGATAAATTAGTAATATACGCGAAGACGCCTCCTTTAAAGCTGAAGTTTTAAGTATATTCTAATTCAAATAAAAAGTCCCTATCAGCTAGGATATCTCCTTTATAGACTACGGGTACCCGTATAGTTAAATATAGTAGAATAATAATAGACGCCTTAGTCTTGATAGTATATTTAATATTAGGTAATAACTATATATAGACTCTAACTAGTAATATAAGGTCTTAATAAGAACCTAATATTACTATTTACTTACCGAAATCTAGGATCGCCTTTTATAGTACTAGGATATCGTTACTAATAAGTAGGTTAGCCTTTAGATCCTCTATAATATAAACTTCTATAATTATTAAGGTAGTTACTAGTCTCTTACTAATAGTTCCGTTAATAAATATTTTAACTAGAGTATACTTATTAGTTATTATAATTTTATTACTAATACCTCGTACTAGTATTAGGGATACTATCTTTTTAATTTTAATATTTAGTAGTACCCTTATAAGATAGGTTCGGTTAATTAGTATAATGGAATAGCCGCTATCGAGGTAGACTTTAATCTACCTACTAGCCTTAGACTATACCACGTTGACGGTAGCGTATTTCTATCCCCTAAAGCTATATCCTAGGGCTTTTAATTAGTCTAGAAGAATGGTTAATTCTACTAATACTAATTAATGAATAGGTGTTATAAGATAGGCTATAATTATCTTCTCAGCTATTACGGGGGCGGATACGGCTATAGAAGGCTTCTATACTATCTAATATTACTTTTATAGATAACTAAATAACTTATTTCTTAATAAGAATATAGAGGTATAAGAGGAGTAGGTATAAATATTTATATCTTGCTAATCTATAAAGTTTACCTTAGGTCCTTATTAACTATAGTTAATAAGGTCCTTATTTATTCCTAAAGACTCGCTCGTATAGAATAAGTTATGCTAATCTTATAGTAGGTCTAGTTATTTAACGCTGTAAGCGTCGCCCTATATTATAATATAATACTCCTAATAACTATTAGGATCGCTGTTAGTAAAGTCTTCTACTATATCCTCTATAATAGCCTAGTATACTTATTATAATAAAAAGCGTGGCATATAATTATCCTATAATCGACTACCTAGCTAATAATTCCCTTAACCTAGCCTTATAAGCTATAATAATTATTAGAGCTAAGGTTAATTAGGTTACTATATAGAATCTAACGCGTTTACTAGGCCAGCTATAATTTAAAGCCTTTATACTAGAGGCAAGATTTAAGGGGTATTTTAATGAAACTACTAGCTTTAATAAGGCTATTAATTTATTTAATAAGCCTAGTTATTTTAAAAGGGTAAGAATAGGGGGCGAGTATTACTATAAGACTAGTTACCCTACTAAAATAGCTAGTACCCTGCTCTATTATTAGAAAAACCGTACTAACTATATTACCTGATAGGCCTATATTCGTAACTAGGATATTATTATAACCTATTACTTAGAGTACTAGTAGAAGCTCTCTACCTACTTATATAAACCTACTATTTATACTTCCTATCCTTAAGTTCTAATAAGAAGTTATTAATAGAGGTCTGGTTAATAGGACGGCGAATATTACGGCGAAGTTTAAAATTAATAGCATTATATATAATATTAAGTTAAATCTTTATATCTTTTAACCTAGCGTCTTTTATAAAGCGTAGTATCTTAGTACTAAACTCCTATAGCTTATAATAGCTAGCGGCATCCTTTATAATAAACTTCTTATATAGTATACTATTAATAGAGATATTTAATAGCTATTAGAACCTTTTTAGTAGTAGTTATACCTATTTATTAACGCTATTACTAAAGGTTACTATCTTTTATTCTATCTTAGAGAGCTTACTATTATACTATTTAAGTACTTATCTATAAAGGCTTAGTTAAAGGTTATTCCTAATAGTAGTAGGATCCTTAAGTAAGTATATTTACTTAGCTTGATTAGTAAATATATAAATATCCTAAAAGTAAGTATCCTTTCTAGTATACTTAATAGTTAAACTAGTACTAATAGATTTACTATTATATATAGGATTAAAGAATCCTAAGTCCCTAGGGTTCTATTAGAAATAATTATCGCCGCCGTTAACTCTAGTTAATATACCTACTTTACCTAGTTAGCTAGGTTAACTAGGCTAACTAGGCTAACTAGCTAGTCTAGGAGGGCCTAGTAGGCTAGGTATAGTAGGGTTCTCCCGAATATATTAAGCTATAGTAGTATTAATAGTTACTTATATAGTAGGGTTAATAGCGAAGGTTACTATACTACTAAATAATTATTAATAGCCGGAAGGATTAGGTTTAGGGCTAATTAGTTATTTATAAATAGCCTCTTTAGCTGATATTTACCTAGTAGTAGTAGTACTATTAAGAGACGAGGTAGTCTATAATTCACTTAGTAAGGGAGGACTATTAAGGAGCTTATAAGAGGCTTCTATTCCCTTATTAAAGCGTGAGATAGCCTTATAAATAGTAGGTTTATGATTGCCTAGTCTTAAGGCTAAGACTATATAGTAGCCCTAAGGAGGCTAACTACTTCTAAGGACGTGGATCTAAAACGGGTACCTCCTTATCTAGCGGAGGAAGAGGCTTCTTAGCCTAATCTAGCAGGTCTAAGGGTATCCTTTATAATAGAAGAGATAATATAGCGAGCGGCGTTATTAATTAAAGATATAAAGATATATCTAGTCTATATAAATTTATCTAACTAAAAAGCAAGTTCTACTACTTCCTAAGAAGTTTAGGGAGCTATAATAACGGAATATAGAGAAGTATTAAAAAAGAGTAGTAAATTTATTAGGGCCTTAGCAGAAATTCTCTATCTTAGTACTAACTCTCTAGGGTATAGAGAATAAATACTTATTAATAAAGGCTTCTATAGACGAGAAGTCTACTATAATAGCCTTACTATAATATTTATATAAGGCCTCTAGTATACTATTAAGGTCCTTAATAGTAAGGTATATTATTATTAATATATAGTATTTAGGGAAGTCTTTCCTAGGCTAGGAGGACTTAATACTAGTACTATAGAGACGGCGTTTAGTTCTTCTTAAATAGTTAGATAGTATTTATAGAAGATATTAGTGTAAATAAAGGTATTACTACTATTATTAAGGTATTAAATACCTAATAGACTAATTATAATTATATAATTAATTATTAGAGAGGCGAAGCCTCTTCTAGGTATAAAGTAGCCTAGCGGAAGGCTTCTACTCTCTGTAAGCTAGCTAAGGTAAATACTAGCTATATATATAACATTTATCTACTTTTTTATATATACCCTTATATCTCTTATAAGTATAATTAAAGGGGTCTACTTTATAATCCTTCTTATATTATCTTATAATATAGTACTAGCCTAGAGTATTACCTATTTTATTATAAAGAAGATATAGTTTAAATTATTATTAATCTAATAGAATACTTTAGGTATTATATTATTTAAATACCTTTTATTAGTATATTTCTATATTTCTATATCTCTTTATATAGCTTCTTAGTAGGGCTTGTATTCCTAATTTTACGCTCTTATAAAAGAGCTTTTATAGGATTACTAGGAGTAGGAGTTATAATATAACTACTAGGGTAAATAAGCTATTATTAAGTTATTAAAGTTATTATAAAAGTATTATCTATAAGCTAAGTATAAAATCTAAATATAATATTAATATTAAGGCTATTAAAACCTCTATTATAAAAGTCTTAGATCTCTTACTTTATACTTTACTACTAGTAAAGATTTTAGATATTAATTATATATTAATATATCTTAGGTAACTTATTATAACTTATAATTACCTTAATTAATACTAAATAAACCCTAATAAGATAACTAAGTAAGAGTATTTATATAAGATATTCTTATTTAAACCTTTATACTTTAAAAGGAAGTTAATTATAACTTAGATCCTATATATAGGACTACTCCTTAGTTATATTTTCTAGAGTATCTTTTTTAAGGATTAATTTTAGGTATATCTTAAACCTTACTAGCTTAAGCTCCTTAATTTCTATAACTTATAAGGGTAATAAGGAATTATCTATAATAGTAACTTATAAGGGATATATAGAATTATTTATAATAATAACTTAAGAGAGAGAAATAGCCCTAGCTTTTCTTTTTATAATAGTAGTATAAATATATCTAGGTATTTTATAGACTAGTAAACTATAAACCATCTTAGGTTAGAGGAGTTAAACCCCTAGTCCTTATCTTTTATATTATAAGGGTACTACGTAATAACGTGGCTATTAAGTACTATAAACGGTACGTGTATATATATATATAGAACTCTCTATTCTTATTAATTATAAGACTAATTACTACCCTTCCCTTTAGGGGGAATTCCCTCCTTTATATACTATAGGTAAAGGGGTAGCGTAGTACTATTATATACTATAAACGCTATATTAATAGTAGTATTATATTCCTAATTAATCCTTATAATTATCTCCCTATCTAGGCTCTTAGGCTTTAAGAGTATAAAAGGTTATAATTTATAAAAGATACTCCCTTAATAATAGAATATACCTTTAATAAGAGCGTAATAATATAATTAACTATAAGGCCCTCTAAGTTAAGCCTTAAGGAATTTATAGTTTTATTAAATTATAATAATTATAAATACTACTCTTATATATAATCCTTATATTATAATATATTCCTATTATACTTCCTATTATCCTTTATTAATTTATTATAAAAGTAGCTAGAAGTCTTAGTATTTTAAAGTAAATAGGAAGTTATTATTATTAAGGGTTTACTAAGTACTTAAGGCGTACCTTCTTTATATAACTTTAATATTATTCTTCTAGTTATAATATCTTTATTTTTTATTAATTATATTAAGTCTTTTTTAAGTCTTATTTATATTATTACCCCCTCTACGCCTTATTATACCTCTTTATACTTCTAGTAATTATTTTATAAGTAATCCTTAGTAATAAACTTACCCTTACTACTAATTAAAAGAAGACTACTATTACCCCCTCTACTTATAATAGTATATAACCTCCCCTATTAAGCTAATCCTAGCTTATTCTTATATTATCTTATATAATATACCTATATTATATTATATTCTAATCTAAAGAGTTATAAGTCTAATATTTTTAATTAAAGCTTTATTTACTTTTTTAGTAGGATAACTTATACGCGCGCCTCCCCTAGGTTAATAAGGTATAAATATTATAAAGATCTCTACTTATACTTACCGCGCTTATACGCGCCTTCTTTAGTCTTTAGATATTATAACTACTTTAAACGCCGGCTCTAACCTCCCTTAATTTACTAGATTCTAGTAAACCTTTAATAGGCTTATTTAATAGTATTATTACTACCTTTACTACGCCTCCTCTACCCCTACTACTATTATAGCTCCTATTAAGGTTAACTTAGCTATTACTATCTATATTATAAATACCCTAGAAGGTATTCTTAATATTCTTTATTAGTATATATATATTACTTTATCTCCCCTTTTAAAGTACTTTTAAAGCCTTACTAATATATTATAAGAGCGCCTCCCTCCTATTATAAAGGATAAAGAAGAGGATAATAAGGAGGATACTCCTATTACTAGTAGTAGTAATAGTAATAGGCCTAGTACTACTACTAGTATAATATAGTAGCCCTCTCTTATAACGCCTTTAGTAGTCTAGCTATATTAGGTATCTTTTTTTTTTTAATAATAGAAATCGTTTCCCCTCTTATATAATATAAACTTTATACTCTAGAGTAATCCTACTTAAATCTTTCTAATATATCTAGTATATTAACTAAGTCCTACTTATATAGCTATTAATTATAATTATAAGACTAACCCTTCTACTTTACTAAATACTAAGGTTTATTATAAGAGATTTTATAATTAAGAATAGCTTTAACTTCCTATTTATCTTTATTATTTATAAGCTCTACTTATATAACTTTTATAATACTCTTATTATTACCCTAATATAGCTTTATAAGTAAGATATAAAAGATATTATATATATAAAAGGTATTAAGTAGCTATAACTTATACGCCTAACTACTAATATAATTAAAGACCTTAAAAGGCCCTAGATAATATTATAATAGTTTCTTAATTATTTATATTAATCTAATATACTTTATATTTAATAAGATATAATTACTTATATTATATTATCTTTACTTTTATTATTTATTTATATACTCTACTTATATAACTTATACTTAATATAAGTACTACTCTAAACCTTCCCTTTATTTATAAAGTAATTTAACCCTTTCTTATATTAATAAGACTTCTCCTAATAGTAGCTTTAAAAGCTTTATATCTAGCTTAGATAAGTAGTTATAAAGCGCCTTATATAGAGGTAACCTAGTACTAGTATACTTTATATAATTATATATAAACTCTACTAGATAAAGTAACTCTACCTAGTTATCTTATCTCTAGGTAGAATAGTAGTATAGATACTACTTAAGCGTACTATTCTATCTCTCTATTTAACTATTTATTTAAGGGTAGAAAGTAGTATTAAGCTTTCTTTTTATATTAGTATAATAATATATAGCTACCTAGAAGCTACTTATAAATACTATCCCTTAATTACTAATAATACCTTCTAACTAATTAAACCTTAAAAAGATATTATAATATAATAGGTTAATAATACTAATAGTATTAACTATCTTTATAATAAGTAAATACCTAGCTACCTTAATATAATAGTTTATAACTACTAAGATTATATTATAAACGCCACCCTTCTATTTACTTAAAGGGAGATCTATAATAAAATCTATTATAATTTCCTAAAAAGGTCTTATAAGTATTAGTAATAGTAATAGTATATTATAAATAGTATATCTACGCGGCTTTATTAATTAATAGGTTAAGTATTCTTATATATAATTATAAATATCTTATCCTATTAATTTCTAATAGAACTTCCGCCTAATAAGCTCTTATATATACTTTTATAAGTAGTAGCTAGTATAAGGGTTATTATAATAAAGCTTTAAGATTTCTTATCTAATTACTTTATTACTAGGTATAAAAACTACGCTACCCTTATAAAGGACCCCTATCTTATCTATTAATAAAGATATATTAGCGGCCTTTTTATAGCCCTAGGACTTTAATAATTATTTCTTATTATAAATATCCTTATCTCCCTCTTAGAGATATTAGAGTATCTCTAATATTAAGTTATTATACTTATTTTATACGCGCTCTATTATTAATATAATTATAATATACCTTCTAAGTACTATTTAATTAATATTAAATTATCTTATAATAGGGTTTAAGCTATTACCTATACTACCCTATATCCCTAAGAGCGCGTTACTCTCTCCTATTTTTAAGGTATAAGGCTTTCTAAGCCCTATCCCTAACCTTTTATACTATTTATAATTATAAGCCTTATTATCTTATAAACCTTTATAAATATTATATATATAATACTTATTAAAAGGAATATACTTAATATTCTTTAACTTATTTTATAATATTAATAGATAAGTATCTTCTTTATTTATTACTAATATATAGTCTAGTCGCCTTAATAAGATATTAGCTAGGTTCTTAGTACCTATATAATAATATATCTTAAAGTTATATATTATAAGCTTTATTACCTAATATATTTATCTCCTTATTAATAATAATATTATCTAGAAATACTTTAAGTTATTATAATTAATAATTATTATAATTAGGTATAAGCTACCTTCTAAGAAGTACCTTTATACCTAGAATACCTTAACTATTATAAGTAATTCCTAGTTATAAGTCTTATATCTAGTTTCTACTAAATATAACTTATAGGAGTAGAAGGTAATAAGATACTATTCTACTTCCGCCCCTTTAATATTAATTAAAAACTTTTATAATAAAATAGTTATAATAACTAGAATTAAAATATTAGTCTCTAGTTAGATTTCTCTTATAAGGTTAAAATATATAAGTAATAATACCTCTTAAAAGAGTTACTTTAACTACTTAAATACTACTCTTATAATATTACTTAATATTAACTTTCTATTTTTAATATATAAATAATTATTTTTTAGATAGTCTATTAACGCCGTGGTTATAAAGGAATAGTACTTAATAAAATAATAGTAGAAATTAGTAAACCTTAAAAAGATCTAAATATCCTTAATACTCCTAGGTTATAGCTATTCTATTATAATATCTACTTTATATAGATTTATATATATACTATTATAACTAATAATAAAGTTAAGGAATTCTACTTCTATTATTATAAGTTTATATTTCTTTAAGCTAATATAAAGTTTAAATTTATAAAGATATTATAATACTACCTTTATAACTCTAATATAAGACTTTTTATCCTAGGAGTAGATAAGAATATTATCTAGATAAATAATATATATAATATTAAGTAGTCCTACTAGGGCTTTATTAATATATACTTAAAATAAGGTAGATATATTAATAAGTCTAAGAGGTATAATTATATATTTAAAATAGCCGTACCTTATATAGAATATAGTCTTCTATTTATTACCCTTTCTTATTTATAAGTAATAATATATATCTTTAAGATCTAACTTAGTTAAGTACTTAGTACTAATTAATCTTATTAATATTTTATTAATTAATAGAAGTAGATAGTAGTTTTTAATTATAATCTTATTAAGCGCCTTATAATTAATATATAAATATAATATTCTATCCTTTTTTAGTATGAAAAGAATTAATATACCTATTAGACTTATAGAATAATAAATCTATCCCTTTTTTAAAGCCTACTTAAGGTACTCCCTTAATATATATAAGTCTTTCTCTAATAGGTTATAAAGTAGATTAAAGGGAGGTTCTTTATTCTCTTTTATATTAATTATATAATTATAATATATATAGTTTAATAGCGCCCTAGTATTCTTAATTAAGAAGATATCTTAGAATTCCTAAAATTCTAAAAGGAGCTTAACTTTAGGTAGTAGGCTTTTATTACCTACTCCTAAGTATATTATAATAAATATAATATTATTAAGCTACTCCTCTAAGGCTTTAGTAGTATTAAAGTACTCCTTAATATTACTTTTCTTAATAGGGAATTACTAGTTTTATATAAGTTAATCTACTTAGGGATTTTATTCTTCTAACTATAAATACCTAGGGTAGAAGTTATAATTAAGGTTTATTATTATATAAAAGGCGCCCTTATAATATTATATAATATTATTAGAATTAATAAATTTAATTTCTCTTATATAAAAACCTAGTAATAATATTAGGTTCCCTACTTTATTATATAAGGTATTACTAGAGCTTAAGTCTATTTCTTAATTCTACTCCTTTATTAAGTATATATTAATATAATTAATATCTACTCTAAAGTTAATTAATATAATAAATTCTCTTTATAAGCTCTTAAGCTCTATTTATATTATAATAATAAGTTATTATATCTACTTCTTCCCTTATATTATAATAGCAGATATAATTATAATACTTAGGGGTTTTTTAAATTTAAGCCTCTCTTAGCTAGCTTATTATTAGATATCTTATTAGTTATAGGCTTATTAGTTATAATACTTATAACTATTAATTTTATACTCTAGTAATCCTTAATTATATATCCCTTCTTTTAATAATTATAATACTTAATAGTAGAGAGGTTAGGCTTAAGCCTTTAAGGAAGGTATAATAATACCTTAATATTACCCTACCCTTCTTACTTTATATATAGGCTATTATCTCTTCGCCCTTAGAAATTTCCTCTTCCTCTTTAAGGATATTAACCCTTAGTAGGAGTATTATCCCTTTAATCTTTATATATAAGTAGTATTATATAAGGCTCTAATTAGGTCGCTAATATAATAAGAATATCCCTTATCTCTAGGATATTAGGTTATATTATAAGTTAATTATAAAGATCCTTATATAACTTATTTAAAAGGTTATTATAAAGTATATACTCTATTAATAACTTAAGCTATCTTTCTAACTTAATAAGGTAATTTATAAAGTCTATAATCTTTTAATATTCCTTTTACTTAGCTTCTAAGTAGTACTTACTAGTTATTAGATATTAATTTTAAAGATCTTTTATTTAATCTATTAAGAAACTATTAAAGTATTCCTAGGACTATTTATCCTTTAGTATATCCTTTATATACTCGCGTTATATAGCCTTAGGGTCTAGGGCTATATATTATAACGCGTATTAGATTTTTATAGAGTTATTAAGAAAATAGGCTATACTTATTTTAATTATATTAACTATATTATTAAACTATTCTTAATATTCTTATACTAACTTCCTATTATATATACGTAGGTCTTATAACCTAAGAATATAGGTTTTATATTAAGGACGCTTTAATTCTAATTCTTCTATTAATAATAGGTAATATTAATAACCTACTTAAGCGGTATTATTAGTATATATTTCCCGCTCTAACTCTTATAAATATTATTATAGATCTTATATCTACTACCTCTTAGAGACTTCTTCTTTAAGTTCTTATATCTTTTATAATAGTACTTCTTAGGTTTTAAGTAGTAGGGACTAGGTTTATACGCCTAGTAACTACCCCTAGATAGTTAGTTATAATTATAATATATCTATTATTAATTTATTAACTAATTCTCAAGACTTACTTTCTTTATAAGCTTAATCCCTTATATTTAGGTAGGTTATCTACGCTAGTTAATTAACCTTTTTACTTTATACTTATAATAACCCTTCTCCGCTTATCTTACTAATAGTTAGGCTACTACCCCTAAATAGAGTAGAGTAATTAGAATATAAGGGTACTACGTAATAATATAGCTATTAAGTACTATAAACGGTATATATATAGAACTCTCTATTCTTATTAATTATAAGACTAATCGCTACCCTTCCCTTTAGGGGGAATTCCCTCCTCTATATACTACAGGTAAAGGGGTAGCGTAGTACTACTACGTACTATAAACGCCACGTTAATAGTAGTACTGTATTCCTAAGTAGTCCTTATATATATCTATTACTATAGATGTACTAGTAGCTAATAAGGTAGCTATCCTAGTCCTATTACACTAATTCTAACTATAAGTAGCTACTCTAAGAGTATAAATCTAATAGCTTATAGGTCTTTTTTAAAGAAGGAGTATACTTATAGTATCCTACTTTATAAAGGGAGACTAACTATTAAGAGCTTACTTAGTATAGTCCCTAGCTCTTTATAAAGTCTTTTTACCTACTAAAGTAAGATCTAAAGAACTTCGCTTATACTAGCTCTATTCTATAAATTAAGTAGTATAGTAGACCTACTATATAGTCTAAAGACTAACGAGTATTATACTAACTAACATTTACCCCGAACTTAATAATAGCCCTTATAGGATTCGAACCCACGTAGTAGCTATATCTAGTACAGGTCTATTATACTAATAGTAGTATATATTAAATACCGCTAAGGCGTTATAATAGTAGTATAAGTAGTAGTAATATAATTTCTAATCTTAGTTAGATTATACTTAAAATTAAGGTTCTTACCCCTATTAGGTCTAAGACCTAATGTATTATTAATTATAAAAATAGTAGTATTATTTAAAGCTAGAGTTTATAAGTTACCTATTTTTATAAAAAGATTACTAGCCTTATTCTTAAGCTTATATTATTAAGTAGCCTAGTTAGAATACTAGGAGTTAAATAGATAATCTTATATAGATTCTATCTTATTTATATTTATATTTATATTTATATTTTATACTCTACTATCTAGCTACTTAGAGCTAATAAGGGCGGTCTATATCTAGCTCGCTAGAGGAAACTGTAATCTACGGAAGAAAACCTCCTCTCCTACCCTATTTACTATTATATATCTAGAACTCTAGATACTATATACTACCCTATCCTGTACTCTCTATACCGTCTTATCTCTTCTTTTACTAGGGTTACCTACCCCTTTACCCTCCGGTTTTCTACCTTATTTCTCCTCCTATCCTTTAGTAAATAACGGTTAAGTAATTATAACTAGATAGAGGGCGTAGAATATCTAGAGGGTAACTTAGAAGGCGTTAATAGTATTTATTTTAGAGTATTTATAACTTATTACTTTAAGTTTAATACCTATTCTAGGATTAGCTAGAAGTTCTAACTTAAAAGTAGAAGAGAAGGAGGAGGAGGTAGAGGTATACTTAATTATAATATATTAGGAGGTAGAGGTAGACTTAATAGGAGTAAGATAAGAAGAAGGGATATATTATAAGACCTTACTAGTAGTTTAAGCCTATTAAGTTATAAATAAAGTATTTATAACTAAGCTTAAGGCTTTATAAGAAGTCTAAGTAATAATAATCTTATCTTAGAAGTACCTCTTAGAGTACCTCTACTAGTAGTTAGTATATTAGGTATAATATTAGACTCTAGAATAGTACTTTTAATCTTAGTTATAATATCCTTAAGCTTATTATTAGATATATACTTCTTAGTACCTCTCCCTTAAAGTTAAGGCTTATTTATTAATTATAATTTAAGTTATAAATTAGGCTTATAATAGGCTTCTATCTACTTAGATTTAAGTAGCTACTTATTATACTAAGGAGTTATAATAAATATATTAAAAGTAGCAGTAGTAGTAAACTTTATAAAGATAAGATATAAGGTAGTAGAAGATTATATAAGTAGTAAGTAGGCTAGTTAATTATACTATTATAAAGCTACTATATAAATAGTATATTACCGCGTATCATTAGGACCTAGTCGCCTAGTAGGAATAATAATAGTATAATAGTAATAGCGGGATAGTAGAACTATAAGCTAGGATTAAAATACTAAGGATTAGATATATAGGATAATTTATAGCTTTATTTAGACGTTAAATAAGAGTTATATAGCCTATAAACGCGACCGTATATCGTTAAGGCTTTACTACCTAATTTTGGTGGGGGACGTTCGACGATTTGCGGGCCACTAGCGTCAAATCAATGGCTTTATAAACTGCTATAAGACCGCTATATGAAAATTTTCCAACGATACTTCCGCTGCCCGCTTAATTATTCACACTAGCCTCGATTCCTTCCACCGTCTTCTTCTCCTATCCTGATCGCAGACAAGCCATGCTTCTACTATTACTTTAGCGCTCCCTCTGCTAAGGTACTCTCGGTCGATGTAACTGGGACTATAGCAGTAAGGATTATAGGTAGCCTCCATCGTCGCGGACAGCTATAGGTAAAAGACTAACTATTTCAACAAATTGCACGCCCTATGAAATACGCTATTGTGGACTCATAGAATTGCTGCGACTGGCGTCAGTTGCGGAGCCAAGGCTTAATCACGTGGTCTGGTCTCCGACACTGCGACTCCCAAACAGATTCCCTCAACGAAAAATCTCTGAGTCGGTATTCAGTACCGCACAGAGACACAGCAATGTCTTCCAAAGACAATCACACGTCTTCGAAAAAGCGATGCGGTATGAAGCCCATTCCACTGGTCATTATGAAAGACATTGACTCACATTTCCCAGGTGTTTTAGGAGCAACTGGAGCGGTGGGAACGCGATTTATTCTCCTGCTTGCTCAACATCCGCTACTAGAACTGGTAGCTGTAGGAGCTTCTGAAAATTCAGCCGATAAAAAATACTCTGATGTCGTGCGTTGGAAGCAGTCGATCCCAATGCCCGCAGAAGTCGCAAATTTGATCGTCCGACGCTGCGTACCCATCGAATATACAGATTGCGACATAATCTTCTCCGGCCTCAATTCTGATGTGGCTGGCGATGTTGAAATGGCCTTTCTTAAAGCAAACTTTGCCGTCTTTTCAAATGCTAAAAACTTCCGATTGGCACCTCTGATTCCGCTGATTGTTCCGGTGGTCAATCTAGGACATATTGAGTCAATCCTAACACAGCGTCGGCATTACCAACTAGATAAAGGCCTTCTTGTGTGCAATTCAAACTGTGCGGTCATCGGCCTCGTCATCCCAGCCGCAGCCCTTATTCAAAGGTTCGGACCTATCGACCAAGTGAGCATGGTGACTATGCAGGCCGTATCAGGAGCAGGCTATCCTGGCGTCAGCAGTAAGTGATCAAGTCTTCTGCCCATAAAGCGTCCAGGGCCCGGTATATTCTACACATTATAGCTAACTGCATCAGGCATGGACATCCTTAACAATATCATTCCATACATCCCAGGAGAGGAAGCCAAGATTCCAGCTGAAGCTCGCAAGATTTTAGGTAGCTTGAGTACGGACCTGCCTGGATTTATCGATGAACCCCTCCAGGTTTCCGTTGCCTGTAACCGTGTCCCGGTGCTTAATGGCCATACAGTGTGTGTGTCGTTGCGATTCGTAAACCGACCTCCGCCGACCGTGAGCGAGGTCTGTAACGCGATGAAAGAGTACACCTCAGAGGTGCAACTCCTAGGGTGTCCTTCGGCTCCACAACACGCCATTATCGTTTTAGACGAGGCTGATCGACCGCAGCCTCGCCTCGATATAGAGACGGAAAGAGGATACGCGTGCAGCGTCGGAAGAATCAGGGAGGACGAAAGTGGTATCTTTGACATCCAGTTCGTGGCCTTGAGCCACAACACAGTTCTGGGGGCTGCAGGGGCATCAATTTTGAACGCGGAGAGTGCAATTCTGAAAGGCTACATATAGCCTTTGAGTAAGTTGGTTTTCAATCTGAATATGGCATGAGAATACGTTTTATCCTGATGAAACTTGAAATGTAGAACTTATACTTAGACATTTCCTAGCTGAGGTATTCTCTCCGTTCAATCGATGTCAACTCCCGACGCTCTCATCGATTTGTAAAACACCTATCGTGCTCTCGAGATCACGTCTGTTTCCGCGTGAAAATCAGGCCACCACTGCTACATTGGAGCAAAATGCAAAATCAGTTGGGGCTTCTCGTTCAAAACAAGCTCAAACGTGACAAGCTGCTTCCATGAACAGTTTTGGCGAGAGAATACGTATACGAGAAGGACATGTGCATGGTCGAGGATGGTCTTCGACATGGACTCAAACGAGTCAAAGCTGAGCAAACCTCTCCATTGAGTTGCACGCTCTACACATGAAAGCGTTCCCATTTAGTTAGATGTCAGTCTATCGGCCCGATTCTCGGTTTCCTGGTGATGGGAGACCAGAGTTGGGTCAACCAACCATTTCTCCAGAGTCTGCTGAGTGGGTTTAATATCAGAAAATTCTAGCCTTCCAGGACTGCCGATTGGTTTGGCAAACTCTTCAAACTCCGTCATGATAAGTCGTGTTTGCTGACAATCCACTAAAGCTCGATGATTACGCCAAACCAATTCATGGTAGGGAAATAGAATGGGAATTTTGTGGATAGAGTCGCAGGGAAGGGTTTCCCGTTGTGAGGAGGCACATTCGCGCGAACGTGAGGCATAAGGCCTAGGTATATAATATAATATTTCTTAGGCGTTTAATACACCTTATACTATTAAAGATCTAATCCTCTTATTAATAGTATTAGGGTATAGCTTAAAAAGAGCTAGGCGCTTAAAAGGTATTAATAGGGAGGTAGAAGAGTTAAATTTAGTATAAGAAGGGTAATACTATATTATTTAATAATAACTAGTATAATTTATATATTATAAATTATAAGGAGAGGTATTAATATCTATACTATACTATAAAAGGTAAAGAAGAGATAGAAAGTAAAAACTATTAATATAATAGGAAGGTGCTAAGATATAAGATAGTTAGATTAAATTTAGTAGGTAAACCTATTTATTTAGATATATCTTTTATACTACTATACTAATTTTAGTTATTTTTAGAGTATTAAGTATACTAATATCTTCTTACTATAATAGAATATAGCTAATTTAAGACCTTAAGCTTATTATAACTTATTAGTAAGTCTATAAGTATACTAGATTCCTTTCCTAGACTAGTATAAATATTAGAACTCTAATATTTCTTTATATTCTACTTATACATATTCCTACTCTTAACTATATTTTTTACTTTGATAAAGTTATATAATATATTTATAACTATTTAAAACTTTAAAAACTATAAAAATTAGTATAGTAGTTTAAAAGATATATTATTATTAATAAATTTACCTAATAAAATTCTATATACTAATAGCTAGAATAATTAGATTAATAATAAAAATCCTATTATTATTTATAAATTACTTATTCTACTACCTTACCTACTAATATATCTAATATTAGCTTAAATAGAGGGAAATATCTATCTTATTACTAGGTATATAATACTATTAGAATAATCTATATTACTATATAAGTTTATAAGCTAATACTATTATATTTATAAGCTATCTACCTACTAATATATCTAATATACTTCCTACGTCGGCAAGATCTTAACTCGCCCCTATGCCCTTGGCAAAGGCCTTTGGCCCGCAGGCCCGGGGCCGGCCCCGGGGGCCCCGCGCCAGCCCCGGGCCTGTTACAGCGTGTCGCAAGGCCCCGGGGCCGCTCCGGGCTCCAAGGGCAGCGTCACGTGACTGCTGACTAAGCAAAATTTTAGAAATTTATCAGTCTATAGATTTTAAGAAGTCACGTGACTGCTTACTAAGCAGAACTTTAAAAGTTTTGATGTTCCATGATCGACGGGGGACTCGGGTAGCGTACCCCGGAGCCACCCCCAACGCCACCCTAAAAGCGACCCCGGAATCGATCGATTCAGCCGATTCTTACGCGGGGATGATGCGCCAGGGTGGGCCGCAATGGGGGGCGACAGCGTGGTAGTCATGTTAACTCGGGGTATTGATGATGATGCGACAGCGTTGGCTGCGGGAACCGTAATGCTATTGCCTAGCGCCCGGAAGCCTAATCTTGGGGAGGCGCGACGCTATTGCCTAGTGCCCGGAAGCCTAATCCTGGGGCGGCCCCGGGCGCTAGGCAGGTTGCCCCTGCGGCCCCTACAGCCCCAGGCGGACTCGTGTCTGCCCCTGCGGCCCCAGGGCAAGCTTTCTCAAACCACGGCCCTGGGGGCCCGGGGCGGCCCGGGGCCGGCCCGGGGTACCCCTCCGGGTTTTCAGAAATTGCCGACGTACTATTTACCTTACCTACTAATATATCTAATATTAGCTTAAATAAGGGGAAATATCTATCTTATAACTAAGTATATAATACTATTAGAATAATCTATATTAGTCTATTACTATATTAGCTAATACTATCGTATTTATAAGTTAAAAATCCTACTATTTATATTATCTACTAATATATCTAATATACTTCCTACTATTTACCTTATCTACTAACGTATCTAATATTAGTCTAAATAGGAGGAAATATCTATATTATTATTAGGTATAAAACGCTATTAGAATAGGTATATATATATAATATAGCTAATACTATTATATATATAAGCTAGCTACCTACTAATATATCTAATATACTTCCTACTATTTATATTACCTACTAAATACTAGGTAGTAGGGGTAATTTTCTAATATAAGAATCTTGAATTTTTATAGGTATTTTCTAGTAAGCTATATAATATAATTTAAGTAGAAAATATTAAGAAGTATTAGTATAAATATAAGTAGAGTATAAAGAAATATTAGAGTTTTAATATTCGCGCTAGTCTTAGAGGGGTAATTAGAGTACTTATAATTAATTAATAAGGTATAATAAGCTTAAGGTCTAAAATTAGATATCTTCTATTATAGTAAGAAGATAAGTTATTAAATAATAAAAATAAGATAGAAAGAAAAATTAGTTAAGTAGTAGGAATATACTAAGATATTAGATAGTTAGATTAATATTAATAGTTAAATCTATTAATAAGGATATATCTTTTAAACTACTATACTAATTTTTATAGCTTTTAAAGCTTTATATAGTTATAAATAAGCTATATATCTTTATTTAAATAGAAAATATTATAAAGGGTAGATAGGTATATTTATAAGTAGAAAATAAAGAAATAGTTAAGTTCTAATATTTATACTAGTCTAGGAAAGGAATCTAGGGTACTTATAAATTAACTAATAAGTTATAATAAGCTTAAGGTCTTAATTCCTAGATATTCTATTATAGTAAGAAGATAGCTATCTATAATATATAAAGGAAGGAATTCCCTTTAAGAAAAAAAGTAGTAACTAGTCTTATTACTTATAAGAATAGAGAGTTCTATATATATATATATATATACACTCCGTCTATAGTACTCGATAGCTACGTTATTACGTAGCACCCATACGTAACGCTACTAAAACTAGGAAGGTGCACATAGATTAGATAAGGACTCTGTTGTAGACTAATGCAATCGACATGCAGCGCGTAGAGCCCCGCCAACCTTTGTACTACCTATCAGCAGCTCTCGATTTGGCATACGATTGTTCCGCTCTTCGCGATTCTCATGTAGTGGATTCGGCAACCTATATACAAATCAGAGAGCCTCGGAAAGCAGTGTGTTGCTATTGAGCACGGTTATAGACAGTCGATTGACTGCCTAGCAGCCAAACCTACTTGGTGAATCGGTGTCGAAAGCATCGAGGCTTCATCATGAGCGCGTCTGCCCTAGCTCAATTCGGCACCAAGCATATTGCTAAAGGCATTGGTCGACTTGCAACGGAGGTTATCGAAAGTGGCTCTGGTAGTTATGTCACCATGGTGGGAGGCCGCAGGAGTATGTCGAGGTCTTTGTTCTATCACTCGGCAAAGCTTGCCTCTTTCTTCGTTGTGAGACACATACCATGAGTATCAATATACCGAGAATGGAGAAACCTGGTCTTTGTAACAGTGACACTAATCTCGAATACTTATAGTGCTTGATTTCACGTGCGGTATCGCAGTCACGAACCTAGGCCATTGTCACCCCGCTGTTACGAAGGCCGCCCAATTGCAGACCGGAAAGCTTGTCCACGGACAAATCAACATAGCTTTTCATAAACCTTACCTTGACCTGGTCCAGTCACTTTTACCTTTGATGCCCCATAAGTCGCTGGACACGTTCTTTTTTTGGAACTCAGGAGCCGAGGCTGTCGAAGCGGCGGTCAAGCTGGCTCGACATGCAACCAAAAAGCAAAACATCATCGTCATGCAGGGCTCATACCACGGCCGCACTTTCGGTACGATGGCTATGACGCGATCGAAGACTATCTACGGCGAGAGCTACGCTCCACTAATGCCTGGCGTATTTTCTGTTCCTTTCCCATATTGCGTACAATGCTCAGTCGCCAAATCTTCGAATGGCAAGTATAGCTTTGAGCACTGCTGTATGGATCCTGTGCTTCAATTAGAGCTTCTTTTGAAACGTGAGACTGCGCCGTCGGACACTGCAGCCATTTTCATCGAGCCAGTGCTTGGTGAAGGCGGATACGTCCCGCCTCCGTCAGAATTTCTTGGTAGGATCCGCGAGATATGTGATAAAAATAACATTCTCTTGGTAGCAGATGAGGTACAATCCGGATTTGGCAGGACGGGAAAGATGTTCGCGATCGAGCATTGGGGGGTCAGGCCAGATGTCATGATCATGGCTAAAGGCATCGCAAACGGCTTTCCTCTCTCCGGAATCGTCTCTCGGAAGGAATTGATGGACATGCAGGTACCCGGGTCGATGGGAGGTACATACGCGGGGAATGCAGTCTCTTGTTCAGCGGGAGTTGCCGTTGCGAAAGCATTCAAAGACGAGAAGATTCTAAACAATGTCGCTGCTCGGGGAGCAGAATTGAAGGCCATGCTTGACGCAGCGAAGACTGATCCCAAGACCAGCAAGGTGATTTATGACGTGAGGGGGTTGGGATTGATGTTGGCAATGGAATGTGTTCCTGGGCATGGTGAGTGATCCTCGGAGTGATTATTACTTGACCAGAAGAGTATTTTGCGACACGCGATGTATTTTGGCACTCTTTACTGACCAGAGGTGTCTCTCATTCACACATCGCTGTCAGAGAGCAAGAAACTAAAGTGAGGATTTCGCAGGCTACGCATCCAAAATACAGGCGAAGTGTATGGCGAAGGACATGCTCGTGCTGACGACTTCGATTTATGACACCATCAGATTTATACCGCCACTTAACATCGCGAAGGAAGATATGGCAAAGGGATGCCAAATCATCAAGGAAGCAATCAACGAGGTAGCCGATGGAGAAACACCACAACAATATGGAACTAGAGGTCAAGCTCTTGAATAGATTATAGTCTATGCTACTTGCTTGAAAGGATACTCTTATAACCTGTATGGATTGTTGATTGATTACCCTGTAAAAGGCAATGAAGGAATGATAAAGTGCGCTATTACTAGAGGGTCGCGATCTTATTACATATAAGACGGTAGTACGGGTACACCCTATCGCGGTATAATACTATATCCCGGTACACGTCCTATCTATATTAGGTATAATAGAAAACTAACTAAGTAACGCTAGCTAAATTAATTAAACAAAGTTATTAAATTAGATAAAATATTTATAGTTTTATAAGGCTTAATATATATATTTACTCCTATCTTAAATAGATATATTTATACTATAAATATTCTAATTAGCTAATATTCTAGCTATCTATATTAGTAATTTCTAAAAATCTAGAGGGGTACCTAGGGCTAGCCCTAGGCCGCCCTAGGCCCCTAGGGCTATAGTTTAAGAAAGCTTGCCTTAGGGCTATAAGGGTAGATACGAGTCCGCTTAAAGCCGCCCTAAAATTAAGCTTCTAGGCGCTACGTAATAGTATTACAGCATCCTATAATTAGGCTTCTAGGCGCTAGGTAATAGTATTAAAGTACTTATAATAGTAATACTATTATATTATTAACTACTTTAAGTATAGTAGTAGTCTTATATCTTACCTAGGGTATATAGTATTATTATTATAATAGTCTTAATTCTTACTATATAAGAGCTATAATACTATAAGCCTAATAGTAATATAAGGTCTAATAGCTCCTTCCTATCTACTAGCCCTAATTACTACCTAGTTACTATTTATAGTCCCCCCTCTTATTCCTTATAAACCTTATAAGGGGTAATAGTCTAACCTATTAGAGTAAGAAGTTATTAATATTAGTATCTAATTAGACTAGATAGAAGCTTATAAACTATTTAAAAGGATCCTTTATATCTTATACCCCTTCCGCGTAGGCCTTAAAGGCCTTTAGGGTATTATAAGTAAGTAGGGGACTATATTTAAATATTTAAGTAGTATTTAGTAGTAGCTTTATATTTTCCCTAATATACTCTTATTCCTTTCTTACTATTAAGAATTATAAAATAATAACTACCTAGTCCTCTTAAATTATTTTTAGTAAATTAATTATAATAGTATCTTTAACCTCTACTTATACCCTTTTATCTTTTATCCTTAAGGTAGTAAAGATTAGTAGTATTTTATTAATTATCTTTTTTATTATAATAAGTATATTAGATTAGATTATAATATATATATCTAGCTGTTCCGCGTAGTTTATAACTCTAATATACTTAGTAATAAGGTTTTTAAAGGCCTTATTATTTAACTTAAAGCTACTTTAACCTCTTTAAGGTATAAGGACTACTAGCGGGTATTAGTAATATCTTATAACTCTATATTAATTAGCTAACAGTAGGGGAGTAGTATTAGTAATATATCTTATAAGGTACTAATAGATTTTATTAGACCTATAATACCCTTTATATATATTTCCCTATCTATTATTATAAGGGGAGCTTTTAGATTTAAAAAAAGCTTTCTAGTCTTAGGACTTATAACCTTTAAGTTAGAAACCTTATTAGCCTTTAAAGATATCTTTCTTATAAAAGGGTCTAGGGGTAGAGGTAAAGAGTTTATTCCTAAGTCTAATAGAGCTTTTTTCCCTTAAATAGAGAGGGGTTATATAATTATTAAGGTAGTATATTTTTTAGGGTTAAAAGTATTTATATTTATATTTATATTTATATTTTATACTCTACTATCTAGCTACTTAGAGCTAATAAGGGTAGTTTATATCTAACTTATTAGAGGAAACTATAATTTATAAAAGAAAACCTTATCCCCTACTTTACTTACTATTATACTTCTAGATCTTTAGATATTATATACTACCCTTTTATATATTCTTTATACTATCTTATTCTCTTCTTTTATTAGGGCTACCTACCCCTTTACCCTTTAATTAGAGCTTATCTACTCTTATACTACCTTAAAAAATTATTCCTTTACTAGTATAAATTAGCTAAGTATACCTTATTAAATTACTTACTTAATTATTACCTTTAACCTTTTTAAGGTTAATATTATTTAATAGAAGTTATTTAACCCTACCTTTTAAAGTATCTACCTCCTCTCCTTTATATAATTAAGATAGAATATAAGTATATACTTAATATCCTAATACCTTTATTTATACTTATAACTAGTATTATTAATTTTAGATACCCTCCTTTTATATAAGAAGGCGTATAGTCCTATCTTCTTTATATATAATTAAATACTTATAAAGCTCTTAGCCTTAAAAAACCTTATATAAAGGTTAACTCTTATCTCTTAGATCTCCCCTTTTTATACTACTATCTTTATATAATTAAGGATATCCTCCTAGTATCCTAGTTACCTCTCTTTCTACTTCTCCTTTACCTACCTCTTAATCTCCTTAAGGGTAGGGTTATCCCTCCTTACTATTTCCCTACTTCTAGGGCTCTAGTCTACTATTTTAATATCCCCTCCCCTTTTTACTACCTAGAGGGCTCCCCTTATTTAAGATTACTTCTCTTTTATTAAAGTTTCTATAACCCTCTTCTTTCTTCCCCTTTTCCCTTTTAACTTATAATAGATCCTTATATTCCCTTCCTTAGTTAGTAGATAGATCCCTTATATTATTAATACTTATAAAATTAATTAATTAAGGCCTATCTTTATTAATAAGACCCTTAATTCTACCTTTAATACTTATATATTAATTACCTTAAAGGCTTTAAGTACTATCCTTAAGTACCTATTTTATATAATTTCTAATATTATAATATTTACCTTTTTTACCTTTAATATCTCCTTTAAATTATATTATATCTCTATTATATAAATTATTATTAGCTAGATTATAATATTATATATCTATCTTATCCTATTAAGTATAATACCTTATATTAAGTTAATAATAATTAATAAGGCTAGCTTTTATATCTCTATCTTTAACTTTATCTTATTAATATATAAGTCCTACCTTAATTTACTATTAATATAAAGTCTAAGGACTTATATTAATACTTTAAAGTATATTATTATTACCCTTAAGTCTATTATTACCCTTAAGTCTATTATTACCTTTATATTAAACCTTTTTAAACTCTTTAAAAGGTAGACTAGCTTATACTTATAAGGGGTAAAGGTTACTTTATATATATTTACCTAATAAAGATATATCTTATATACCTTTATTAAGATCTTATAATTCTCTTTAATACTTTTATTATATATTATTAAGTAAATATTATTAATAAAGCCCTTAATTTATATCTAGAGTTTTATCCTTATATATTCTTTTATAAGTAGGGAGTTAAAAAATAAAAATAAAAATAATAATATAAAGGATTTTTAAAGGATTTTATTTAATATAATTATTATAACTCTTTTTATTAGAAAGCTTTATACCTATTTTATAATAAGGATTAAAACCCCTTTCTTCTTTAAGTTATAAAGTAACCTTTTATAAGAGATATTATTAAAGGCCCTTATAATATTTAATAATAATATACTTATTATATTAAATTTATTATAATTTTATATTATATAAACTACCTTTATTATTATTTTAAGGGATATTATTATTAACCTTCCCTTCTTTACTTCTATCTATTATAAGGGTAGTAGCTTATATTCCTTTATAAGGTTTTTTAACTTCTTTATAATAACTACCTTTAATACCTTCCTTAAGGTATTAAGTAGGGTAATTAAATAGTATAATTTTAACTTTAAGTAATCCTCTTTCTTTAATTTTTTTAAGATAATTATATTAGCCTTTTTAAACTTTATTAAATAATATCTAACTCTTAAGTATACTTAAAATAAATATATAAAGCTAGGTAGTAGCTCCTTTTTTATTATCCTTAAAAACCTATTTAAGATCCTATTTATCTTTAATACTTTATCTTATTTTAGCTTATTAATTACTTTATAAACCTCTTTTTTAATAACTTTTATATTTATTATTAAGGGTATCTTATATTAAAATCCCTAGATATTACCTAGATCTACCTTTAAGGGTAGAAGGAAGAAGGTCCCTTAAAAGACCTCTACCTTCTTTTAAAATAAATCTACCTTAAGACCCTCCCTATCCTTCTTAAGGGTAGGGAACTTTAAGAGTTCTTAAGATAGTATACTTCTTTTTTAACCCTATTTAACTAGCTTTTAAAGTCTATTAAGTATTTAAGATACCTTATATACTACCTCTTTAAAATAGAGTACCTTTACTTTCTTTAATACCCTCTCTTTAATCTTCTAGGCCTCTTACTACGCCTTTAAACTCCTTTAACTTCTCTTATAATTATACTCTACCCTAAGCTTTAATACTATCTTTATAACCTTTATATAATTTAAATTTTAAAAGGACTTTACCTTTAAAGAGAGCTTTACTTATAATACCTCCTTTTTATAATTTTTATTAGGCTTTAAAGTATTTTAGCTAGGTAGCTAATTATTTACCCCCTAATTATTAGCTCCCCTTTTAATAATAAATATTAAAGGGCGCTTATTTACCTCTTTATCTCTTTTAACTCTATTAACTTTTATACCTTTTATAATTATAAGACTACTACTTCTATCTTAAGGCTAACTTTAATATATATTAAGATATAATTAAACTTATAATAAAGGTTTAACTTAATATAATATTCTAGTAATATTTACTTAATAACCTTTATTATAAATATTAGATTAATAGTACTTTCTACTTTCCTTATCCTTTAAGTTATTATATCCTTTAATAGGATAAGCTTTATTCCCCTCTCTTTTATAATATTTATTAATATATCTACTACTTTATAATATATATATCTACCCCTATTATTTTAATTTAAATAATAGAGGCTAAAGTCTCTTATTAATATATATTCTCTAGGTTAACTTAGCTACTCCTTTACCCCTAATAATATAAAGGGGCTATTTATTAAGGTCTTAAACTCTAGGCTAGGGTTATATATATTATATATCTAGAGGTATACTAATACTCCCCCTTCCTTCCTTATAACTTATATCTCTAAGGAGTATAAGTCTTCTAATATAAATTTAACTCCCTATTTATTAATATTCTAGTATTTATTTATAAAGAAATATATCTTTATATCCCTCCCTACTTTATATATTAAGTAGAATACTCCTCTACTTAAGTTATATATTAAACCTATCCTCTTTATATATAATAGCTTTTAAATAATTAGAATATCTATTTATTATATTTCTTTATTTTTTAATAATATTATTATTATTATAATCTACTCCCTTTATATATTATATTATAATAGTTTTATTATATTTTATATCTTTATAAGAATCTTTATTAAATATCCCTTTTAACCTTTACTCCCTTAATAATTAAGGCCTCTTATATTAATATTTCTTTTAATATCTATTAATTTATCTTTATTATTTAAAGAGTAATTAACCTTCTTAGCCTATTTTATAGTATTACTACTAATAATAGTATAATTCCCCTTTCCCTTATATCCCTTTAAGAATCTATTTATATTATAACCTTATTAAGGTCTTTAAATCCTAATATAAGCTTCCTTTTCTTCCTTACTACTACTATTATCTACTCCCCTTAGGGCTACTTCTAAGTATCTTATTATCTATTTCCTCTTATAAAGCCTTTATATAACTTTTTCTTATTTTCTATTATCTTCTAATAAAGCTTATTTAACTTCCTTATTTTAATTATATATTCTTACTTCTAGGTTATATAACTATTTTTCTTATAATTATTATATCTCTTAATCTCCCCTTCCTTTACCTTATATTCCCTTAAGTTATACCTATTAATATAGATTTTATATTATATTAGGCTCTTATAATATCTTATTATATATTTATACTATTAATAATTAAAGTATTATATTATAACTTTATTCCTCTCCTACCTCTTATACTTTAAGAGGTTATATCCCTTTATTAAGCCCTTTTTAATTACTTTATCTATTATCTCTAGTATAAGGAGCTTTAATAGTAGTAAGGCTCTCTCTTTCTCTACCTCTCCCTCTCTCCTCTCTTATATAACTATTTATAATTAGGCTACCCTTATAATTTTTAACCTTAAGAGGTTCTTTTTATTTTATTAAATAATTACCTCCTTTATCTCTTTTTATTTTAATATATCTACTACCTTTTTTAATACCTTATATATTATAATTAAGAAGGTTTATCTTAATACCCTTATTAATTTATATACCTTCCTTACTTAACTATTATTCTTCTTTAACTCCTCCCTTACCTTTATCTTTATTATAAATAGTATTAGGTTATCTTTAATTAAGTACCTTACTGTTATAATCTCTTATATTCTTAAGAATATAATTATCTTAAACCTCTCTACTAGCTACTCTCTAATAAGCGCCCTTATTATTTCTCTCTTAATCCTATCTTTAATTTAGACTATTAAGGTCCTAGCCTTTTTGTTATTTATTACTCTAGATCCCTTCCTTATACTATTACCTATTATTATTATTATAATTTATCTCTTTAGGGCTTATATTACTTATTCTTATATTTATTAGGTTTTAACTAGCTATCTACGCCTAGCTCCTTCTACCCTTTTATATCTTCCCTCTTTAAGATTACTCTTCTACTATTTTTTAAACTTATATATCTCTTTAAGTTATTAATCTACCTTTATAATAAACTCCTTTATATATTTAAGCCTTACCCCTATTATTTATCCTATTTTATATATTATTCCTCCCTTTAACGCGTCTTATATAGCTATTATAACTTTTAAGGCCTTTATTAATATTCTCTTAATATATATTCCCTTATCTTTAAGTTCCTTCCCCCCTACTAGGCTCCTTAGCCCTTATACGGGTATCCCTCCTCCCCTCTTTAACCTACTACCTCTACTACTATTACTACTTATAATTCCTCCCCTTATATTATATCCTAATATTAGGACTTATCTTATTATATATTAAAGTAAATTTTCCTTAATAAAGACTTTTTTATATTATTTACTTTTAGGGTTAAAAGTAATATTATTATAAAGGATATATATTATTTTTTCCTCCTTCCTAAACTATTTATAAGTAATATAGTTATTCCTAGTAGTTACTATATATAAATAGCCTTAATACGCTCTAATAGGGCTTATAATAGTATACCCTATTATATTAAAGTCTAGTAGCTACTATATTAAAGATTTATTAATTCCTACCCTTAAAGTAACTACTAGCTCTACCCTAGAGTCTAATAGCTTAATCCTCTTAGAGAGGAGTTAGGAGCTATTAGTATTAATAAGGCTATTAGTTATAATTTATAACTTTATTAAGGTAATATCTAATATTAAGGGATTAAAGAATAGGTAGTTTATAAAGAGTATATCCTCTACTCTATTTCTATTTATAAGCGCCTAATTAGTCTAATTAATTATATTAATTACTACTTTAATTATAATATAATTTAATACTTATAAACTATTTATAGTATTATTAGTAAAAGGGCTTATATAGGTTATAAGGGCTTTAATAGGCTTAAGGCTTATAAGGGAAGGATAGTAGGAGTTATATAATTCTAGTAGGTTACTTAGTAATATTACTTCCTTATCTAAGTTATTATATATCTCTAGACTAAGTAAAATCCCTCCTAGGCCCTCTCTAAGACGCGTTTAAATTACCATTTAGCTTTATAAGTATATTAGGTAAGGGTTATATAATAGGGGTAATATAAGCTATTAAAGTAAATTATAATAATATTATTCTTTTAAAGGCGTATAGAGTATTACTAGGTATATAAAGTATTACTAGGCGTATAGAGTATTACTAGGTATATAAAGTATTACTAGGCGTATAAAGTATTATTAAAGGAACTTTAATACCTTACTTATTAATTCTATTTTATTATAAGATATTTATAGGACTAGATAATTATATAATATTATAACTATTAGCTCTTTACCTAATTAAGTAGCTTTATACTTATACTACCTCGCTACCTCACCTAATATAGGGTAGAGTATACTAAAATTATTACTATATACCTATTATAAGGTAGTAATTAGATTAAGAAGGCCTATTAGAGTCCTAGCTTAAATAGATATTTTTAGTAAAACTATTATACTAGCTCTAGGCTACTTTATAAGTACTTGGTAGGTTCCTAGGTATTCTTATAAGGCTAATACCCCTTTTAAGATACTAGGTATTAAAGCTTATAATAGTATAACTTTAAGTTAAGAATTTCCTCTACTTTATACTTTATATCTTCCCTATCTTTAATAATAATTCTAATTAGGGGTAGAGGTAGTATAATATAGCCCTTAATAGTATTTTAGTAATATAATTCTAATAAGGATATATAGAATACTAGGTAGATTTTTATCTAGTATAGTAATTAGAGGTAGTATAAATTAAATATAATAGTTTTAATTATAAGAAATAGTTTAAGTTTCTTATAATTAAGTTTCTTATATATCCTTTAAGATATAATATTATTATTTTAAAGTATTACTTAGTCCCTCTTTTAGAGTATAAAAGGCTTTTAACTCTTATTATAATATTCTACTTACATATTTTAAGCTTTTATAAGAATATCTACTAAATATAAGTTAAGTCATTCTAGCTCTTTAATAAGCTTAAGGGTATTTATACTAGGGTTAGGCGTAGGTATATCTAATAGTTAAAATAGTATCTAATATCTCCTAATATAAATATAGAAAGGGATATATTTTATAGTATAATAGGGACTATTATTATTATATATACTTTATTAGAGGTAATTAAGAAATCTAGTTATTCTATTAATAATTTATATATATATATAAAAGTACTATTTAATTACCTATTTTTATTACTCTATTAGCCTATCTATTTATTAGTAAAAGGCGGTTAAGAGCTAATAATTACTACTTAAAGCCTATACTAATATCTATTAAAAGTAGGAGGTAAATAGTATATTATAATTACTTATAATTATATTTAATATATTATATAATTAGAAAACTTCTTATATAAATATTATAATAAATTACTTTAATATTATAATTTTATAATAGGGGATATAATAGTATATTTTATTAAAATAGTTTAAAACTACTATAATATAATTATAAGTAATATTATTTATAGGACTCCTACTTTAAGGTAATTTAGTAATAAAGTTAATAGTTATAATTTCTTAAGAGCTATTTAGGGCTAAAATAGGTATAAGCTCTTTTTAAGGTTTATATTTAAAATACTTTAATTACTAATAAGTATTATAAGTCTTAATATACTCTTTAATATCTTTACCTATTATAGGCTAATAAAACTATTACTAGTTAGTAGTAGTAATATAATCCTAGCTAAGATAGCCCGTAGTTATAAAGTTATAAAAATTCCTAAGAATCTAGAGTTATAAGCCTTTATTATTAGGTATATAGAATTAATTACCTTAGAAATATAATAGGCTTACTACCTACTTAAAGTTAGTACTACTAACTTTAATAGTATTATTATCCCCCTTAAGCTTTTCTACTATTTCCTCTAGGATAGTTTATAAGAGCTTAGGGATTTAATCCTTATCTTTAAGGTTACCTATATCGGTAAACTAGGAACGTGGAATAATACAGAAAAATGCGGAAAATACGTATATAACAGGCGCGCTTATATATCAGCCCTAGGGCTGGGAATAATACTATGAGTTGGAAAAGGCGTATTTAGCTGGATTTAATAACTTTTAGAAATACTAAGTAATAGGACTAATAGGGGATAAGTCCTACTAATTAGTTATAATATAACTATACTAGGCTAGTACTAACTAGGTAATTATAATAAGGTACTAAGTCTTATTAATAACTAATAGTATTAATACTTAATAGGAGACTTAATCGCAGGTATAATATAGGTGTAAGAAACGGGGCTAGGCTAGGGGGGGGGTACTCTGTACATATATAAATTACGTGAATCGACTGTATCTAAAACCTATATTACGCTAGCGTTAACGGCGTAGCCGCTATAACTCTAGCGAGCTTCCCGTTTCTTCCTAGCGCTAGAGGAAAATCACGGATTTAAGGCCTTAAATCCGGATTTTCTATATTTAAGACTTTTAGGCTAGAATTAAAAAAACCTAAAATTTTCCTATTTATTTCTAGTATTTTGCCTGGAAAATACGCTTTCAGCGGATTTTCTAGTTTCGGATTTTCTGTTCCACTTCCCAGTTTGCCGATATAGGTTAACTACTACCTACTAGGCTACCTAGCGGCCTTCCTCTACTACTATAATACCTAATTTAAAAAAGGGGATTATTATATAAGATATATTAAGTTTATTATAATCTACCCCTTTTAAAGGTATATCTACTAGGTTCTTCCTCCTAGGCTAATATTATATTTTAAAGTTAAATATTAATAGAAATTTAGCTTAATATACTTATTAATAGCTAAGGGTCTTAGTAGTTAAAAAGGATTTAAGGTTATAATAGTTTATAATAATTATAATTTAATATTAGACCCCCTTTAAATACTTCTACTAAGCCTAGAAGGATATTATAATAGCTAGGAACTCTTAATTAAGTATATTATAATTTATCTTAGCTAGAGTAAGCTTCTAGCTATAAAATATAATAGGATATATATAAGTATCTTCCTATTTCTAGAAGTATATACTTAATAGTATATAATTACTTATATTAGTCTTAACTTAAGATAGTAGTACTAGGTTATAATATATTAATAAGAGAGTTATAATAAAGGTATCCTTTAATTAATAGAAGGCTAATTCTACTTAATCTATTTAATAAAAGGATATAATAGGCTTAGTTAGTTTTATAAGCTCTTATAAATTATTTATAAAAGTTATAAAACCCTAAGAATTATATCTACTTAATTATCCTAGGGATTAATTAATTATTAATAGTTAAGATATACTCTAGATTTATAAAGATCACTTTAAAGCTAATAATATAGCCTAGAAACTCTATTATATTAATATTAAACTTATATTTCTCTAACTTTATAAAGAAGTTATACTCTTTAAAAGCTATTAAAACTTCCTTTATATAATTTTTATAATCTATTAAGTTATTAGAGTAGACTAAAATATTATTTAAATATATAAAAATTATAATATCTACTAGATAAGCTAGGGCTTTATTAATATAAGACTAAAATATTAATAGAGTATTAATAAGTTTAAAAGGTATAATATAATATTTAAAAAGGTTATAATAGGTATAAAATACTATCTTCTATTTATTATCTTTCTTAACTTAGATTAAATTATATATTCCCTTTAAATGAATCTTAATATATATCTTTATATACTATAACTAGTCTAGGATCTTAGAAATTAAAGGGATAGGGTATCTATTATAAATTATAATAATATTAAGAGCTTAATAGTTTATATAAAGATATAATCCTCTATTCTTCTTTTTTATAAATAGAATAGGTGCCCTAGTAGGTAATTTAAAGTATTTAATAAACTCTAACTTAAGATTTTAATTAATGTAGTCTTTAAAGATAGCGAGTTTTATCTTAAAGAGGTTATAAAGAGGATTAAATAATAAGGTAGTACTTAATTAAAGGTTTATAATATAATTAAAGGCCCCTTAATAAGGTAGTAACTTAGCGCCTACTTCTTTATTAAATATATTAGTATACTTTAAGTACTTTATTAAGAGTATATTTCCTAATCCTTTAAAAGAAATATAATAAGTATAAATTATATTATCCTTAATTTCTTTATTAAATTTATATTAATTAAGAACCTTAATATTCTTAAGTATCTTTACCTTCCTTAATACTTAATCTATAATAGGATTAATTTATTATAGTTATAAAAGGCCTAAGATTAACTATTATCCTTATATAAGTATTAATTAAAATATAAAATAGTTATATAATATATTAGGGGCGCTTATCTTAATTTAATATAATACTTAAGATAAGGTAGGGTTAATAGTTCTACTATTAATATCTACTACCCTAGTAGCTTTAATATAAAGGGGCGTAATTCCTAAAGTCTTTATAAAGTCTTAGTTAATAAAATTAATTATAACTTTATAATTAATAAGGGCTTAAAGGGTTATCTTAGTATATTAAAGTCTAGTAATTATATATTCCTTTTATAATTATATTTAAGTAGTAATATAATTAGTTAAGTCTATTATATTAAAGGTATTATTTAAAGTAAGTTATAAGGATTTTTATTTAAGAGTTTCCTTTAGCTTTTAGAGCTATCTATTTAGGATATATCTATTCTACCTTAAAGGAGGAGATAAATCCTAGGCTAGAATACTCTTTAAGGCCTTAAATACCTATAATATTACCTTAGATATTATAAGTATATATTTTTTAAGTAGAAGTAGTTTATAAAATTACTTTTATAATCCTTCCTTTAATAGCCTTTTTTAGTATAATATATATATAATCCCTTATCTTAATATTTCTTTTAATAGTTATTATAAATATTAGACCTCTTTTTTATATTTAAGCTTATACCCCTTAAAGGATTTAAGCTATTTAGTTAGTCCTTTAAAGGGGAATAAGGGTTAGGCTCTTTAGTTTTATTAATTATAAATTATACCTTCTTTTATCTATTATACTCTACCTCTTTCTTATCCTCTAAGGTTTATTTTCTAATCTTAAGGTAATTTTTAGCTTATTATACTACTATCTTAAAGGCTATAAAGGTATTTAGTAGTTTAAATTAAAATTAATAAATTTAATCTAGAATCTGCATTAATAGCTTCTACCTTAAGGTGTAATAAATAGTAGAGTTATTCTAAGAAAGATCTATTATTAAGGTCTTAAAGTAATTTATAAAGTCTTATATAATCTTATTATTCCTTATTTAAATCCTTTATATTTTAAGCTTTATATTTAATTTAATATCCTTTATAAAGTAGTTCTTTAATAATTATATTTAAAATTTATCTTAATCCTTAAATTTTTTTTACCCTTTAACCTTATTAACTATATTCGCGTCTTAATTCTAGACCCTAGATAAGTATAAGTTATAAAGGCTTATATATTTATACCCTTAATAAGTTAGAAGTTAATAAATAATTATAATTAATAATCTAGAGGTAGATATCTATAAGAGGGTTAGTAAATATAAGGGGTTTATTATATTTAACTCTCTTTTAATTCTAATTAATTAATATAAGTATTCTAATAGTAGGAATATAAGGGAGGGTAGGTACTAGGCTAGGCCTTATACTCTTTATAATTAATTCTAAGAGGTCTATTACCTATCTACTACGTCTAGTAGATATAGTAGGGGTAGAAGTTTATTATACTACTTCTACCTTTAAGGCGTCGATCCGCTCTAATAGCTATTAGTATATATCTAGATTAATTATATCTCTTTAAACTTAATCTACTAGTTATACTAGGGAAGATAATATTATTATAAGGGGTCTACTAGGTCTCTATTAGGCTATTATTATTATAGTTACTATAATTCTCCCCTTAAGTATTCTAGGGCTTCTAGCGTAATAACTATAAGCTAGGCTTTATAAAAAGAAGAATTAATATAGTAGTAGTCTTATATCTTACCTAGAGTATATAGTATTATTATTATAATAGTCTTAATTCTTACTATATAAGAGCTATAATACTATAGGCCTAATAGTAATATAAGGTCTAATAGCTCCTTCCTATCTACTAGCTCTAATTACTACCTATTTACTATTTATACTAAGTTAATATAGCTATTACATTATTAACCCCCTATCTAGGCCTACCCTAGCGTATTACCCTTACGTAGAAATTAGCTAAATTAATCGATTCCAGGGTCGCTTTTAAGGTAGCGTTAGGGGTAGCTCTAGAATACGCTACCTAAGTCCTCTATTAATTATAGAATATTAAAGCTTTTAAAGTTCTACTTAGTAATTAGTTATATAATATAGTTTCACTTAGTAATTAGTTATATAACTTCCTAAAATCTATAAACTAATAGATTTTAAAAATATTACTTTATTAGTAGTTAGACTAACCGCGTCGGGTTAGTACTTTAAACTTATATTAGGTACCTGACTTAACTCTTAGCAAGTTAATACTATATTTTTAGCCTAAGTATTTAGGTTAGTACTAATAATTAGTACTAAGTATTCGAGTTAATACTATAAGGTAGTACTAAGTATTAATACTAAAGTATTAACTCGACTCGCTAAGATATTAGTTCTACTATATTATTTTACTAAGACTATTATATCAGGAATATTTTTTATTTATAATAGTATTTCGTACTATATATACAACTTACTAATAGATTACTAAGCGTTATTATTATTACTAACTAGGTAATTCTTAATATTAAATAAGGTAATATAGAAAGGTAATAGCTAATTAGCTATTCCTATAAATATAATAAATATAATAATACTAATATTTCTTATCTTCTTACTATAATAGAATATATAGAAATTAGGACCCTAAGCTTATTATAGCTTATTAGTTAGTTAATAAGTACTCTAATTACCTCTCTAGGACTAGCGCTAACTATAGTAAATATCAAAAGTCTAATATTTCTTCGTATTCTACCTATATTTATACCTACGCTCTATAATATTTTCTACTTAAATAAAGTTATATAGCTTATTTTAGCCTACTTAATATCTTAAAAATACTAAAAATCCGTGTAGTACTTTAAAAGATATATTAGAATAAGTAGATTCACCTATTAAATTCTATACGCTAACGGCTAGAATAGAATATAGATTATAAATAATAAAAATCCTAATATTATTTATATTTTACCTATTCTATAATAACGCCTACTAATATATCTACTATTAGTCTAAATAAGGGGAAATATCCGTCTTATTACTAGGTAGGTAATACTACTAGTATAATCTAAATCGGTATATTACTATATTAGCTAATACTATCGCATTTATAGGCTAAAAATCCTACTATTTATATTATCTACTAATATATCTAATATCTACCTACTAACGTATCTAATATTAGCCTAAATAGGGGGAAATATCCGTCTTATTACTAGGTATAGAATGCTATTAGAATAGGTGTATATAATATAGCTAATACTATTACATATATAGGCTACCTACTAACGTATCTAATATACTTCCTACTATCTATATTACCTACTAACGTATCTAATATTAGTTTAAATAGGAGGAAATATCCGTCTTATTACTAGGTATAAAACGCTATTAGAATGACTTATATCGCTGTATAAGTTTATAGGCTAATACTATTATATTTATAAGCTACCTACCTACCTATATATCTAATATACTCCCTACTATTCATATTACCTACTAATATATCTAATATCTACCTACTAATATATCTAATATTAGCCTGAATAGGGGGAAATATCCGTCTTATTACTAGGTATAGAATGCTATTAGAATAGGTATATATAATATAGCTAATACTATTATATATATAAGCTACCTACTAACGTATCTAATATACTCCCTACTATCTATATTACCTACTAACGTATCTAATATTAGTCTAAATAAGGGGAAATATCCGTGTTATTAATAGCCTACTATATCTAATATACTTCCTACTATTTACCCTACCTACTAATATATCTAATATATTCCCTGCTATTCACGTCACCTACTAAATACTAGGTAGTAGGGGTGATTTTCTAACGTAAAAATCTTGAATTTTTACAGGTATTTTCTAGTCTATAATAGTATTTACTATTATATTACTAAGTATTATTATTATTATTACCTAGCTTAACCTAGGTAATTCTTCAAGGTAATATAAAAAGGTAATATATATCCCTAGGAAACTAAAGGGGGTAGTAAAATTCTAATTAAAAAAAATCTATTTTTAGTATAGGGGTAATTCTAGAAATTTTTTAGGGTTCCTTACTATTTTATTAGGGGCTTGGCGTCTTGGCGATACCTTGGCGAGTTAGGTCGGGTTAACCCGACTCGCTAAGGTACCGAGGGCTTTTCGGGTTAATACCGGAAACTAGTACTAAGTATTCGGGTCGGTACTAATCCATGGTACTGAAACCCGACTCGACGGTCAGTCTATTAGCAGTTACGTAACGCTACCCTTAGAGCCCGGAGCGGCCCTAGAGCCTTATAATACGCTGCGACAGGCCTAGGGCCAGCCCTAGGCCTGCGGGTATAAGGCCTTTACTAAGGGTATAGAGGCGACTTAAGATCTTACTAATAAGTTACTTAATAAATTATCTAAGTAAGTAAGAGAAATAATCTTTAAAATTTAAGGTTTATAATATTCTTATATTATAATAAGAAGATTAATCCTTTTAGATATAGTATCTTAGTCTTAAGTTAATCTAAGTGTTTTTATAAAGCCTCTTCTTATCTTCCTTTTCTTGGCGATATAGCTCCGAAAGTACCTACACTAGCGCTAAGAGTAAAAGCTTTCCTAGGCTCAGAATTTAGTCGCCCCAAACCTCTTCCATTAGGTATACCAAACCCCTTGGCACGAATTAATAGGCCGCCGTCACCTTTCACAGTATCTTCATTATCCTCGTCGAAAAGGGTCTTCCCGAGACCGCTCCCAAGTATTTTCCGCCTCGTCTTCTTTAATTGTGCCTCATCGTTGACTGCCTCGTCAGAAAAGGCTCTGATGCTTGCGGCTTTAGGGATTGGCACGGCTACGCCATCGTTCCCCGTGTCTTCTTCCTCCGCAACCTTGTCCAGCTTTGGCGTAGGCCTATTAGTATGCTTCCGTCCTGGTGGTGGACCAAAATTCGTTTCGGTGGACTTCGCATTTTCAAGGACCTTCTCATTCTTTGCTCGCACGGCGCCTTTGGTCAAGTTAAACTTTCTTGGAATGGGACCCGTCTCCCCAGCTACCCGTGTCATGTCTCCGACAGCAGACACATGATTAGCTAGCTCCGCTTCACATGCACCAGCGCTTTCCAAGGGGGGGATTTCCGGGGCCCCGGTTACTGTTCGATTAAGAAAAGGCGTGATCGAAAACGTAGACTTTTCCCCTACCAGAGCAGATGGTCTACTGTTCTTCTTTGCTGCAGGCACGTCTCCGGGTGTACCGATCATGCTGTCAGCATCCATCTGTGAAGCCCCTCGTTTTCGCGAATTCTTGGATAACGGCACTATTGGCTTGAGCGAAGTCGTTGAACGATTCGACGGTGCATTCGCATTCGTTTGCGCAGCCTCCAGCGCGGCCTGCGTATTCTTGAGTTGTTCCTTGGTGGTCCGTAGCTTGTTCCTGAAGGCGTCTACACGGGACTCAAGTGTCTTCGTCCTGTTTTCTGACTCGGTGGACGTCTTCTGTATACCGTACTCGATCTTTTGTCGACCACGGCGCTCGTTGGCGACCTCCGCTTGGAGCGTCTCAATCTGGGACTCTAATTTGGCATCTCCGGCTTGCAATTGATGCTCCTTAGCTACAGCCCGCTCTTTTGAGCGCCTTTCTGTCTCTAGCTCTACCTGCATTGTGCTCAGTCGCCGCTGCAACACTAGCTTTTCTGCCAGCAAAGACTGATGCGAGACGGCTTGAGAGCGCAGATGGTCAACTTCGGGCTTTAGTGCAGACAGCTCGCGTGCCAAAGTAAGCTTTTCCGTCAAAAGCCTAGTCGAATCCATGGTCACACATTGCAATGAGTTGAGCTCTACCTTCACCAGACGTCAGCACCATCTCTATCACATTTCGTAACTTAAGGCCAGCCTTACCTTCAGCGTCTCGATCTCTCGGGACTTTACCCAAAGATCGGTCTGTGCGGTTCCGAGCTTGGCGCTACAGACCTCCAGGTCCTCCTGGATTTCATGGCAATGTCTCCTCAATCTTTCCGTGCGCTCATCGGTTTTGTACAATCGCGATCGTAATTCATCATTTTCGTCCCCTAAAATAAAGATCTGAACTCGAAGCTGTCTTACTTTCTCGGATTCACAGACACCTTCGACCTGGTGGCATGCTCTCTCGTAAGCATATTCGAAGGCCTGAGGTTTAGGGTTTGCCTGTAACTACGATCACCGCCGTTGAGTCTAAGTTGCATTGCGATGCGACACTGAGGGGTTCACATACCTCTTGAAAGAAAACGTTGTCTTGCGACATCGTAGTCCTTTCGACGTCGTTCCGGCTGCTAATATCAAGATCAGGCTTTACAAGTAATATTTTCGGCGTAGATGTTCAATACCGTGATAGCTTGTGAGGCAGAGAAAACTTGCCACATCGAAATTGACTCTGTAGAAGCAAACAAACAAACGGGCGATCGCTGACCAACGCTAGTGGACTGCCGAACCTTTAGAGCTCCCACGCTAAGTTATTGGGGCCCCCGTTTTAGGCCCGATCAGCTTCTAGAATAAGCTTTTGTAGGAATATTTGCTATAAGATGTCATCCATTTAAAAAGCTCTACAATTCTATACGCCAGAATAACTTATTGAATACAATGATTGTGAAAAGCAAAGGGTGTGGACCAGAAAGGGTGAACTATCCTGAATAATCATAATAGACATTATGGCAGTCTGAACCTCCATGTTTCTTCAGCGTCCGACATCAGGCTCAAGGTATCAAGTTGGCCTCAAATGGAGCCAAGCTTCACAACGATACTCAATAACTTTTGCTCGTTGGATCTTCAAGCATAGACTCCCTCTGATACTGGTTTCGCCACACACAAGATGGTACGCCTCGTCCGCTTCTTCGAAACGATGGCAAACTCGGCAGGCGAAGGACCGGTTCGCTGTCAATGCCAAAGTGCAAGGCTTAAAAAGTCGAGCTGCTTTCAAGTTGTTGGAGGTCTGACTATACCATGCTAATTACGGTCCACGTGCTAATAGTTTCATGCAGATCAACGAAAAATACAGGATCTTCCACGGGGGCCAGACAATCGTTGATCTGGTGAATGCATGTCGGCTTGGGAAGACCAAGGATTCGTGCTGACTGACGTAGGGATATGCACCAGGCTCCTGGTCACAGGTAGATCATCTTGGCCTACCACAATTATATATTACATACTAACGACGAACCGGTTGCTATTGATCGTACATTACCAAATGGGAGGGTGCTAGGCATTGACATCATCCCGGCTCAACCGCCAAAGGGAGTCTCGACCATTCAAGGCAACTTTCTCTCCCCTGCCGTCCAAGCAGAGGTCAAGAAGTTTCTGCGAGAGTCAGATCGGGGAAGGACCAGGAAGAAATCGTCACTTGTTGCAGAAGACGAAGAGGAGCAGATGACCGAAGAAGATTTGGAACAAAGCTCGAGAAGCTACATTGAGATTGAGAGAAGGGCCGAAGATGGAAGAGCGGACGATGGGGCGTCAGTAGCACTCCCAATGCAGAGTTGCAAGGGCGTAGGAACAGACGGAGAGGGCAGGATGGTAGATGTAGTGTTGAGCGATATGTCCGAACCCTGGGCTCAGACCGAAGGCTTTTGGAAGAGAAGTCTAAGTGACCCATACTACAGGATGATGAACACAAGCGGCATGAGCTTCCGAGATCATGCGGGCAGCATGGTAATCAGAATGTCTGCCAGTGTGTACTCGGAAAGGCTGACCAAGTGCCCTGCAGGATTTGGCTACCGCAGCACTACACTTCGGCTTTGACACGCTGCGAACGGGCGGCCATTTTGTCTGCAAATTTTACCAGGGCTCAGAGGACAAAGCGTTGGAGTTGAGTCTGAAGCAGTTATTTGGGAAGGTTTATAGAGAGAAGCCTGAATCCTCTCGGACTGTAAACTCCATGGCACAATTGACGCTCATATCGCATGAACTGATTCTCCGCATAGGAATCTAAGGAAGCCTATTTTGTTGCGTTGAAGCGAAAAGAGAACGTGCAAGAAGGCGATGTATTCCCGAGTGAACGCTGATAACTTGAACGGAAGGCTTTGTTCTCCGCTCTGAAGATCCCTAGCCACGGTATAAAAGGAAACATCCTCCATACCCCGAACTACATTACAGGTCGCAAAACTTGATATAGAGCAAAAATAAACCTACACAAGAGCACTTCGACCTGATCAATCAAGAACTTCGTTTCAAGTCAAATTATCTCGCCCTCGCCTTCGTCTTCGTCAGCGACCCCTCCTTCGTCACTCCACTCAATGTCTGCCAGAGCTTTCTCGGCTACGCGTTGTACCTGATTATGTCAGTTCAACAGTACAAGACCTTGACAATGAACTTACTTCAGTCAAACCACTTAAATCCTCCACATAGCTCTTTTCATTAAGTGCTTTCTTTACAAATTGCCAACCATCTGTAATATATGCACTACTTATCTTGTCCGAGCACGCGCTACAAGAATCGTAGCTGCTGCCTCTGATTACTAAGTTCTGGAATGTGGAAAGAAAGCCACGAATCTGATGAGGGACGATGCCAAGGGGGTGATCACCGCGCTCTTCGGTTGGCTTAACGGGAGCCGGAGCTGAGGCACCCAGCGGATGCTGTAATATCGAGACTAGGATTTCGACGAGCAGTGCAGCAGCTATAGCAGCAACTCCCGGACGAGTGACAGTGCACTGTTGGTCAAGAGTTCGATCGGCAACAGACTTGGCGCGGAGCTGATCAGTATCAAGGGTTTCGAGTATCTCGAAGAGACTCACATCCGCTGGTGCTACCACATCGTTACAGAAATAGCAGCCAAGCTCTTGCTCCGGATGCGCCGTGTCCTTCGCGCCATGCCGCATGACAACGAAGGAATCAAAACCCAAGGCAGCGTTCATCACGATCTTGCCAGCGGCTCTGCCCATTACAGTGGGCAGCCACCGGCTCTCGCGGGTGTCCATCAGTAAGAAAATTATGTCATGCTCATCTACAAGTTGTCGCAATGTTTCAAAGTCGGACATGACAGTATCCTCATCTATGATGGGATGCCCCAGCATCGGAACGGACAATATATGACCGGTTGAATCGACTCCAGGATATATTTCCTTCAAAGATTCCGCCGCTCGGATTGCTTTCTTTGCTCCACCATCAAGACAGTCTTGGTAGTTGAACAACGGCTGACGTACAGGGTTGGAAAAGGAAACAGAGCCATTATCAACGAAGGTTATTTTTCGAACACCCCAGGCCTAGGGTAAGACTGATTAGCAGCACCGCGACTTTCGTTCGATCTTGGGACCTTTTACCTACCATGAGGTTTCGGGCGACATAGCTACCTAATGTGCCGGCTCCTAGCAAGAGACACTTGGCAGTCTTGATTTTCTCTAGATCCAAGCCTGGAGATATGCGCCATTTCATGAGCTTCAAGTTGAGGTCAACAGCTTGATCGGCCAATCTGATGAAATCAATAAAGAAAATTGCGCTACGCCATAGGACATTAAAGTACGTACCTTTGAGGATTCATATATTCTCCAAGATTTGCGATCCGGCTCATTATCTTGCCTGTATTGTTGCGTTCCCACCCTGTGACTTTTGGCATATCGGACGAACCTGTTCTGGCGCCATGGATGGATGGGGTAGTGGAGCCGCTTTTTGCAAGCTCGAGGGAAAGTATGATGCTCTTTGCGTCATCTCGGCGAGCTTGAACGTCTCTGTAGCATAGAATCTTGACCTTGTCAAGCCTCCACCGTATACGTATGAGCATCAAAAGATTCCGTAACATCCAACCTGGATACGTTGGATATGTGGATGGATCTACAAAACAAATATATTGATCTTCAACAGGCACACCTTCGAAGTAGCCACGTTCGTAGTTCGAGAGTGAACTGACGGACCAACTGAACCCTAGCATGTCACTAGGTGTTCCAGGCGTGATCGGTCGAGTAGCTGATTCTTCGTCTTTGAGAGGATCGGCTACAGACTCTCCGTCTCTGCCAGTGTGCGTAAGAGATGATCCTTTGCCCTGTCTTTTGGCAAGGAAGAAGCCATGCTGCCTTGAATCAACTCTGTATCGCCAAGTTTGAACAACGTCCACCAAAGCTGCGGTCTCTTGGCCCGTCATCTGCACGATCAAGTCTTCATCTTGCCTGTGGTCATTTTCTAATGCGCTCTTTGACTCTGTTCCTGGTACTAATTTCCAAGCAGGGTCGGAATGGATAGCGGGAAAAGCGAAAAGGTATGTGAATTTATATTTCTTGAGGTCTGCAAAGCATATCATGGTGAATGAGGCTAGCAGCGATGGGAAGGAATACACAGTGCCGTCGTTGATCGCGTCCCAGATCTACAGAAGATGATTAGCAAGACCTATCACCTTGGAGAGGGATGTAGGATGCGACCTCACAGTGCGCGCAGCTTGCGATAGGATGGCACCATTGTCAAGGCTTCTATATTCTTCTATTGTGTTGACATTTTTTATCATACCCTCTGCCCGACAATGCCCTGCTGTCACACTGAGCATTCATTGTCAGTGGTAGCCCCCAAAAGGATCGGTAGGCTGGACCACCAACGCATCGTTTGTCAGAGCATTACTATGGACCTGCAATCGACAAGATGCCTCTGGCAGATCAGTAGAACGAATCTCGTATGATCCGAGAAGCCTTCTAGCGGAGTCATCGAGTTTGTCATGGTTGATCTTGTGAGAGGCTAAGGAAGTGTAGAAGGCAAGCTCGATATCAGATCTGAAGGTGGCGAACTTCAGCATTCTGACTCAGCAATGGTCTAATCAAGTGCCTGCTTAACTTTAATATACGAGCTTAGGAGTGGGTGAGATCGCGACTTTGCTGTGTATGCAGAGTCTGAGTTCATGGTGCACAATGGACTCTATCTTATGTACCTGAAATGGAGGGTTGATCACCCGCCCGCTTATGCGAGAGAGCGGGCGCACCCGTATTAAATCACGCGCAGATCATGGACTAACCGTCTCCCGGCGCCCTATGAAAAGTCGCTGAAACTTTTGGCACCGACCTTTGGCCACACAAAATGGAGCTCTGAGCGATGATAAGTAACAGTTGCTCATATTTAATCTGCGAGTGTGCTAGCTAGAGGGGCCATTATCGTGCGTATCTAGTCACGCGTAATTATGTTTATTGGGCTGTGCGGCGGTGGGATAGCAATCAGTATCCTCGAACCTTACTTAGAACATTGATATTCCATAGGCATTTGCTCTGGCAAGAATTCTGTTGCAGATTTCTTAACGACGAGACACCAATTCTCGAGACTGCACTTGCTTCACCACCAGTATTTGGAAGACGACCCTAGCCCGCATGATGTCGAATGCAAGAACGATGTTAAAATAAGGTCGTTCACCAAGGTCGAATCTCTGCTCGAATTTGTAACGAAGAGGTGGAAGCAGCGATGGGTGACTACAGACATATGGAGCGAAGAAGTCCTAGAAGTCCTTCTGCGCCGGCCAAGTTTCATACTCGTCAGCGTAGATGCTCCAGTAAGCTTGCGTTGGAAACGCTTTCGAGAGCGGTGAGCTCAGAGTCCATCGGCCGTTCAGTCCAGTGCACTGATTTATGCAAAGATGCGAGCGACAAGAGCAGGTGCTGCCAACTCTCGAAAATTTTGTTGTCCAAAATGATGACCATCTCTACAATCAAAAAGTGGGTCTAGCCCGCCTAATTGACCGGGCAGAGGTCCGCATGGTAAATCAAACCTCATCGATGGACCAATTGCACGAGGCTTTGGAGGTCCTGAACCTAGCGAATGAGGAACGCCTGCGACCAAACTGGGATCAGTATTTCATGCAATTAGCCTCACTTGCTGCGCAGAGGAGCAATTGTATGAAACGACGTGTTGGATGTGTCCTAGTTCAAGAGAGACGAGTGATAAGCACAGGCTATAATGGAACACCTCGGAATCTAAAAAATTGTAATGAAGGCGGCTGTAAGTGAAATGCTGGGTCGTAGAAGAGGGAATGCTGATCGGTGCAGGTGCACGATGCAATGCTGGCTACAAAGCGGGCGTTAGTCTTTCGACTTGCTTGTGTATTCATGCGGAGGAAAACGCCTTGCTGGAAGCAGGACGAGAGCGAATTAGAGACGGATCCATTCTCTACTGCAACACGTTAGCTACACCTGGTACTTTCGCCCCGACAGTGCTCACATTATTGCTCTAGATGCCCGTGCTTGACCTGCAGCATTAAGATAGCCCAAGTCGGGATTTCTGAGGTTGTATACTTCCAGGGATATGGTATTGACAAAGATGTACGTCTTGAGCGGAGCAACGTAGCTGCAACGCTGATGGCTAGCAGGCGGCCGCTGTATTGGAAGAAGGAGGAGTCAAACTTCGCCAGTTTTCACCTGTGAGTGCAGCTGATAACATTTCCAGGCTTGCGCTCACCAGTATCCAGCCACGCAAAGGCTTGGTCTATCTAAATCAAAAATGAATTTCATAAAGCATGCAAAACCCGAAGTATACCTAGTCATATTACTAGGAGTAATTGTTCCTCAAGTACTAGGTAGTAGAGATAGGTTCCCCCTTATAAGCTCTACTTTCTTCTAAGTATTAACAAGTAGTATTTACTTAGTAAGTAGGAAGTTAGTATATAATTTATATAGGTATTCTAGTCTAATAAAATAATAGTAAGTCTTGTAATTATAATTAGTAAGGAATTATAATTAAAATTTAGAGTTATTTTAAGTGTGAAGTAGTTCTATATATAGACTACAAAGGGGTTCACCTTATCACCTATCTCGAGTTTCTCGCTTAGGAAGAACGATTCTTATTCTAACGGCGATACTAAACCGACGTTCTGAAATGGATCTGTAGTTGCAGAATTTAGTGTGTCACAATATGGCTACTGTGCACCTTCTCGACTATGTTGCCGGTAATGTGCGATCACTAGTGAATGCGATTGAAAGTCTTGGTTATACGATAGAATGGATTAAGGAGCCTAAAGACATTGAGCATGCTAAGGTTTGTACAAATCAAATCAGCTCAATGCTAATATCTTCTGAGCTCTGTAGCAGTGAAATGGTAGCTGACGGTAGTCGCGTAGTCACTTATCCTGCCCGGTGTGGGTCATTTTGGGCACTGCCTCACTGAATTCTCCACAAGTGGCTACTTGGAACCAATTCGCAAGCACATCGAATCAGGGAAACCGTTCATGGGGATATGTGTTGGTCTTCAAGCATTGTTTGAGGGGTCTAGCGAGGACCCCAACGTTCCCGGCCTTGCGATCTTACCAGGAAGAATGTCTCGGTTTGACAATAGAGACAAGAGCGTACCGCATATTGGGTGGAATTCCGCAGTTACATGTGGAACCGCGGCGTGCATGAGCAAAAGCCTCTATGGATTACGCAACGACAGCAAATACTATTATGTTCACTCCTACGCTGTTCCATATCAAGAAGGACTACTAGAACGAGAGGGATGGGATGTTGCTACTGCAAAATATGGCACTGAACAGTTCGTTGGGGCAGTCGCTAAAGGCAAGTTGTTGGCAACACAGTTCCATCCAGAAAAGAGTGGAGTCGCTGGTCTGAGGGTGCTGAAGGCGTTCCTTGAGGGTCGACAATGGGGAGTGGGGAGTGAGAAATCAGGTTACGGTGTCTCTCAAGGACTCACGCGCCGAGTCATCGCATGCCTCGACGTACGCACCAATGACCAGGGCGACCTTGTCGTTACTAAAGGTGATGAGTATGACGTGCGGGAAAAAGTAAGTGCCACTGGCGAACGTCAAGTAAGAAATCTAGGCAAGCCTGTGGACATTGCACGCAAGTATTACGAGCAAGGTTCGGATGAAATGATTTTCCTCAACATCACTTCTTTTCGCAATTGCCCTCTCGTAGACCTCCCGATGCTGGAGGTCCTAAGGCGCACTTCAAAAAACGTCTTCGTACCGCTAACCATTGGCGGTGGCATTCGAGATTCTATTGATACTGATGGGACCAAAGTCTCAGCTCTTGACATTGCCACGCTGTACTTCAAATCTGGTGCCGACAAGATTAGCATTGGTTCAGATGCGGTTCTAGCTGCAGAAGAATATTTTAGAAGTGGGAGGAAGCTTTCTGGGAAAACCGCAATTGAGCAGATTTCGGCCAAATATGGCAATCAAGCTGTGGTTGTCAGTGTGGATCCCAAGCGTGTGTATGTTAGGTCGTTTGATCAGACGAGTCACCATACAATCAATACGAAGTACCCTGGCCCATTGGGCGAGCATTTCTGCTGGTACCAATGTACAATTAAGGGAGGCCGTGAAGCTCGGGACGTGGACGTGTTTGAGCTGGTCACTGCAGTGGAGGCTTTGGGAGCAGGCGAGATCTTGCTCAACTGTATAGATAAGGATGGCAGTAACAGCGGGTACGACTTGGAGCTGGTTCGGGACGTAAAGGCCTTTACCAAGATACCTGTCATCTCATCAAGTGGCGCGGGTAATCCCACCCATTTCGAGGAGGTCTTTCAGCAAACAACAACAGATGCCGCTCTCGGGGCCGGCATGGTATGTCACTCTGTCACTACCTGAGACTCTGTCGGTTTCTCTACTGACGCTGTTCTAGTTCCATCGAGGTGAGTACTCCATTATAGAGGTTAAGGATTTCCTTGTAGACAAAGGTTTGCAAGTCCGGAGATCTGAGGGTACACTCTAAGAGTCTAAGGATTCTATCAAAAAAGCTAAACATCAGGTATTTATTAGTTATTAGACCAAGGCTAAAACGTAAGATATAACCTTACAAGTAAGTCCGGTCGCTTAGTAGCGGCGGGAGAAGCCACTAATCATTACTTATCCTGATCTATTCCTCTTAGAGGAGGACCAAGACGCTAAACCTTAGCCTCGGGACGTACTTATGGTGACTAAGCTGAACAGTAGAGCGGATACGCGGAAGTGGAGTAGGCTCTGAATCCTAGCGTGCGCCCAAAAGTTTTGCAAAATGCTGTAGCGCGCTGAGTCATCATCGTTCTTTATCTGGAACCATTTCCATTTCTGCCTCAACCTCTTTATTAACGACCATCCCCCATCCATATTCGCCAACAGCGCGACAAATGTCAGCATCTCTCAGGCCTTTTAAGTCATCTTGGTGTAACCATAACAGACTCTAGCTTTCATCAACTGCTCAACTCTCCTCTGTACTTCCGCGCTCGCTCTCAGCTTGCGACCGTATCTCCTTATCCCGGCCTCTCACCCTTCACCTTTGTGCGAGCACAAACCTTTGAAACCTTTTCTGGTATTCTGGACTGTTTGGACGTGTTCAACGAGGCAGACGAGAGTGCTGCCATTTGGCCTGTGTGTGGAGGGTGTTGCTTGGGTGACCTAGAGTCTTGGACCCAGTATTCCCCACTTCTGAGCTTATCATTTGTATACGCATTGAAGGCCTCTATCAAATTGTTTTTGCAAGCGTTGTCGATGTGCTAGCAAGAACACACTGATCTTCGATATTGCAAGACAATCAAACCTTGTTTCAGACCATTAACGACCACATTTGCCCATCGACATATTTTCTTTTATTGACTGGATCATCGCCGTTACGTCCCCAATCGAGATATTTAGCACTTGGTTTCCAACTGCAGCAGACGGACTCAGGAAATTCTTTTTCTCGAACGTTGCCGTCGCTACATAACGCTCGCTTATAGATTTGAATTAAATAACTAAGCATCATGTCTTCTTCCGTCTTCTTCCGTTTCAAATCGCAAAAGGAGCCGTCCAGGGTGGCTTTTGATGGCACGGGCATCTCCGTCTTCGAATTGAAACGCGAGATCATTACCATGAACAAACTTGGTGATGGCACAGACTTTGAATTGATCATAAGCGCAGAGGACAGTAATGAAGGTAAGCGATCTTCTTGCTAGGTGGCAACCGCCCAGCTCGCAATACTTACTACAAATCCAGTGTACGATGACGACACCTCCATAATACCACGATCAACGACAGTCGTTGCAAAAAGACTACCACCTGCTAGGCAGGGTAAAGGAGGCGCTGCACGATATGTATCTGGCAAAATGCCACAGAATGCGAAGAACTCTCGCCGATCAGAAGCGCCGCTTACAAAGCAGGCATCATCTACTCCTGCTAACGGACTCACACTTATGAACGGAGCACAGACGGAAGAACAGAGAATTTCTGCAATGTTCAAGATGGGTGCCGATCAGTGGGCGCAGCAACAACAGGAAATGGCTAAGTCAGTATACTATATGCAATCACGTTTTCGGTGTAAACCGAAATTGAATACTGACTTGTTGCATTGACAGTGTAACACCCGTGCACCGTTCTGGTCCCAACAAGGGCAAGCCTACGAATGTACCGGATCACCCCCCACCACCTGGATACATCTGTTATCGTTGTGGAGAAAAGGGCCATTGGATCCAGGTTTGTCCGACTAATGACGATCCCACTTTTGAGAACCGTCCTCGAGTGAAGCGCACAACCGGAATTCCGCGCTCGTTCCTCAAGACGATTGAAAAGCCAACTGCGCTCGCCAATGACGGTACCATAGATGACACCAAACAGCCGGCAGGAATTATGGTCAACGCAGAGGGCGAATGGGTTATAGCGGAGCCTGACAGGGCAGCATGGGATCAGTACCAAGCTAAGGCCAAGTCTTCTACAGCAGCTCAGGAAGCTGCCAAGCAGGATAGCAAAGAATTGCAAGACAGAGGGCTGGAATGTTCGATCGACAACCACCTACTGATAGATCCTACAAAGACACCGTGCTGTCACACGACGTTTTGCAGAGAATGTATCACCAATGCTTTGCTTGAATATGATTTGCGCTGCCCCGAATGCTCTAGCCCGAACATAATAATCGACAACCTGGAACCTGACCTGGGAATGATTGCAAAACTTCGGAGCTATGAAGAGGAGAAAGCTGCTATTCAGCCTAAAACGGAAAAGCCGTACTCTGTAAGCGCAGGCCAACGAGAAGCCACCAATTCACCATCAGCAAAAGGTCAAGTCATCACGTCGCCTCGAAGAGATTGGACACCAGAAGGTAACCCACGGAAACGTTCCGCTGAGTCCGAACTCTTGAACGAACGTAAAGCTACCGGTCCTACTGAGTCTGCCGAGCCGAAAATGCAGGTTGACGGCACCCCATCAAACTGTCAAAAACAGCCTCGAAACGGTACTTCGAACATGCCTCCCAGTACGCAGCCAGACTTAGAAAGCATGATGTCCCAGGGGATGAATTCAATGGCCTTTCCTACTATGAATATGCCAATGCCAATGCCAATGCCATTTTCCATGGCCCCAGCAGTGGGCATGAATTTAGCTTTCCAAAATCCAATGATGTTACCGAACGGATTCATAGGTAATAGTTGGAACCCTATGTGGAGTGGAGGTTTCCCACAACAGCATATGAACACGCAAATGGGTGGGTTTCAGAACGTGCCGATGGGGCAATACGATCAGCACAACAATCCCACGAGCTTCGATGGCACGAACGGAGTGGACATAAATTTGAATGGGGGGGGAATCAATGGCCAAGGAAGGGGCTCATTCGCCAACCAACAGCGAACTACCCTGGGCACTCGCTCGACAAGTATTGAAGAGAGCGCCTATTTCCGCAAACCGGTCAACCCACATCGTCATCAGGCCAAACGTCACGTTCAAAGACCTACAGACTATCGGGAAATTTGATTCACACTCTGGATCGCAGCAGGAGCGAGGTTACAGAGACCTGGAAATCATTGCTTGGGGATTCGCATACTGGCAGATATAGCCATTGGACTAGAAGACCATCAGCACGGCACTTTTCGACCACACCATGTCGTGCAGACTTCCGGCGTGCGGAAGACACCACTCAAGTTCCTCAAGAGGAGGATAGGCGATGCGTGAGCTGTGATTTGTGATTTGGAGGATCATGGGAAAGCCCGCTACGTACTCTACGACTCTAGCTAGTCTTTAGAGACCATTCGCCGGTCGACCCTCCAGTAGGGGTATGATGGAACAATCCGAGAAACCTGCCTTATTCTCATCCTATCAAGTGCCCAATGATTACTCGTATAAGTGAGCTAATCATATCTATAAGCGGTTTAAATGTTACACTGCCTCTCTGGCGATATGTATGTCTAGCGTCAAAACAACGGTCTCGCATGACCCTACCGTATGGACCCCACCATCACACGAGAGTTCCCTCTTGAGATCCTAGAATTTCTCCTTCTGCCATGCTCACGAACAAGATCATGAACATGAGATAGGAGCCACAGCAATTGCTCTTGTCATACTCGTCACGTCCTTCAACCGCTTCGCAGTCCCTATTCCAAGTCCGAGCTCGTCTGCTTTCAGTAGCGAGCGAATTGCTCCACCATGTTTACTAGATCGTCCCCCTCAATACTTTTCCCGGTCTACCTTCTCCCTTCCACTGATTTTCATCGTCGAGGCAGGAGCACAGACTCACTTGACTTCGCAGACTCTACGGCTCCAACAGTTTCTGCCGATCGTGCGCACGCGGGAGACTACCTGACCAAGCACACATCTCACCTGCAATGCGCCAAGTGTGCAAGCGATGTTTGCCTGACTTCCCAGATTATCAGCAAGGGCTTTACCGGCCGTCATGGTAAAGCCTATCTCGTGGCCCCTTCCCCTGTCTCGCACGAGGCAAGCATGGGCGCTTGTTTGCCCAATACGAAGACCGACGCACCAACCTCGCGCCATCTAGTAACGGGTGATCACATTGTTAGTGATGTACGATGCGCTTTCTGTAATTCCATATTGGGATGGAAGTATGACGAAGCCGAAGAGGAATCGCAACGGTATAAGATTGGGAAATATATACTAGAAACGAAAAAGATATGTTCATCTTCGGATTGGGAGAGTAGAGAGTTGCAGATGCCGCCAGTGAGCTTGCAGCATACCGAACTCGGTCATGATAGGGACGGTCCCATCGAGTTTGACAGTCAGGATGAGGATGAGTGCGAAGATCTCTTCGCTGGGGTTTGGACGCCCATGCTCGCAGCGAAGAGGAGGCACGGAAAATCATTCCGGAAAGTTGTGTCTGGGTGTGCTGTAGACACAAACGCAAGGCAGAGTTGAGATGGTCAAAGAGCATGATCACTACAATGAATTATGACTTCTAGATCTTAACAGGAGGCAAGGAGCGGGTTAGGCTGTTTGCTGCGGGCACTTCAGGACTTTGGCGTTTACTGGGTGTGGAAATCAATACCCCTTTTGCGATACGAATACCCATTTAGTCACATCAACAAGCCTATGAATACAACGGTCTTAATGCAAGGTATCTATCTAGCTCAATTCTTTTTCCTCATCAGAAGATCAGTAATCTAGCGGAGATATGGTAAAACGTGGTAGGACGGATTCTCCAGAGAACGTGCACCCAACTTGTGAAAGTGTTTCGTGAACCCGCCTGTGGGTTGGACATGAAGCTGCCCTCGAAATGGCCTACCATGTTAACCATCATCGCCGTTCGAAATCTTAGCCTTCTTTCTCATGCTCACGTCCTTGTCTCCCCCTGTAATGCCATTTTTTCTCTTGCCAATGGTCGCATTGGATCCAGGGTCAGGAGATTTTAAGCTTCCACTCTCGGCTGGTCCTTTCCTTCTGACACGATTGGTCAGGTCTTGTGCGCCTTTCATGGCTTCTTCCAGTCTCGCCATCTGCGCTGCCGTATCCTCTCCAAGATTCGATCCCAAAATATTGGTAAGGGGATTTGAATCATCAGTGATTCCAATACCTCTCGGATCTCCAAATGATATTGGAGATTGCCGTAATTCAACGACCTTGACAATGTCAGCAGGTCAATAGATGCATTGTTATTCATTCACTCACTCTCTGCTCCATCTCTTTAATCATCTCCTTCACATCCTCGATATCTTTTTTGGTCGCCTTTGACTTTTTAGTACATCCGTTCCTCGGTCTACCGTTGGATAGACTTGCTTCTTCCTTCTGCACCCTTAATTTACAGCTCGCAATAGCAGCCTCCATCTGGTGGACTGCCTCTTCTCTCATCGCTTCATCCACATGTGCCCCATTCCCGGCATCGATCTCTCCGGTTTCATTCGTTTGCTGGGTTACTGATGAAAACTCCAAAGCTAAAGACAATTTATAGTGAGCTTCGGCGAGGAGGCTTGATTCCTGTGGGAAGAGCACAAGCTTGAGTTTGAGAGCGGACTTCAAGTCAACGACAGCGGCTGGAAATCTCTCTCCTTCCAAAGATATTTCGGCTTGGAGGTCGTAGGTATCCGCTAAACGCTCCTTCAGGTGCCGAACCTCTTGAGACTCGCCTTCAGCCACGCCAGCAGCGCTCTCAACATCTCCAAGCTTGTTCAGAAGGAGAATACGCGCCAGGTCAAGTACCTCGTAAGCATTGACAAAATCGTCTTCCTCGTCAGCGTCCCCACCATCCTCTCGATCCTGGTCGTCCTCATCCTCTTCTTCATCTGAGGTGTCCCAATTTTCGTCGCCAGTAAATTGAAAATATGGTTTTTTGGCTTTTTCTAGGGCGTCTTCCGGCTTGATCGCCGCTACGTTTCCCTCAGCAAATTTGGGCACATTCTCGTTGGAGATCGTCTTCTCCTTCCCAACCGACGTAGAAACCGCTCCCTCTTGGTACGTTTCCTGATTTTGTGGCTTTTTAGATCCTTCCGGCCTCTCCCCAGCAATCTTGGAGCCTAGCACGTCACTTTTCATCACCGCCACATGGTAGAGACATCGTCCGTATGCGTAAAGTAGGTCTGCATTTTGCGGTGACATCTCGCCATTGATCTTGGCCTGTAGCTCAGTGGCTTGTGAGTAGAGCTCTGCTGCAGCGTCATAGTCTTTCACCGAATACTTGAGCGTCGCTTGAGCTGTGAGATTGGTAAGAGATAGGGAGCTGTAGCTATTCGTCCTGAATTCGGCATTCATTGTCGAAGGACCCGGTGGATTCACTTGCGCTTCGGCCATGACGAACTCTCAAGAGCTCGTTAGGTGATGATTCTGTAACCGCTTGCGAACGTAGTAGGAGTATGCCTATGACATCAGCTTTGCCTATCGGTAATGGAACAGAACGAATGTTGCAATGGTGATTCTGCAATATCGTCTGGGAATGCCTTTGTCGTACCGAACACCAAACATCACTCATCCCAACCAGACATGACTCCTAATGCTAAGAATCTAGCGTCTTGTACGGAGTACCTAGTCACGAACGATTGGTGGCTTGCCCCGCCGCTAGAACTAGTGCCCCTGGAGCATCTACTATTAGAATAGTAAGGTACCGGGTATGCACGTGGCGGGGTCATGTGATCCGACGCGAAGCGCGATCGAAACTACTAATGTAAGGTAGGTAGGTACCTTACGTATTATATATTGTGCTGATGAATCGATGATGAGCTATGGACACCTCGAACAAGGCTACACGTACACGCAAAGCACCTTTGTTCCGCACGACCCAAACACCGGCTAAGCCCGATCTGATACCCTCCTCCTCACCAGCCTTCAGCACTCAAGTGCCCCCCAGCCGAGTTCCAAAGGCATCGGAGGCACCTAAACCGTCAATACTACCTGTCCTACTGCCACCAGCTACTCTACGACCTTTGGCATTCCGAACTTTCACGAAAAAACATAATCTTACACTTACGTCGTCAGCGCTGCAGCTGTTCGCTACTTTCATTGGCAAGAAATGTGGCTCAGGATGGCGAGAGGAGGGGCTGGCAGAAAAAGTCTTGGAGGAGGCTGCGAAGAGGTGGAAGAAGAATGGAGGCGGTGTCATCGTGCCGGGTGAGGGCGAAGAGCTGGACAACATACTGCGCAATTTAGAGGGCTGTATGAGTGGGGGGAAGCCGTGGGCTCAAAGCGGCATCAGCTCTTCAAACAGCTTTACCTTAGAGGCTTCTACTGAAGATACTGCAATCTCAGAGGCGAGCTCCAGAGAATTATGGCAAGATCATAGCCAAATCAGCCTGGAGAAGTCTTCCGTAGACGCTGAGGATGAAGAGAATACCAATAGCGCAATGGATCCGAGACGATGGCTCAAAGTAGTCGGAGCCTTCGATCAGCCAATCTTGATATACAACGTGAGTCAGAAGCATTTCGATATCGCGAGCACAGCTCCATCAATATTACCAGATCCCTCGCACAAAACCCATCTTTTCCGCCATCGCTACAATCTCATACACCAAAGGCTACTACGCAATGAGTCGTTCCAAACGTCTTCCGTAGCAACGGCGCGTACGAGTACATTACAGCGGTCTTCTTCGGCGGTAGGAACGGTCCAGCAAGCGTACAAGCTTACTCCCATTGCCAACCTGCTAGGCCGCAGCGGGAGTAGCCACCTCCTGCTAGGGCTGTTGACAATTTCTCCGATCGGTAAGTTGACTTTGAATGACCTGACGGGCAGCATTGGTCTTGATATCCAGCATGCCAGGCCAGTCCCAGAATGTGGTGCGTGGTTCACCCCTGGGATGATAGTCCTGGTGGATGGAATATATGAAGAGGAAGGATCTAGCGCTGGGTCTGGTCTAGATGGTAATCGTGGCGTCGGCGGCACGCTCGGCGGCAAGTTTATTGCGTTTTCAATGGGCGGACCCCCTTGTGAGCGTAGAGAAGTTACCCTTGGTGTCATTGAAACCGGCAAACATGGTATATTGAATGCAGGAAGCGGCTTTGGCTGGATCGATTTCCTTGGTGTCGGAAGCGAAAGGGCTGCTGGGTCCGCGATGCGAAAATTGGAATCGAATGTTCTCAAGAAAGATATCAGTGGAACCTTAACTGGGGGCAGAGGTAGAGTAGTTCTCCTTGGAGATGTTCAATTGAACAATGCAAGGACGTTGCAAGCTCTCAGAAAGGTTCTCGGTCTATACGCTGCAGATCAGGCAGACCAGACTCCTATGATCGTCATTCTTATGGGAAACTTTGTCCATTACGCCGTTATGACAGGAGGGGCAAGTGGTGATAGTATTGAGTACAAGGAGTACTTCGACTCTCTTGCGTCGGCCTTGTCTGAGTACCCAACCATGCTCCAGAAGACAACGTTCGTATTCGTTCCAGGTGACAATGATCCATGGCCTTCTGCTTTCTCGGGTGGAGCGGCCACTGTACTTCCGCGAAACAGCGTTCCTGAACTTTTTACTTCAAGGGTAAAGCGCGCATTTGCCAGCGCAAATGCCGACGTAGAGAAAGCAACAGGAGAAAAGACGAATGGAGAAGCGATCTGGTCGACCAACCCGACCCGACTGACTCTTTTCGGACCAACGCAAGAGATTGTCCTTTTCCGAGATGACGTGTCCGGCAGGCTTCGCCGGAATGCTGTAAGATTTCGACCATCTGAAAGTGCGTGCACGAACACAGAGAGTGCTACGGATAAGGAAAATGAAGGAAATCCAGCAGCTGAAGACGATCACCCAGATCCCAGCGACAGCATTGATATCGACTCCGCAGTGGAGACAGCAGAATCGCATAGACCGGTCCCTAGAAGCAAAGAGGTAGCGAACACTACAGCTTGCACTGACTTGAATATGGCGCGAAAACTGGTCAAGACGATTCTTGACCAAGGCTATCTATCACCATTCCCGCTCTCTGATCGTCCAGTGCTGTGGGATCATGCTGGGGCTTTGCAATTGTATCCGCTTCCAACCGCAATGGTGCTCATGGACCCGGAAGCTCCTCCCTTCGCGGTCACCTACGAGGGCTGTCATGTAATGAACCCAGGTCCACTTACTTCTCCCAGTAGAAGAGGTGTTGCTCATTGGATGGAGTATGATGCGAAAGCGAGGCGGGGCATGACAAGAGAAGTCAGGTATTAGGATGAGCGTTGTGTCCCCGTGATGGACGTTAAACACATAGTTGCTGCAGAGGAGTAAAGAAAAAATGTGGTGTTTTGCATGACAATATTTCTGGCAATCGATACTTCTAGCTGCTTGTGTGGGAGAACGGCAAAAACGATCATACGCCCTCAGCACTGAACGGGAGCGAGACGCGGGAAAGAACGATGAGTATGTTAGGAGACATGCTATCTTTCTCAACCAGGCAGATTAAACAGGTATTCTATGACGGTTTCATCAAATGGGGTGTCTCGCTGGACGTTGAATCAAGCCATGAGAGAGGCTGGTCTACCCCACACGGGCTGCTTGAAAGCAGGCAGCTTTGACCCGTCGTCCAGGTCGCGTGGCTATTGCAGACGCATTACTACAACTACGAGGTAATGCGCACCCAACGCGCCAAATCGATACGAGTCTGCGCCTTCAGGCAAGTAGGGGTGAAGCAATCTGCTTGTCTCGGACGAAAGAGCAAGCATTGACGATTCTTCTCTGGTCGAGTTGATAGTGACACCTAAGTAGACCATGGTATAGAGAGCAGAGTGAACTACAAAAGTATTTGTCCTATCCGGAGTACTGAATGTCCTTTCAATTGAACGGTGTGTGCTCGTATTCCGTTAGCTGTGCTATCTTTAAGCTGCAGCTCTGATTGGCTGGTTGGCTGAAGAAGCCGGAAAAGCTGCCCCTGAACCGTTCTAGGAGAGCCACTAGCAAAACGCCCCTCTTCGGTTTTCCATTGTCACATATCACACATCCTTCTCTCTCTGTCCGCGTGGCATTGCCGTCTTCAATCATTACCTCAACCTTCACTCCCTAATCTTTGTTCTTTCTTGCTTACATACAAAGTCTAGGTTCTTTCTTTCGCAGCTCACGACTTGCCTTCTCACCTTCTTTATCAACCAATCTTTTCACACCAAACGACGCTTAGGTTGATCCGAAGCTTTCGTCCAATACCATTTCCTATCCATTCTATTCCCCCAAAAGAACCATACAATTCGTTACTTCAGCATTTACTTGTACCTCATAATCGACTGTTTACTTTCCAGCCTCCATCCTGAAACACGTTGCCCCACGACTCTACGATCCTACGATTCGTCAAATATTGTCATCCACTACATATCTATCAAAGACAAGTAACAGAATTGCCCACACGCACGGAGGGAGATCGTTACGAGGATGAAGCCACGGCTTTCCGCCTCCAGATTGCTTACTGCAATTACCCTTCTCGAAGCTCTCCCCATAACAGTATCAGCCAACGATATCTTAAGAACAACAGGCTTTACAACCTGTATAGACAATTCACAGATCTCAGTCACGCTTTTAAATATTCAATATGATCGCACGACGAAGCAACTAAATTTTGATGTTGCCGGCACGAGTGCGAAGGAGCGAAATGTCACTGCATCTTTGTTTGTTACAGCTTATGGCAAGCAAGCTTACCAAAAGGACTTCAATCCATGCGACGCGGCCACCAAAGTCAATGAGCTCTGTACAGGTAGGTGGTGGTATTCGAGTTTAACGATCCCATAATCTAACGTGAAACATCAGTCCCAGCAGGGGCCTTCGCAGCGAAAGGTGTACAAAACGTACCCGCATCATTTGCCGACCAGATCCCGTCTATAGCGTTCAATGTCCCCGATCTAGAAGGAGGGGCTAAGATGGAATTAAAGGCGCTTGACGGTGGTCAAGGTCTAGCATGCATACAGTCAGACGTTACCAATGGGAAAACCGTTGAAGCGCCTACCGTTTCCTACATCGCTGCGGGAATCGCTGGAGCTGCTCTATTGGTTTCTGGGTTCTCGGCGCTCGGTGGTGCAGGTACCGCTGGTGGGCATTCCCCAAGCCCTAATTTTGGGGACATTCTCGGTTGGTTCCAGTCAATCGCCGTCAATGGTATGCTGAGCAACCAGTACCCCCCTATCTATCGAAGCTTTTCCAAGAACTTTGCCTTTTCCGGAGGCCTTATACAATGGGACTCGATGCAGATTGCAATCGACAGCTTCAGAAAGGCGACTGGTGGCAATCTCACAAACGACAGCGTTCCATATCTGCGCAATGCTACCTTGGTATATGATAGTGGGTCCTCCAGTAGGGGTTCGAGTATCATCTCGAAGCGTGCGCTGAACTCTTACTTCGAATCTCACCTGTTTCCGAGAGACACTGCAGTCTCTGTTAATGGCACTCAAGCTGGCAATGGCGCAGCGCAAACCAATCGTACGACCTCCGGAGGCAATAAGGTCACGCACGTCGTGCATGGAATTGAGGGCTACGTTGAGCAACTCACCATTCCTCAAGCCAATACCTTTATCACAGTGCTGCTGATCTTCGCCATCGTGATTGCCGCGATTGCCGTTGGCATCCTACTACTCAAAGTCGTCCTCGAGACCTGGGCATTGTTCGGGTCTTTCCCTAAGAAGCTCACCAATTTTCGGAAACGCTATTGGGGCTTATTGGCCAGAACTATCACCAACCTCATCCTGCTTCTTTACGGTGTATGGACTCTCTACTGCGTCTATCAATTCACCAATGGTGATTCGTGGGCTGCCAAAGTTCTTGCTGGCGTCACTTTGGGATTGTTCACAGCGATCCTGGCCTTCTTCACCCTCCGGATCTGGCAGGTTGCTCAGAAGTATAAGAAGGCGGAGGGAGACGCATCAGCTCTGTTCGAAGACAAAGAGACATGGAGGAAGTACAGCTTATTTTACGACAACTATAAGCGAGGTTACTGGTGGTTATTTATGCCCGCGATCATCTACATGTTTGCCAAAGGATGCGTCATTGCTGCTGGGAACGGTCACGGGTTGGCGCAAACATCTGGACAATTGATTATTGAATCACTTATGTTCATTCTGGTACTTGGAACCAGACCTTTTGCGACCACCTCCGGTAACTGGATCCACATCGTTATTCAAACTGTTCGTGTTCTCTCAGTCGTCTGTATTTTGATCTTTGTTGAAGAGTTGGGAGTTGCTCAATCCACCAAAACTGTCACTGGTGTGGTTTTGATTGCTGTGCAATCGGTTCTGACAGTTGTTTTGGCAATCTTGATCGCAGTCAATGCTATCATTGTTTGCGTCAGAGAAAACCCGCACCGTAGGCGGAGGAAGCAAGCCGGTATGCTCAAATCGACCCCTATCTATGCTAGGGTATGAACTAACCAATTGACAGAAAAACTCAACCGTGATCTCGACGATCTCACCCCCCTCGACGCTCGAAACTCCCTCCTCATAGATCCCATGGAGTACAAAGACGTGAAGACCCTGCACGGAAAAAGCTACCCAATGAACACATACAGTCGGAGAAGCTCCTCTCCTATCGCACCATATCGGGATGAGGTTACTCCTCCTCGAAGAACTGAACATGGTCGTGACAGCTCTGAGAATCTTGTCCGCTCTGCTGCAAAGATGGGACACAGCCACAGCCGAAGTAAAAGTCGAGAGAGCGACCGGATGAGTCTGTCGATGGTGAGTAGGGAGCCGACCGTACCAGACATGGGTTACCGGCCTGGACAAGCGTACTAGCAGGGGCGAGCAAGCATAGGCCAACAGTAGATTTTGGGATGATTGGCGCTTCTCAATGTCCTTTGGGGGCAAGGCGTCTAGGTGGGTTGTTGTACCATATAGGACATATGTTTCACTGTTCAAGGGCTAGCTGCTCGTTCCTAAAATGCGTTTTCCCTGTCGTTTGCATAAAGATCTCAGGACTTGGACATAAGATTTACTTCGAGACTTACCCACCTGCTACCGAGTTAAATGCTAGAACGTGGTACTTGCAATAGACCAAGAAAGTAGACCTGCAGAGACAAGGATATCCAATTTAGGCAGGTAAGACATCGACGGCCGTTTATGAAAATTTTCATAAATTGTGTTCCGCCCTGTGGTGAAATTTCCTTTCTAACATCTGTGTACCCTTGTCTCCTTGTGATGAAGAACACAGGAAGCCGGCCAATGGCCGTTCGCTGCTAATGTGTTATAAACATTGGGGTCATGGGCGTCTTCTGATGTACTCAATACCCTCATCAATTGACCTCACGAAAGTGTGACCTACCATGGACCCAATAGAAAGGAACGGCGATACCGTTGCGTGGTATGTCGATGGTATCTTGGCTTGCTACGCTGAGCTGTCTGGACTCCCCGATCTAGAGTCTTCACCACGTGTCGATCGTGCATTTGAGAAGCTAGTAGGCTTATGTAGCGAGACGCCAGACGAAAGTGTGGTAGCCGCGGTTCGTGTCAATTCCACCTCCTATTGCTGTTCCTAGCGACTAAAGGGACGTAGATATTGTCGGATCCTAGGATTATCGCCATAATCCCCCACCTACGACAGCTATGTTCGGACGGTGAAGACAACCTCGAGTTGTCATGGGCACGGAAGATCTGTAGCTGTGAAACAAAAGAAGAGGGTAGGCTGTGCTCTTTGAGTCGCGACTTGTGATAAGACTTGGGCTTACTATTGGTGTAGCGATTAAGACCTTGCTCGCTTTTCCATATCATGGAAACTATGTCGACCTCATTCGTATAGAGCTGAGTGCACTGACGTCCGTGAAGCCAGAGGGCTGCGACCTTTGCAAATTCGCTATCATCGGATCAGGTGCCTTGCCATTAACTTCGCTTTGTATCTCGGATTATCTCAACAAGGAAAATCATTCAGTATCTTGTCACAATATCGATCGAAGCTCAACGGCCATTTCTTTAGCAAAGACTTTGTGTAGCACTATAGGTCGTTCTACGGGGATCATGGGCTTCGAGTGTGCCGATGCCAATGATGCGGAGATTGACTTGAGCTGCTTCGATGTTGTCTATCTGGCCGCATGTACGTTATCGTTTCGGTCCCATCTGCTCTCCCCAGTTAGACCACATTGTGCCACACTGTGGGCCGTAAGAGACGTGCTAGGGGCGTCCATTCCCCATATCTGTCTGATGGGTCAAATCCATGCCTTCGAGTGAAAGCGCTAAATCCAAAATCATTCAGTGGTTGGAGCGTGCAGCGAACATAAGCGTAAGATTATTGGAAACTTGGTCAAGCGTATGAGGCCGGGGACGCTCGTCGTGCTTCGGAGTGCTCACGCGTTGAGAAGCCTCTTGTACCCGGTAGGCACACTCCGCCACTAAATTTCAGAATGCTTCTAACGTCATCATAGGTCGTAGAGGTGACACACGAGTTGCTGTTAATTGGATTGAAGCCGTTGCTGGTGTTCCATCCGTACAACTCGGTCATCAATTCAGCAGTAGTAACAGTCGTTGAGACCCCGAGAGCCCGCTGGACATAGACTCGCCGTTTCCTGCTTTTTCGAGATAACAGATCTGTTCTTCGAATGAGGCTACAGCAAATCTCGACAGTGCAAGAACACACACAATCATGAGGTGCTTATAGGAGGGTGTGGTGTTGCAGTTGCCGCAAAGAACGGAAAGCCGTTCGAACACATCGCTCTTGATGCTGACGGGAAATCTTTTTCCAGCGGACCTTATATCACTACACGTCTTTTGAGCATGGTGATAGAGACTTCGTGTATTCTATCTAGTATGAGTCAGTCTTTGAAAGCATTACAAAATTCTAGCTCGTCCTGATGCTCTGCGAAGCAATCAATGACGCCATTCTCTTTTCCGACTCGCCATCATAAATCATGAATAGCTTCAAGATCATCCACGTTCTGGGCTTCCAGGATCAATAGGGAGAAAGTGCGACCGAGGAAAGCATCATGCCCTCTAATTTGGCGGCTCAGATATAGAAGCCATGGCTTGATCTTCCGGCAAACCAAGACGTTAACGTCTACTTGTACGCTGTGCAGGCTTAGTCCACTCAGTAGCTGTGAATGGTGTCCATTTCCTATACTGTGGAAACCGTCTCGTGCTCTACATTCGGCCGGCGATTCCGCAGGTATGGCTTGCCAGGTTGGTGAGCAATTCAGCGCAGTCTATACAAGCACCTGCTAATAAGCTCTGTGTCTGCCTGTATATGCCGAATCTGAATGTTTCCAATGCTTTGCCATCTCTGTGTGCGTCGACATAGGTCCTCGAGTGACCCTTTCAACAATGTAGCAATCGCGCCGAGGTGTATTTGAGAATCCGAGGACATTGATCTCTCGGGTTAGCTATTTGGCATGGTAATTGCTAGCTTCACCTAGTAGAGCCTTTGGTGGGGGAAGTGTTGGTGGGTATCTAAAGAAATATACTGAACTTCAATGATCTACGTGTCTACCTTACCTACCTTAGTATCGGCATCCTAGCGTGGGTAGGAGACTAGTCTAAGCCGAATTCGAAAGACTACAAACGACTCGACCCCCTCCCAAACATCCCATTCTGATCATTCGCCGACGACACGTTCGCTTTGCATTGCTGATGGGCATTAGCTCTGGTCGAACCGAATATCAATGCTACTGTACAGTCAACCATAGTACAACTGGTTTGCGCTCAGTTGGACCGCCGACAAGAGCGGACAATTTCCCCGCTGCAAGAAGCGCGTTGCCAACCTCGCAATACCGCAATTATGCCTATGTCTTTTCGAAAAACCCTGGGCCCGATCCCGCCTCGATATCGGACGCCATCACCTCCAAGAGATGCCTTCGAACCTCTTTCTCCTGAACTCATAGCCAAGGGCGCCGCCATCGAGAACCTGGATCTACAATGCGCTGATATTCCGTGTGTTTGCAATGGGGTCAAATGTATTTCCTCCACATCGCTCGAACAGGCAAATGCCTCAAGCCGGCGAACTGACGTATCCGGGGGTGCGATGGACTCTTTCGCCTCTATTGTGCTGGCGACCAAAACAAGTCGATTATCTCGACCCACTTCCTCCACTGCCAACAAGCAGCCGCTTAATGGAGGTTGCGATGAAAGACCTTCAAAGCGAGCAAGATCAGAGAAGCTGCCATCTCCCGAGTGGCCGAAGAAGAGGGTTGCCGCAGACAGGCCTGCCACGAGTTACGAGCAATCACCAGAGGATAGGAGACTCGAGGCAGAACTTTTACTTAATTTTGCTCAAGCAGCCGCTAAACTCACATCACCTTCTCCAGTACTTCGTCATGTTAGTATGCCTCATACACGAAATACCGCTGAGAAGAGGAAGCATGGTCGGCTCGAGAGCAACTCCTACGGCCAAACGATCCAAGGCCAGCAGCACATCAGCAGACAAAACCGCACGATGGATGAAACTACAGGAGAGCCAAAGATGCAGAGCTTGCCGCAGACTGGTGTCATAACGGACGACAAGCCTCGTACCGAGGAAAACAGCTCTAGACAACGCACAGTCATATCTCCTACATTCACCATTAAGGTCACCGATAAATTTCTAGGTACTAGTGAAATCTCTTGCACTAACTCAGAAGCCACAACACCCGTGGCTTCAATGGATGATGGAGTCGATCTGATACTTGACAGCTCAGGGTTGGGGCAGGGCGTAGCTGTCGGGCAAGCAGAGATCCCAGACAGGATCGACACTCAGACCAACCTCATTGCTACTAGCCCGAGGGTGAGATCCTCGAGCGACCTGGTCTCAAGTGAGCAAACCACCTTGGGCAATGACGCTCAAGCACGAACAAACATAAAATTGCCGTTTGATGGTACGTTGCAAGCGTTGGACAACGCTATGCAGGTAGTGGAAAGCGACGGAAAGTTGAAAGGGGAGCCAATTGAGGAGCCCAATTCATGCGAGGCTCAACAGCTGCCTAATGAGGATGTGAAGAACGATTCAGGTACCATTCATGGTGCTTTGGGGGATCTTGGTCATACAGTGAATGAAAGCTCTAGCAGGCCTTCGGAAGATTTAGCACCTCATATAACCGAAGTCCACGATGCTACGCTCAGCGACGTTAGCGAAGGCACTCTTTATACCCACAATCGTCCGATAATGGCAATAGCTGTATGCGCAGCTTGCAGTCTGACGCGCAACTCGAATGGCTTTGAGACCGAGAATAATTCGACGTCTTGGATCAGCTGTGATGCTTGCAAGTCCTGGTTCCACTTCGCGTGTGCAGGTTTCAAGAACGAAAGAGAAGTACGGGGCGTCGACAAGTATAGATGTCGGAAATGCAAGCACGTACACGGACCTACAACTTACGTTAGGAAGTCATCTCGCGCTCACAGTGCCATTGATTACGCTGGCCTGCATCAAGGGGTCATCAAGACTTCCGACGAGCGGCCGGAACATCACTACATCAAACCCATCAAGGAGGGCACCATTGCTTTCTTGCCCGAAAACTTCGCAAGAATGCGTCCTGAATTAGTGACCGCTGAGTATTTTGAAAAGGGTACAGGCATGAAGGAACCAGTTGTAATACCAGCATGCCTGAACCCTCGTCCAAGAGGGTCAGCTTTTTCAAGTTCTGGGAGTAGAACACAGAATGATAGATTATCTCCGTCACGCCCTTTAGAAGATGATACCGCCACGGAAGAATGGTTCTCTTGCCATCCAGAACCTGAAAGTGTACCGGATCACGGCCAAGACGCGCTGGATATGGTCATACCTCAGGGACTGACTGTTAGACAAGTCGCCGAACTTTATGGGCCAGACGAGAAGGTAGAAGTGATCGATGTGAAGTCGCAGAACGGAGAGAATAAGAAATGGAACATGAGACGCTGGGCCGATTATTACGAGAATCCGAACAACAAGGTCGTACGCAACGTCATCAGTCTCGAGGTTTCGCAGAGTAAATTAGGACGCCTGATCAGGCGACCTCAGGTTGTGCGAGATCTCGACCTTCAAGATTCAGTCTGGCCTGAAGATTTGCTCGCCAAAGGAGAGTATCCTAGAGTGCAATTCTACACGTTGATGTCCGTTGCCGATTGCTTTACGGACTTCCACATAGATTTCGGAGGTTCCTCAGTCTTCTATCATATATTGAAGGGAAAGAAAACTTTCCTCTTCATTCCGCCGAAGGAAAAGTACTTGAAGAAGTACGAAGAATGGTGTATGTCACCTGCCCAGAACTGGACTTTCCTAGGGGATCAAACTAAGGAGTGCTATCGGGTTGACCTTTCGGAGGGCGACACCATGCTAATCCCTTCGGGCTGGATCCATGCAGTGTGGACCCCCGAGGACAGTTTGGTCATTGGAGGCAACTACCTTACGCGCATGAGTTTTGGCATGCAACTACGAGTCGCGCAAGTCGAAAAGGCCACCGGTGTAGCTAGGAAATTCAGATACCCACATTTTCAGAAGCTCCATTGGTACACTGCTCTACACTATCTCGAAAATGATCCGCTTCCTGACAACGTTCGGAATATGCTCCACGGTGGCGGTAGCTTCCATCGAGAACAGGCTGCTTATTACGACTTTGATCGCTGGGGTGAAAATTCTCAAGCTGGTCCAGAGAATTATCATGCAAGATACTACTCCCAATCGGAACTCGAAGGATTACCTGATCTTACGCGCTATCTGCTGAGGACAGCATTGATCGACATCGGCAGTATCACGGACGGTATCTCTGCAGACACGCGCAATGCTGTGAAGAAGTCAATACCCAGAGGCCACGGCGAGCCACTCGACGTGATGAAAACCTTCGCTGCATGGTGTGCTTGGAAACGTGGAAACGAGCCAATTCCACACTGGGCGTATCCTGACGCCGTACCGGAAAATTCGTCGCCTGACAAATTGAGCGCCGCAGCGACGAAGAAACTCGACCGCGAAGCTGCCCTTTCGGCACCAAGGCGCCAATCAGCTCGAATGCAACACCAGCAAGAAGCTCTAGCAATAGCAATAGCGCCGTTGGAGGCACACACCCTAACGTCCCTTTCCAACTCAATGGCTGCAAGTGAGGTAAAACGGTCTTCTTCCGTAAGTTCACAAGGGCCAGCTGCTGGCACACTGAAGAAACCAAGAGTAGGATCAGGGGCAGGCACCAGCTCACATCGAAAGACGGCCTGTGAATCTTGTCGGAAACGCAGGCGCGCCTGTAAACACAAAGATGAGGTCGCGTCATCAATGGCTGCTTCTACGGCCAACTTGATCTCATCGGCGACCGCGGCTCTTCCACTGATGCCGCTCAATCCGTCTCCACCGCACGATACTGGTACGGTTGACCTGCTCTATCCATCAAAAGTGCGCGGCTCCAGCGAAGCACTATCAGCAAGTAATGATGGAATCAGAGTCCTCATCTCTGGACATTCACCACAGCCCCACCCCCATACGTTGGCTCTACCTCAAGAACTGATGGCCCCCTTCCCACCCACCACAGCAATCCAAGAACCAGGACCAGAAGCCCCAAACTTCGACTTGCTAATGCCCCAAGACGCAACCTCAAGTCTTGAAAATGGTCTAAGTTACACTATGCAAGCTCGACCAAGACACAAGGCTTGCAATGAATGTCGTAAGAGCAAGGTCAGTGTCAAAATCAAGCACTATTTTCCTGCTTGGCTAAACCTGCTACAGCGTCGATGCATACATGATGCTTTCGGTAATGAGGACCCTGTCAAAGTTCGTGAAACAGCGATCCCCAGGCCGCACGCACGTAAGTCGAATGTCCAAGGCAAAGACGATTGCACGAACATTGCCACAAAGTTCCAGCAAGGTGGAGCCCGTCAAACGAACAAATCGGGCCTCACCCTGAATCCGCCTACTTTGCACGAGCACACAGACCGAAAAGCACCAGTCGCGAACATGATAGCACCGCTAAGCAATCTTGAGCCTCGGATGGATGATAGTGTAAGATTGCCAGACACGGACATGCAAAGGAAGATCGCAGAGAGCGCGTCGCTCTTACTTGATCCAGCACTTTTTCTAGATGATCTGAGCATCTTCCATGAAGAACACAGTAAGTGTTGTATCTCGGTCCCGCAGCCAAATCGACAAATGGAGAACCCTGAGCATAGCGCTGCAGCCAAGCTACCGGAGCGTGCTGAAGATTCGTGGCACTTTAACATGTCTTACGCTGCGCATGACGCCAAGGTCGGGCTCGTGCAATTAGAGCCGAAAGAGAGCTCTGAACAACCTGCTGGCTCACTAGTATCCCCACCCGCATCGTCCCATGATGATGCCGGCAACAGTCCAATAGTCGCCAACGCCCAACGGACCCCCTCGGTATCTTCATCAGAGCAGTCTGGGGATCAGCCAATGCAAATGCAACGCTATACACCTGAGTCGGGACCTATCGGAAGAGCGAGCAGCAGCTCATATGGCGAACGCGTGCTGGAGAATACTGCGTCACCAAAATCGGCAGAACAGCGTTCAGGCCAAAATCCCAAGCCAGGGCCCAGGCCTGGTTCCATGCCGGATCACGAAAGTTTGCGATTGATAAAGGAGCTCCAAGCGCAAGAACTAGGACTTCGAAGGAGGGGCAAGGCGTGATGGGATATCGATAATGTGTATAAATGGGAATGTTTTATGGAAGAGGTCAAGGGGGATTGTCACGAGCATCTACGATTCCCAATTTGGATTTTGCATTTTTCGGTGTGTGCCAGGGGTTGGCAGGGAATGGTACTGAAATTCAAGGCATTTTGGAGTTCGTGGTAGTGGATATCGTTCCTCATGACAACGAGAACCTCTATGTTCTGGTCGTTATCATGAGAAGTAGGATACATGGCCTGGGGCCAAACTTCGTTACTGCCTTGTGATTTTCTTGGTCCTGTTGAAGGATGCTCTCGAGTATAGGTATTCTGCACGTGAAGCACAAAGGGGCCGGATTGGTTTCATACTCCAGAGCATTGGAAAAGCCATCTCACTCGTAGATATTGATGGCCACTCACAACGTAAAAAGGTCTATCGATTTCAACCATCGGCATGGCAGATGGTTGGATGTGCGAGTACTGGCTCCAGACAGCCGACGAGATGAAGTAGAAGAAAGCATTGTATGAGCTATCGATAGCAACCGATTGGGTATCGTACATTATCCAACAACGCCGGAGCCACCCAATCGCTCCCATTTAGACAAAACAATAAGACGCTCCGACGGGTAAGGTAATGCCCATACATACTCGCCTCATGACGTGCTCGAACCAAGGAGAAAATGTCTTGCCCAAAGCCTGTAATCCACAAAGGCAAACGTAGAGATGTCCCTTCCATAGTACCACACAGAACCCGGGTATGAGTAGTACCCACATTACCTATAACACTTCAGACCTTCTTCGCCTTTGTCTTCCCAGTCTCCCCCTTCACCTTCTTCATTCTAGCGCCCTGGATAAGATATGCCATCAGCCTCTACTCCATCGTTGTGTAGGATATAGGCGTCTCGGGTTTCGTAGAACAATGAAATAGAAAACCAGCGTGCGCTCAGACGGCGTAGATGGTACGAAAGTGGGGGGGTAGACAAACCTTCTTCGCAGGCTTATCCTCCCCAGCGCCTGCGACCTTTTCGACAGCGTCCTTGAGCTTATCCCCATAAGCAATCGCGCTCCCACCCTTGGTTGCAGGCGCCTTCTTCTTCTTCTCGACGCGTCCGGCCGTCGTAGCTTTGGCGCGTGGCTTGGAAATATTCGCCTTGGGCTTTGCAGGCGTGGATTTCTTGGTTGCAGTAGTGGTCTTGGTCTTTGTTTTGGTCTTGGTCGTTGTGGGCTCCGGAGTGGGGTTGATGAGCTTGCGGGGTGCGCTGTTGCCGGTGGCCTGCCGCGTGGAGACCATGGTGGTTTGGAGACTTTGTATGTCGCTCAACGGAGGGTTCGAAATGGGCAGTAGAGGGTGGATAGTGGTTGGATATTGAAGTACGTGGGTAGCGCGGAGGGTTTGTTTACATCCTGATCACGGTAACGAATCAAGTAATAGTCATGGTGCTGCTTTTTTCTAATCGTCGGAAAATTACTTGTAAAGCCGGCTGAGGTTGCGATGTGTTTACACGAATAGCGAGTAACGAAGAAGGTGCAGCTGCAGGTTTCAAGATGATTATTGTGGTACCCTCACATTGAGAGAGTACCAAGATTATTCTCAGCTAGGATGACATGATCGCTTATCGGTATGATTCCTCATTCCATACGCTACGCTTGTAAATGCAAAGGGTGACGGGGCCCATATTCTTTTCATGTCTGGTATCAGTGCAGGAGTATTTCTCCCCAGTCTATCATAATATACAATTCGCCGTCCTTCAAGCGCCGTTGACTCTCATTGGTAGCTCACGCTGCTGATGCAGCTTTGCCATCCTCTTGCTCATGCTGGTGAGGTGTTAGTCCATGAACTTAGAAGGCAGAAAGGTGGCTTACAAGTCGAAAAACGCGAATTGGCTAGGACTACTACCATACTCGTACACAAAGCGGCTGGCCAAATAACTACCGAAGATCGCACGCAAGTAGTTATCAGGCACCTGGATTGAGTCAGCGAGTGTCGCCAGCGATCCCCCCAGAAGGCACGGAGGCTGTCATCCGGAATGTGGTAAGCTTACACGTTCAATGATGGTGCTCAATCCTATCTTCTCCAATAGTAATTGTGGCAGAGCATCTTTCAGCACAGAATCTCGTAAGTCGGTCTTTTGCCAAAGATCTTGCTTTTGCAACTCTTCATCAAGCTTTGTGATGGCAATACTCAAGGTATCGCTAAGAGTACTCCGGGCAATGCCGGTCTGTTGGTGCTCCCGCCAAATGGCTTCGAATTCTAGCGCGGCGTTACGCTTGATTGTCTCCTGGACTTCTCTGACATAGGCGTCGTAGAACGGTGGAGCTGTACCGTCATCTCGTATGCACATATTTTCTGAAAACCCTTGATCATCAAATGACAACGATGCCAAAACCTCAAGTGATGATGATGTGACTCCGCCCTTGTTTGCCGATGCATCCTTATACAAGATGCAGCCAGCCTGTTCGAGGCGCAGCTTGGCATCCTGCGTAATGAACAGATTGGCACCTTCGACGATGTATGGGATAGTGCTCTTCCCATCCACAATAAGCTTGTGAACAGTGCTCAAGTCGACGGATTCCGGCCTGCCGCCACAAGGCACAAAGACATCGAACTGCTTACCCCCACGCAGGTGGAAGGTGTTGCGGAAGATCATACCGCTGTTGACAGTCTCACCCGACGGCAGCGTCACACTCGACTCATCGACCAGAACACGATATCCCTCGGCAGAAAGTTTCGTGGCATCGTATTCAGAGATCATGGCACGTTTGGTGGCCAATCGGACGAGCTCTGCACGGTCCAACCCATTCGGATCGACCAGAACGCCAGCACCATCAACGATCGCTGTGTATTTCTCGTTCCCAAGTAATATCTCGTTGGAACCAAGATCACCGTCAGGGCCACCAGTCTGTAACTTTCTGACAGTATCGGGTTGAAGATTGAGCTTCCGATATATTCCCAGAATGTACTCACGTACCGACAATGTAGTCATTCCATAGGCATCGTGAGGGATTCCACCCAATCTGGGGGTTTTCCCGGTAAAGAAAGACTTCCACCATGGTGCTCCACGTGCTTTGGCATGTTCCGTTGCCCAATTGACAAGGTCCGCAGTGTTTTCGTCCGGGCCCATAAACAAGATCTCTTGCTGGCCATGCAAATCGACAATCGGATCCTTGATCCCCGGGCTGGTTGGAGGTAGCAGGAGATCCATTATGCTATCGATGTATTTCTCAAAGGCCACCTTGACCTTATCTTGGTGGTGCACATCTAATAGGATGACACCCTTTGATCCTCCTTCGGGGATATCTTTGTTCTTCCGTTGCTGTGTATTAGCGAGATTGTAGTTCTCGTCAAAGAGAGATCTGGCATTAATTGAGTATGCTTCCTTATTCCTTGACTTGACAATACGAATACCACCTCGGGCAATGTCGCGAAAGCGAAGATGAAACCCTCGAAACTCCGAGCTAATGACCAGAAACATGCCATACAATGGCTGTGGATACTCGACTTCAGGAAGAAAATTAGGGTTCAGCCTAAAGCTAAGAGCAACTTTTGTGGGCGTGTAAAAATTCGTCTTCAGAACGCCGGCGTTGAAGACTCTGAAAGCAGTCATGACCATTTGATCGTGCTCATTCATTGCCGTCTTCGAAATCAGCAATTTGAGTTGAGCATCGTCAAGGACTGTGTCCACTTTGAGACGTAGGTAGCTGAGCGTAGGAATGAAGTCATCTTGTTCGCCTCTCGTCTGGACGTAGTGAGTGTTGGCAAATGCTAGATACAGAGATCGCACCAGATCCGGGTACTTGTTGATGATTTCAAGGATGTATTCTGAGGTAAAAGTCTCCGTCCTAAGGCGGCGTTTGATCTTGGATAGCATCTCCGCATGAACACTGTTACTTGGATCCAGGATCGAGGCAAGCGAAGCGTACTCAGAACCCAGTCGGTTGAGAAAGTGACCAACAAAGACCCATACGCAATGGGCATAGATTGTCTCCTGCAAGCTCAAACGCCCGCTGGCAAAGTGACCTTGGAACTTGTTCTGGGGAATGCAGTAAAGCAAGGAGACTTCCTTCATTATTTGATGAATAGCGGCTTCGATTGGTGGATGCTTTGCGCTGGGTGCTGTCAACGGTAGTGGCCGCAGGTATATTGACATGATCGTAATCCCATTCGAGAATTGCTCCACGTATTTCCTGGAGCTCGTACATCCGTAATAGTGGTACAAGTCAGATAGAGCGCTGAACATACCCATAGCAGAACCTTGTCGATATGCAATGACAAGCCTCTTCTCCCTGCTGGATTCCATTTCGAACATTTCAATTACTGGTCCGGTTCTCCCAACAGCTTTTCCAATAACTTCCTGATAGATATCCTTCGTGTTCTGTGTAGCTTTCTGAAGGAATCTCGTCTCCCCAATGATATCTAATCGTGTTTCTTCTGAGCCCGGATTGGGATTGGCGAAATTACACTTGTATACAAAGTAACAGCGTAGCTGTTGTTCTTTCTCCCCTGGAAGATGACTTCCGGATCGGAAGGATTCAACCCGATAGCTGTCTTTGCTGGTAGAGCCATCGACGTACTTTTCATCTATCCGCTGCTCATACCTTGGACCGTCGATGATACTCACACCAGGCATGCTGGTGTCAATATACACCGCGTGATCAGCGGCTTCTTTGTCCAGCCGTATCGCCAATCGACCATCATCTCGAGCGAAAGCCGCGACTTTTCCCGCGTATAGCGATAGAATGTGGTTGACAATGGCAGGTACGGTCTCAGTCTGGAAGTACATGTCGTCAATGCCTAATTCATTGTAAAACCAACTTGTCTCCGACTCGACGAACTCTGGAGGAATAAAGCCCTTCTCTTCAAGCTGGTCCATGACTAGATATTGCCGTTGTCAGCTCAAGAAGATTAATGAGCAGAGGTTGGGCCTGCAATTGCGTACCCTGGTCCATCTGCAACTCCTTGCCTTCAAATTTTGGAGCGACATAGCCTGAACCTTCCTCATGCAGCATTTTGTGCTGGCTCGATCCAGGAACACTCAAATGAGTTGGTTGCGGCGAAGGCTGGCGGCCGGGCGTTCGAACGACTTGCTCGAGGATCTTGTTGTGGATGCCATTATGCGGTGCCCGCTCCTGTGGAGGTTCAGAAGTCAATTCCCGATGGGGCAATTGAATAGCATCGACAAGATCGGAGTTGTCGGATTCGGGGTCCGTCATGGCTGATAGCGAGGGGACACGATGGAGCTTGTAGTACGACGCGAGTGGGATAGCCTTCAGAGAGGGAAACAAACCTCCGCTAGATTGCAACAGCCGGGTCGGAGCGTTGATGTCGAGACCCTCAAGCGGTAGATGGTGTGTCACAATTTTCGAAGCTGTCAAAGACGGTTGATAGTGGTCATTGGGGAGGTAGTTGACGTGAGCGTTGTCGGAGTGATCAAAAAGTTGAAAACGGTCAACCTCAACGGCGTCCCCACCATGACTCGGATCTGCGGGACAGGGCATCGTGGAAATTCCGATTTCTCACCCGAGCACCTTATTTTTAGCAGGATCTGATACGGGCCGTTAGGCTTGGGCTGCCGCTAGAACTGAGTGATAGATAAGTGAAAACTCGGGTCGCTCAACGCAACGTTCCGAGATTGCTGATTCTCAATCAAAGAAAAGATGACAGCCAACGACTTCAGCAACGGGGTAAGTGTTTACATAGGTTATTAAGCCCGTCGTTTATTTGCTGAGTGAATTCAAATTCGATTCGCGAGCTTCGTCGTAGGATCCTACTTATCTTATATGTTTCTCGTCGCACCGTCATTGGCCTCACACTTTCCTTCGCGTCTATTCCTTGCATGCAAAACAGTATCTTGAAGAACACGGGTGAGAGGCGAACCTGTCGAAAGTATCGCGTCTGCAAATCTCTATCGCTTCTGGAGACCGAAATCGCTGAAAATACCGTATTTGTCCACCCCGATGCGCAGGACTATGGGGAAATCTGTGGCTAGCTTGCAGCAAGCGACAGCCGACAAGCACCCTAATGCATTGACCTCATCCTGCTTTACTAGGTGCTCTAATCATACGACAACCTTCTTTGCTTCCCTCTATGAATCTACAGAATGCGATCTGAAGATTTGGAAGTTGGGCACGCGCATTGCCTTTTGCGGGAGTGCCACATCATAAGAGTCCGCTAGCCGAGCGACCAAATAGATCACTGGCAGGTGGATCGATCTGGATAATCCTCCGCGATATATTGATAAGGTGGAGTAATCGCCAGGGCCAACGAGGGGCTCGTGTTCAGGGCGCTACCTCGGAAGATAGGTGGCGAAGCCGCAGGCGACTGTCACCATGGTCAATGGTATCCCGTACGCTCAGATACTTTGGGTCTGGGGTCCCCAGATCAACAAATGTGGAGAGCCTCTACAATGGGCCTTCGCAAAGAGGGAAGCCCCTTGAAGTCTGACAGGGATATTTTTGACGTATCTTCAAATCTCTCAATGAGGATTTTCCGAGTGCGCCGTAACATAAGCCTGCATCCCAATTTGATGGAGATCGATAATCAGACCTCTTTTTGGACAGGGTTGCTTCTCATTAAAGCAAGTGCTGGTTAGAAACACATGGCTAATGCTCAATCTATTTAGCAGCTTACCCTCGATCGTGTGACTCGGAGATTGCACGCTTAGCTAGTCTAATGGATGGCCTTGATGCTTCTTCAGCCGTTGGCTTCAAGTCCACCGCGCTTCAGCTCTTGAGCGGTTTCTAGCATTGAATATGAGTTATTGGCGAATTAAGAAGCCCACTGACATCACGCAGCGCCAGTATCTGCGCCCAAAGCCGGGTTGCGTTGACGCCATTCGCAATACCCACTGCTGCCACAGCAGTCCCATCAGTAGAGTACAGAGCAAAAGCTGATGCTCATATACGTAGTTCCTGAAACAGTGGGTCACCAACACCGGCGTATAGAAGCGATGTAGCGGTCACTATGGTGCTTGCTAGGTGGCAAGTAGCCGCAAAAACAGACTGTAGCTCACTGTAGCTCAGTGCACTCCGTGTTCAAATCGTTTCAAGTGGGCCTTCACTGGGTTCTGCATAACATTGCAATCGACAGACCTTGTGCAGGTGATGTGGCATTACTTCGCAGGCCCTAACAGCCCTTCCACTACGGTATCACTACTCTCGATGTTCTTAGATATTCATGTGGATCATTTAATATGCAGTACATGGAACAGACTTCATGTGTATACAGCCAAAACGATAGCTTTTGCATCGTAGCTGATGAATGCTTAAATACATTTAGTATTGGCAAATGGAGAACAACTCTATAAAGGGTATCAAGTTTTCCTATCGAACAAGCATCAATGCGAAGGCATTTCTCTGCATCGACAGATGCTGCCCCGAGCTGATAAAGCATGATAAAAGGAAGACAGAGAAGGTTTAAGAAAATGCAGCGTTTCTAGACTAGTAGTCCCCCTATTGCACTAGTATCTGTAGGACTGACAAGCTACAACATTGCGCTCACTATCGCGAAAATAAGGAGAGGTACTGCCATCCCCAAGATACCCATAGCCCAGAGAGCCGCAACGGCGCGTCTATTGGTATCACAAGCTTCGTGATGTGTAGAAGCTGAAACTTGCGGGTACGAAAGCCGAATTGCAAGCTCTACCTTGCCAAAATGTCTCACATACGGCAGAATATATTGCAGTGCCCACGATAGACTCTGGCCATGACCACGACGTTTTTGGACCCAAGGAATTACATTATTGTGATTCGTAGTGGTGCCGGCTTCGGAGCGCTCCACAGGCTGGCCGGTCACCGACGGTTGATTGCATGGGATGATCATCTTGCCCTGGGTAGGCAAGCCAACCGAGTTTGAGCAAGATCCATAGTGACGTTATCGTTCTCAAGTCCCTCTCCACCTAGACGGATGATAGAATAGCACCTTCCTCCATCTACCGAATCCTGTATTCATCCGCTCACTGCAATAATGACCTCCATCCCGGGTCTTGGCTCAAACCGCAGAGTCAATCGGTAGGACTGAGCGGCCCACGCCCAATTGAATATAGCACCAGGAACGGATTAGGCTTCGCAGCATTCCTGGTACTTGTTCATGGAGTAAGGTGCCAGTCGACCCAATCGTCATCGCCATCATTAAATGCAAGGCTGTAGGAACGCTCTTCCACCGAAATCATCCTAGGTCACTCCAGGCAAAGCTTCGTCTGCGTACTCCGGATCAATGCCTCTGCTGTTATCGAGATCTCGTCTATTTCTGCGAATCCTAGGTATTCAACGATGACAAGTCTGCAGCGATATCTCCAGGAGGTTTGATTTGATACGCACAATATGCTCAATCATACAAGTCTATTCCAAGCGAAAAGGTCAAACTTGAACGCATCCGCACATGATTGGTGAAGGTAACCAAAAGCCACGCCCAAGCTAGGATCAGGGGACCTGCATTAGGGTCGATCTGCCATGCGACTAGCGAATCCGGGGTACATGCTTAGTATACTCGGGAACCTCCGGCCATCCTCCGGCGTTCTTTTTTGCGTACCAGATTGCCAGTAGGCAGGTAAATCGTGATCATTCTGTGACCATTGATTGCCGGAGCAGATGGCATCATATGGCCTACCTATCCGCGTGTCTAAACGTGGACATCAGGTCCATCTGAGCAGCCTGTTGAGCAGGGGGTAGAATATGTGACGGTAATCAGGCCTGAGCGGTACATGCGCTGGCAATCATCCTAAGCATCGGGCATCCTGCCGAGATTATCCTACTGGTACAGCGGTACCGGGAACACTCCTTCCCGCATAGATCTACTTGACAGATCATATTCTCTCAATATTATGTGTTTCGGGCGAACCTGATATCAAGAAAGCATGATAACGTTGCTGCCCAAGAGTCCCATGGCAATCACAAACCCTTCATATTCATACCGGCATCTCTTATCCGATTTGATCCACAATACTCCATTCTGATCTCAAAGACTACAAAGGAAAGAGAAGCACCAAAATTGATCGGTAATTTGATGGGAGATTTGCGTTCATGAACCCGTACTGATATGGCAGGTTCTACATCGCACTTGCAGACAGCCCTTGAATATTGTTCGACAACCTATCTTGCCGTGCCTCGCGCATATTCTACATCTTCGTTATGGCGTCTCAGGCATCACACGAAGACCGTCAGATCAGCACACCCAGCTCAGCTGCCCTTAGCCAGCATCTGTCCAACGCCATACTTGCATCCTCACGACCCAGGACATCCCTGTCAATAAATTCATCATCTGCGTCCTATCAGCCAGCACCACCACCGCCTTCGCCTGTCGATTTCCCATACTCAACAAACGATCAGCACGAGCAAGGGGCAGGTGGCAAATTGTAGTGAGCACTGGACGTGGACGTCGAGCGTCGTAGTGGGAAGTTGGTTTTGTAAGACAGACACCAGCATCACGCATGACGTCATCATTGGGCTACTCTCATACGGCAAGGAGGTTGACTTAGGACATCTGTTTTGGAGAGAATGGAATACAAAGGACTGTGTTCCTCCGTGTGGACAGTCCAGATTCGAAGGGTCTCTGCTGAATAGAGAAGGCTCGCAATAATTATCAAGTATCAAAACGGAAGCGAATTTCACTTGCGCTTGCGCTTGCCATCGTCCTACATTCCCTGGTAGCCTCAGATAATTCCTTGAGTATTCTACTGTGTCCATGAAAATTAGCATTTGAAATTCTGCCTCGTCAGAGAGCATTGTGTTACTGGTCGCGGGCGTTGCTGGGACATGGAATTCCAACCAGCTATCAGAAAATGTAGCGTAGACCAAGTCTGAGAATGTGGAACATCACAGGTTTCGATAGCAGCGCCTTGTACATCGAGAAACGTGCAATATCAGGGCCGAGCGGAGCATTAACGGTTCTCGAATTGTCTGACACCTCGCACTCGTTACCCCAGTCTTTGCCACTATTTTTTGATTGTCGACCTGGTCATGCTCCACCAACGAGTACTCGGTTTATTGATATAACCCCCGAGCATTGTCAGCAGGTTGATTGAAGCTCATCAACGTGGAAGTCCTTCGTTGGTGAAAAAGGTGGAGACAATTGGTGACGAAGTCGGCTTGGCAAGGCTTGGCAATAGAAGGGCGACAAAAATCTGCCTCCAGCTCACTCGAGGCTTGCCCGGGCCCTGCCGCTTTGGCGAGCGCGCCGGGGAGCAGGGGTGATACGGCACTTCTCGACTCGATGATTGTTGCCCGCACCGAATGATCGAAGGCCGTCTAAAGGGAAGTCGGACCACCGTGGACAGTATCAGTTTCTTTCTTACTGCTCATGCTAGGATAGCCATACCTAGTTTTTCATAACGATAACAGGAAGGTGCTAGAGGTGTCACAAAAAATGAATGCTGTAAGACGAGGTGAATAGATATCTTCAGGTAGAATCTCTCGCACCAGCAGCATGGATTTCGCAGCAGATGTCCAAGTTGCTCTAGAAACGATGTTGTTATCCACAATTTTTGACATCTTCCAGAGTCCGGAATTTTCAAGTGACGGTTATTTCAGTCATTTTTCATCGAAGTTTGTATCACCAGAACTCGCAACGTCGACACTAAGGGTATGCAAGCTATAAGGCAATTGATTGTATTGGTTATGCAGTAAGAAGAAAAAACCCAGCATCCCCCAAATAGTCGAAGCTACAAGCGTATTCTATCGTGCAAATCGTTGGCGCTTCCTCGTCTTATCTTTCCCTTTGCATCCTGAATGTCTGACTACTCATTGAGACTCCAGAACCCTCAGGGCTTCCTTTGCCGTGGATTTGGCGCTTTGTGGGTTCATACCTGTCACGACTCTGCCATCGGTGACGTGGAAATCGTCCCAAACTCCGTCAGATCGGGCATCTGTTTGAACCCATTAGTGATTCTTCATTGACAACGCAGCCAGACCGATAGGTTCAACAGTAAGTGACGATAGACAAATCCATACACTTAGCCCCTAATTGCGTGGCCCACTCATCGACGAGCGGCTCCTTCCAACTTCGGATTTTATCCATGAGGTGCATGTCGTATTCTGCTTGTGTCGTGAAACCGGTAATGGTTCTGCCGTTGACAATGGACTTGCCGGTTGTGGGGTCAATGATGCCTGGGAAAATTGCAGCCCCATGGCACCTGCACGAATTGGTTAGATTTCTCGGTCAGACTACTGCCGCATATTGTGGGTTCTACTATTTCGGAGGCACTTACACAGCTGCTATAACACCACCTTGCGTCCAAATCTCCGTAGCTATGGCTTGCAACCCGCCTGCGTGAGGATAGTCAATTAACGCGGCATGACCTGCGCTGGCGAAGAAAAGACGGTACTGATAAAACATACAAGCGAATGTCAGCCATGTCATCCTAGACCACTTCACTGGCTGAACAGCGCAGGGTAAGAGACGCACGTTTTTCCCATCAATGCTGTGGACGTTCGGCATGTTGTCCAATTTCTTCCTAAATTCCCCGTTCATATCCTCCCACTGCTCCTTATCGGCACCGTTCAAAAAGTCTTCCTGCTGACTCAACCAATCCGGCACGTAAGTACCCTCTTCAGAAACAAGATCTACCTCGAAGCCGGCCTCCTTCAGTACTTGGAAGGGATGCAGCGCTTCCGAGATGAATAGGCCTGTGGGATTGCCATCGTGTAGAGGAGCTGTGGCAGATGTGACTGCGATGATGGCACGGCGTGGAAAGGACATTTCGTAATTTTCGCAAGAGATTCTCGTCGTTCGTTCTGAGGCGAATGTCTTACGTTGGCCATCCTTATACTCTCAGAGATGTTGCCTAAATTCGATGGACTTGCGCGAGACTGACAAAGCCAACACGGATCCCAGTAGCATGGGATTCGCGGAAGCCCTGAGGAAGTGGCTGGATTAGCGTTCCTGGAATGCGCCGTACTTCTAGCACCGTTGCATTTGTAATGTACGGATTTGCAAGGGTAGCGCATTCCCGAATGCGCCGTACTTCTAGCACCGCTGCATTTGTGATGTACACCACGTCAACGAGTGCAACGGATTTGCAAGTGTAGCGCATTCCCGAGTGCGCCATGCCCTCGTACGCAAAGTCTGGAACAGGTATTGATTATCCAAGATGTGCTGACCCATTGCCGGACTTACCCATGATTCCGACCTTCGACCTTGCTGATGCGGTGTGCCCGACCTTCTAATAAGGCAATGCTATGTATGTGCTTGGCGCATTTTTTAGTTTGTCTCCGAAACATTTACACTGCATCCTGCCCCTCGTCCCCTGCACGGATAAGTCATGTCATTTTGCACCGTTGCTGTTGGTAGTCTTGGCATCGACAATTGCTTGACAATCCAGTCACAAAATGATTTGAAACGAGGCGTTCAGATACAGCTTTCTGGGATCCGTCGCCCTATCTCTCAACCATTCGAGGTATGTTGATAATCAGAATCAGCAGCGGCCGATCACCTGTTCCTAGCATCGATCAATGCAATTCAGAGTACGACCGCCTCGATGCTGTAACCAAAAATTCTTCTGGCCGGTATTTGAAAAGATTTTGAGTATTCAGCGATACAGATCATGGTATCCGAGATCCTGAGCATAGCTGAGTCAAGCTGCAAAAGTATGAAATGCGAAGGATAGTAGTAGTATTCGATGGCCTTCATACAATTGAACCCTCTCGTGCTATAGATCTGAACGTAGACTGGCCATGGCACGCATCTCTGTAGCATAGCAATGTCACGAGTCCCCTCAGCATCTCTCCATCGACATCGTTCATGTTCCTGCTCGGGTCCTTCAAAAGCAATTCCCGTCTCCTCATCATCCTTGTGCTCCTGCAACTTTACCGACCAACATCGTCGGGCTTTTGTTGCTAAATTTCAGAATGTCGTCAAACACTTTGGTGTCTTTGCTCGCCTTTTCAAAGCCGGCCATGGTGTCAAATTCGAATGAGGCTTGGACGTTGTAGGGAGCATCACCCTCGAACTGTAGGACTGTCCAATTGTGGAGGCCGAGGGAAGACCAACGATCTTGCACGAGTGGTATGTGTGACGCGAGATAGTATTTCATGTCAAAGGTCGAATCGGATTGCTTGGGATAGAGAATGACTAGTGTGACTTTGTTCGACATGCTGGCAATTGTGTGTGAAGGTTATGCTAGGGAGACTGGAATGATACAGACGGGTGGGTGATGTTGACAAGTCGTTAGGATTCTAGTTATTCGCGGCTTCCTTTATATTCCATGCCCTCCTGGTTTACCAGCGTACAGGGTTGCTCTACACTGCATCATCAGATGAGGGGCAGCTCATGGAACTCCCGCAACTGGTTAGGCATGTCATAATGTTCTTCAATGAGGTGGCTGCATGTTGTCCGTGCAGCAAGGTAGGCTGCTACTACCGCATGAGTCGTCAGCCGGGACATACCGCCAATATCGTTGATTGTCTTATCTCTCGCTAGTCTTTACTTTGGTTGGAGTGGACGCCCCTATCAAGTTGAAGGAATAGGAATGTAACCACTAGCTGGCGCCTTTGAAGATGACCTAGGCTTGAGGCACGATGCCCAGACATGAGATGTGTACGGCACTACGAGATGACGGGGTATCAGCATTCCGGCCAGTCCGAATCTTGTCAGCTCTTGTGTAGACGAGCGCAGTTTGACTTCGACGGTCGTAACACTAGCTGTATAATTCTTCAAGCTACGTACCTTACCTTCTACGCTGTTCATACCATGGTATGCTCAACGCGCCAAGATAGGTGACTTCAACAGTGGCAAGAGACGCTCCCATGTTTCAGATTTTTTTCACCGGGGAAAGGACCATCGTCGAGAAGCGAGCCGTTTCCGCCTGTTATCATCTATACTAGATCGTAACCACCAGCTTCCCCTTAAAATCATGACTAGCGGATCTCTCGGGCAAATTCTCGGCCTTGGACATAGGCACTATCGTGAGGTGGCTGCGAATTCCGTGTTGAGCAACGACTTCGAACATCCTTTTCATATCGTCCAAACTCGAGTGTAACGCCCCTTTGACGACGACTTCCCGGAAGATGAGATTGATGGCGTCGAAACGGAATCCTTCACTAGGCAGTCCTAGTACCACCGAGGTACCTCTAGGTTGCAGTCGGAACAAAATCCAGTCGTTGTCATCCAGGTTATCTGTGCAGACTACGGCCGCGTGGAGACCGATCCCGTCAGTGAAGTCGGAGATCTGTTGGATCGCATCCTCACTTTTCCGACTGATAGTGAGATCTGGCCGTAGAGCTTCTGGCAGTTCTGCTTCCAGCGTTGGTTTGAGATCGCGGCTACTGACCGCAACGACACGATAGCCCAGCGCCTTTGCGAACTGGATACCGAGGAGTCCAAGGGCTCCGATCCCAACGATAGCTAACGTTTGACCTTTCTGGAGGTTGGCTTCCCTAATCCCGTTCCAGATCGTTGCACCGGCACACATCAACGGCGCAGCCTCTATCACGGTCACGAGTCAGGAGTGCTAGATGAGACCGATTCTGGGATGTGCTGGGACCTTCTCGAAATTTCCGAGGTACCGCACTCAAGAGCCAAGCCCGGCGCGTGCATCATAGGCTCTTGAGACAAGCGGAAAGGAAGGAAGTACTTACGTTCAAAGGGTATCTCCTCTGGTATTTTCAGGATCGCATCGTCTGTTGTGATCATGTATTCAGCAAAACCACCTTCAGCCCCCGAAATGCCGACCATCGTCTTGTTGTCACAATACCGAGCACTCGGTTTCCCTTCATGCGTAGCAGAATACCACTTGCAACCACCACAGGTACCGCAGGGCCTCGAGAAGAGATAGACGCCAACGCGGTCCCCAACTTTCCATTCGTCCGACACACCTGGACCCAGCGCAGCCACGGACCCTGTTGGCTCATGTGATCCCGTGAATGGCAGCTTCGTCTTGAAAGCACCCTCGTAGACCATGTGGTCTGTATGACAGAAGCCAGAAGCTGCGAGCTTGACAAGGATTTGTCCTTTTTCTGGGACTGGAACACGCACATCGTTTTGTAGCTTGTAATTCTCCTTAAACTAGAACCGCGGCCTATCAGCAGTGCTACAGATCGAGAACAGGGCTTTTCTCTATCCTCAAGTGAGTGAGGTAGGACTCACGTTCACCAGCCTCAGCGCCTTCATCTCGTCGGGGATCTTCTCGACCATGCTTGCGGACGGCTGACAAGGACAAAGGCTTGCACGAGGTTTGAATACTGGATTATAGAAGAGTTGGGTATTGGCCTTGTATGATTCAGATTGCGATGGGGTTGAGTAAATTGCACTGCTTCATGTACTTTTAGAGGCTTGAGGCCCCTCTTGGCCAGATGGACAGTGCCCTTGGAATCCTTGGTAAGCCAAATTGACGTTCCTGCTACACTGAAATTTATAGGCCTTGATGCTCGCCTGATAGTGAAACATCGCCCTGGAAACCGAGTCACTGGACCACTATGATACCATACTTACCAAGAATGGGTAAGCTGAGATGTCATCAGAGAGGCTACCTTACAATAGTATTGCCGGTCTCTGGCTTGATTGGTTTATTGTGGCGTTCCAGATTGCGGCGCATTCCAGGAACGCTATTGCAGCACGGACACACGAGCTTGCGTGATTTCGATGGGAAAGACTGTCTCAATACCAGTGCCCAAGCCTCTAGCTGCTTCCGTCAGAATAATCCATTTCGAATGACTGAGCGAGTGGTCAGTCACTAGTGTCAAGCAGGTTTCTTTGGCTTTGGAAGCGTACATTGGACCACCTCATTCATTTCATCAAAGCATCACAGCAACTTCCCGTACCACCTCGTTCATTATAGTTGAGAAGACATGGATGTCCCTCACTCTTTCAAGGCCGCCGTAGTGGACGAGCCACGAGCTCAGAATGTCATTCACGACCGTTTCTTGGGACCTGTGAAGTCCGGCGAAGTTCACATCAAAATCACCGCCACAGCCATCAATCCTGTTGATTGGAAAATGCGCGATCACAACAAATTCATTCACGATTACCCTGCCATCCTGGGATCAGACGCAGCCGGAATAGTTGTCTCTACTGGACCCGACGTCTCAAATCTCGCTGTTGGCGATCGTGTATTCTTCCAAGGTATCATTGGCAAATATGAGTCGTCCACGTTTCAGGAATATTGCAAGATGCCAGCTGCCCTAGTCTCGTTGACACCAAGCAGCATCAGTGACGAGGAGGCTGCGGGTATCAGTCTCGCAACAATGGTCGTCGTTGTCGCATTCTACGACGAGAAAGGCCATGGACTGATGCCGCCGTGGAAGAAAGGAGGCCAACAGGTTGGCAATGGCAAAGCGATGGTCATCACTGGAGGCTCCTCGTCTGTCGGACAGTACGCAATCCAAATGGCTAGATTATCAGGCTTCGAGCGAATTATCACCAACGCAAGCGCCACACATCATGAGCACCTTGAAAGGCTTGGAGCACACATAGTTTTGAACCGTGACCATTCGAATCCAGATGATTTCAAGGCCGCAATCGGTGATTTGCCCCTGGAGTTTGTCTTCGACGCCATTTCAGCGAAATCTACACAGATGTTGGGTGTCAAGATTCTTCAAGCCACAAAGACTGCAAATAGCCCTCTGGTGACCGTGCATGTTGTTGATCCAGAAGTCGTGGACCCAGAGGCTGAAGAGCTTGGTCAATCAAAAGAGCCAATGATAAACATCAAACAGGTTTTGGGTCTTGGTAGTAACCCAGCTTTCCGTCACTTAAGCGAACCTCTCGCGAACAATCTAGGGGGCAAAGAGGGCTATATTGCCAGGGGACTTTTCACTCCGAACCGGCCACATGTGGTGTCAGGTGGACTGAATGCAATTGAGGAGGCGTTTGCATTGAACAAGAAGGGGGTCTCGGGTGAGAAGGTCGTGATACGGCCTTTCGAAACGTCTAAGTGACGGGTGCAATGAACACAGATAAACCCACCATGGGTACCTGCGTGGTAGGTTCATGAAAGTCTCGAACAATTTTGAGTATGACGGCATGCCTCAGGACCACCTGAGAGCATGGCGCAATGCGTGTAATTCTTCACTATCAGGCTTAGGGTTCCGCCTATCGCAACCACGTTGTCCACGAAGTTCTAATCGAATTTGACTGTGCTTGTTATTAGTCTCGTAGAGGGAACGAGAGAGAGATTTTTATGTCGGGGCAGCAGGACGTACAGAGGACGGTGGCGGCGGCACAGGGCTTAGAGAGACTCGTTCAGTGTTTCGACATTGCAGCCGGCGCATTGCTTGTTCAGCGTTGCCATGAGAGCTTTCTGTTTGCCATGCCAGCGATACTGCCGAAGCCTGTGTTGATACCTGATATGGTTTACCTTGGGCTTGTCGTAGTGGCAGAGATCTTGCTCTCCTCTACCCATGCACGATGCACAGGTTCCTGTGACGGGTTAGACCCGTATTAGGGATTCGGTGCTTGCACCATGGTTTGCTTGCCTCAGTCCCTCAAATGTGTTCTATGCCGGGCGCTAAGCCCCTTCGGTTTAGAAGAATTCACCTACTTCTAGTCCAAACTTACTTCTAGTCCAGCCCCAAGGGGCTAGCGTCCCGGAGATCTCTACATCCATACTCCGGGGTCTTATTCTAGGGTTCTCTTAGGCTAGATTACTATCACTTCTGTAGATTAACAGTCGGGCTAGGTATAAGAAATATTTTACTATAAGAACTATTTAATTTTAGATATTCTATAATTCTTAAAGTAAAAATAAGTTATTAAAACAAATTATTATAAAAGGAGAGGGCGTAGACTAGAAGTAAGTATAAACTAGAAGTAGGTAAATTCTTCTAGTAATACTAACTCCGTAGCTAGGCGGTAATATATCTAAGTTTAAACTCTTTTTATTTTAGGATTCTAGAGCTTATAACTAATATTAATTAGTAAATTATAAGCGATCTTATTCTTTTTAAATACTACTACCCTCTCTTATTTAATATTTTAATACTAAGTTTATAAAATTTTAATAACTTAATTTAATACTAGAGATAGTAGTTTATCTCTCTATCTTTAAGTATTTTACCTTTAACTACCTACTACTCTAATAGACTTTTAGACTTTAATAGTTAATTATAAATAATAATTCTACGTAGTATATATTTACTATTATATTTACTAGTTATAATATTAGAGAAGAGAAGTATTATTATATAAATCTATTATCTACCTATCTATTCTATTATAACCTTATACTACTACTTACCTCTCTTATTAATATATTTATAGATATAAGTTATTATATTTATCCTTATAACTTAATAGATATTATATCTATAAATTTCAGACCTATTTATAACTCTAGATAGTACTTATAAGTAATAAAAGTATCTTTAATACCCTAGAGTAGAAGGTAAAAAAAATCTAAGAATAGTAGTAATAAAAATTATATATAGATACTATATTAATTATTTTTATTTTGAGGTTTTTAAGATTTTAGCCTAGGCTAAACTACCTCTTAAAGAAGTACTTAGAAACCTCTCTAACTCGCTTATAAATTAATAAGTGTTATAACTAACTAAATAGGTTCTACGTTATATACGCTTAGTATACGTCACGTCCTTATATTAACCCGTAAGGGGAAATAATATACTAGGCTTACTAGTCTCCTTAAGGGGTTTATTAGATCCCCTATAAAATAATTCTTAGATTTCTTAAAAATTAGTCTTACTATAATAATAGACTAATTCTATATTACTATATAACCCCTATAATTTATAATTATAATAATTCTAATTCTTTTACCTATTTAAGGGTAGTAATCTATTATTAGTTATAATAAATATAACTCGCTCTAGTAGTATTATAAGTAATATATTATTATAGTAGAGTTAAGATAAAAGCGGTTTATTAAATACTATTAATAATAATCTTAGCTAATAGGAAAGGGAATAGGAAAGTTATATAAGGGATATAAATAAACTTAATAATACTAAAAATACCCTTAAAGGAGATTTAGAGAATTATAAAAGAAGTATTCCCCCTATAATAAAACGCCTTATATAGGTAAGGTATAAGCGAGAAGAGTTACTATAGATTTAATAACTTAAAGAAGTTAAAGTAGATATTACTACCCTAGAATTAAGGGAATAGATTTCTCTTTATAATAATAGTATTATAAGTTAGAAGTGTATATATAATAAAGCTAAGGAGTACTTAGGTCTCTTCTAAAGTATATTAAAGCTAACCCCTATTTCTAACTATTATAATAAGAATATTTATAAATATTAAGACTAGATATAATAATATAATATATCTTTTTTATAAACCCTATTTAACTTTACTATATAGATATTATATATTCTATTTATAATACTAGCGCTTAAGGGTAACCTAGAATAACTTTAAATTACTTATTTATATTCTTATCTATTAGAAATATTAAGTTAAAAAGATTTTATAAACTTTTTACTAAACTATATTAAGGATCCTATAAATAGGGAGTTAAGTATATATTAATAGTATATTAATATATACTAACGCCTAATATAAGTAATTTATAAGTTTAAAATATACTTAATATCTTTAAAAGCCTAACTTCCTAAAGTAAGTAGGTAATAAATTTATATACTAAGCTTATTAAAGAGCTTTAAATTACTCTTATAAATTAGGGGTCCCTACCTAATATAAGAGATAAACTCCTATTATTAGTAGTACGCCTTAAGGCTAATATTAATAAGACTAAAAGCTTAGATAAGAAAGGCTAGTAAAATATACTATATAAGTATATAGATTATAATAAAGGTAAAAAACTATAAATAACTAGGGATAATATTATAAGAGGATAAGGAATAAGTAGTTATAATAGTAAGAGTAGTTATAATAAGTCTAAATTACGCGACTTATTAGATATTACTTATTAAAATTATAAAAAGAAGGGCTATTATATTATAAGTTATCCTAATCTACTAAAATAAAGTAGATTCTAATTAAAAGGAAGATACTTAAACCTTAGTATTATAAGTAAATAGGGCTAATATATAAGTAAGGAGTAAAGAAAAGGCTAGACCCTATTAAGGACTTTAAATTATTAGGGGAGAAGTTATAAGGAGTAGAGGTTAAACCTCTAATACTATATTAATATAAAGTTAAGGTAATATTAAAGTATAAGCCTCTTAAATATAAGAGATATCTTAATTATAGTTCCTAGCTAAATATTATCTTATAAGCTTATACTATTAAAGCGAGTTTAAAATATATTAAAGATATTAAATTATTATATCTAGGCTTTATAAATAGTAAGCCTATCTTCTATTATAGTATATATAATATAATATATTAAATTATTAATAGTTAGGGTTCTTCTTATTAATATACCTATATCTTCTATATAATAGATAAGGTAGGACTACTACTATTTATTAATAGACCTATATAGTATATAGTAGGTATTAAGGTTAATATAAGTATAAGGAAGTAGTATTTTAAAATTAATAAGTTATTATTCTAACTAAATAATTTATAGTAGTTTATAATTTTTTTTAAAGAAATAGCCTACTATTTATATACTTCTTATTTCTAATATTATTAATCTAGAACCTATATAATTAAGACTTAGAGTAGTAGGTATAAGTAATCTAGATAAAGAATATATAGTTAATTTATATATATTACCTCTAGAGTTTAATAAGTTCTTAGATATATTTTTAGTTAAAGAAGCTAGATATCTACTATCCTATTAAAGAAGTAATTATACTACTAATATAACTAGTAACCCGCCTTATAAACCCTTATATAACCTATTAAATATAAAGTTAATAAAATTAAGATACTATCTAAATAAAGCCTTAATAAAAGGATAGATTAAGTACTTTAAGAGTCTTATAAGATTACCTATCCTATTTATCTTAAAGAAGGATAGAGGCCTACGTTTATATATTAACTATTATAAGTTAAATAAAGTAACTATTAAGAATAGATATCCTTTACCCCTAATTAGTAAAATATTAGATTACTTAAATAGAGTAAAGGTCTTTATAAAACTTAATCTTAAGGATATATATTATTATATTTATATTTAAAAAGGAGATAAGTAGAAGACTATATTTTATATATAATATAGTTATTTTAAGTATTTAATAATACTATTTAGTCTTATAAATACTTTAGTAACCTTTTAAGCTTATATTAATAAGTCTTTAATAGGATTACTAGATAAATTCTATATTATTTATCTTAATAATATTCTTATCTATTTAGAATTATATATAAAGTATAAAGATTATATATATAGAGTACTTAAGCGGCTTTAATAGTATAAATTATTTACTAATCTAAAGAAATATTAGTTCTTTATAACTAAAGTAGAGTTCTTAGAGTTTATTATCCTAACTAAAGGTATTATAATAAATTAATATAAGGTAGATACTATCTAATTATAACCTAGGTTAAAAAGCTTTTATAAAGTATAGATTTTTCTTAGATTTATAAATTTTTATTATTATTTTTATTATTAGTATTTATAAATTATATTACCCTTAATAGGGCTATTAAAGGGTAGTATAAAAGGTATTAAAATAGGTCCTTTTAATTAGCTTAATAGAGTAGAGTATATATTTAATATACTCTATTAAGTATTTCTTAATATATTAATATTAAGATATTTTAGTCTTATATTACCTATATAAGTTAAGATTAATATAGTAGATTTTAAACTAGCTAATATTCTATTATAACTCTAGGAATTAAGTTAATAATATCTTATAACCTTTTAAAATAAGAAAATAAACTTAGTTAAAGAATACTATAAAACTTATAATAAGGAGTTACTTATAATAGTTATAATCTTTAAATAGTAGAGATACTACCTAAAAGGTAGTTTCTATCTAGTTAAAGTACTTATTAATTATAATAACTTAAGGGGTTTTATAAATATAAAGGCCTTAAATAATTAATAGGCGAGATAGGTAATAAGATTCTTAACTTATAACTTTATTATTAAGTATAAACTAAGTAAGATTAACCTAGCTAATATACTATTAAGGCGCCCTAATTATAGAAGTAAGAGTAAGGTAATAAATAAACTTATCCCTACTTTATAATAAAAGCTATTAATAGTAGTAGGTTTATTAAACCCTATTTTCTATATTATAACTAAGGCTTATATATTTCCTATACTAGGATAGGACTTATAATCCTTTAATAATAAAGGTAAACTTATTATAATATATAATATATATATACTAGTACTAGTTATAAGATTAATAGTACTAGGAATTATTAATATAATTATTAGAATAATAGTATTAAATAGAGTATATCTATTAAGGCGTAGGGACCCTTAACTTAAAATTATAGGGAGTATAAGTAAGATACTACCTTAATATACTTATAATATAACTAAGAAATAGCTTAACCCTATTACTAGAACTATTAGTTATAAATAACTTATTTTATATTTTCTAGCTAGTATAATAGTAGAGAATAAAATAGTATATACTATAACTTTAAAGTCTATAATTAAATTAATTAAAGTACTTTAATAAGAAGATATTTTTATTAGCTAGTAACACGTAGGTAAAATAATAGATAGATAAGTTAAGAGAGCTAGTTAATAGATATTTAATAGCTAAGGTTTACTTAGGTATAATAAGAAGTTATATATTCCTAAAGACTTATTAGTCTATAAAGAGCTATTAAAATAATATTATAATAACCTCTTAATAGGGTATTTTAAGCTTAATAAGACGCTTAGTCTCCTTTATTAAAAGTATACCTAGATAGGTATAAAGGTAGATATTAAAGAATATATTAATTCTTATAATATTTATTAAAGAGTTAAGGTAAAATAATATTAATTATATAATAACTTAACTATACTTTCTAAGCTAACTAGCTTATAAAGGTTAATTATAATAAATTTTATTATAAATCTTCCCTTATATAAATAGTATAAAGGGGTTTATAATACTATTCTTATAATTATTAATAGGTATATAAAGATACTTCGCTATCTTCCTATATAAAAGGACTTTAAAGTAACTAATCTTATAAATATCTTATTTAAAGAAGTCTTCCTAAAGTATAATATACCTAATAATATTATATTAGATTAAGGGAGTCTATTTATAAGTACTTATTAATCTAACTTATACTACTATTTAAAGTTAAATTATAGGCTAAGTATAACCTTCTATCTATAAATTAATAGTTAAATAAAATATTAGAATTAGATATTAAAATATTATTTAAGAACTTATTATAATAATAAATAAGATAATTAAGTAGGGTTATTACCCCTAGCTAAATTTATATATTATAATATAAAGAATATAATGATAGGTTATAATCCTTTTAAGCTTTATTATAACTATTAGCCTAAGATTCTTATATATTCCAAAGATAGAACTTATTAAGAGGAGGTACTAGATATAAAATAATATATCTAAAAACTTTATAAATTATATAAAGACCTATTAAGTTAATAGTAAGATATACTAAAAATATAAGTAAAGTTTTATAATAAGAAGTATAAACTAATATCTTTTAATTAAAGAGATTTAATTATATTAAATATAAAGAACTTAAAGTAAAAGTAATTAAGTAGGAAGCTATTATATAAGCTTATTAATCTATTCTATATACTTAGACCTATTAATAAGTAGGCGTACCGCCTAATATTACTATTAATATATATAATCTACCCTATTTTTTATATTTCTCTTTTAAAGTTATATACGCGTAGGTAAGGTAATACCTTTATACCTAAGCTACTACCTCTAGAACTTATTAATAATAATAAGTAGTAGGAGTTAAAGGAGATTTTAAATAAGAAGATAAGGAAGGATAAACTCTAGTATCTTATTAAGTAGAAGAGATATCCTCCCTAAAATAATTAATAGGTTCTAGAAGAAAATCTAGAAGATATATAAAAAATACGCGAAGACTTTAATAAGAAGTAAAAGTACTATTATTAAAAGTAGGAGTTATAAATATTAAGATGGAATTAATAAAAGTAAAAAAGGATATTTAATTAATTACTTAAAAGTAAGTATAAAGAGTATTAATCTCTTTTATCTTACCTATTAAAAGTAGGTAAAACGCCTTAGGGGCGCTAGTATATAAGAATAACTTAGGAAAGAAATAAAAAACTATCTAATTAAATTAAGAGAAGGGAACCTAGTATTAAGTAGTTAAAGCTTATTTAACTACCTATATAAATATAGGTAATATAATATTAATATATTAAGTACCTACTCTTTATTATTTATATCTATCTTATCCTTTAAGCTAGAGGTTAAGGGCTTAAGGCCTACTTATAAATATATAAGTAATAGTTATAATAATTAATAAATATAATAGAAGTATAAGGAAGTATACCTTAACTTACTTAATATTATAAATACTTATAAGGGTTTTAATAATATATTCTATTATTTAAAGAATAGTAGTTTATACTTCTAATATACTTATTAATTTCTTTTTACTACCTAGATATCTTATAATATATTTATAAAAAGCTAGCTAGGAGTAGATAGGAATTATAATATTTATAAGGGTAATACCTACTTCTTAAAGCTTTAATTTATCCTTTAAAGTATCTAGATAGTTAATATTATTAATTAATTAATAAAGCTTAATTACCTTATTATAAACTAGGATTATATTATTAGGAATCTAGAAGTTAAGTAATTAGTATATATTATAACTATAAAAATAACTTAAGAAGATAGGGAAAACCTACTAGTTTATAAGGGTAATAGACTTTTATATAATATTTATACTACTTTAATATTATCTTCTTCCTATTAATAATTATAAATATAGTATTACTTATATTATTAATATACGCGCTAAGTATAATATAACTATAAGTACTTATACTTTATAAGTCCTTTATTAATATAATAAATATACCTCTTATATATATTTTATTTTAAATAGGGAACTTTATAAGAACGCGTAGCTAGGGAGGTAGGTATAAGAATAATATACTACTTTATATTAGTTATATAGTCTAAATATACCTAAGTACTTGCCTCTATAAAAGAGGGATAATAAGTAGGTATAATTAGATTATTATCTAGATTAAAAGGATTATTAATACTTATAATAAAGTTAGGGTAAGAAGTAGGCTTAGAGATAGGCTTATATATAAGAGGAGTAGGCTCCTTAATAGGATCTTTAATAGGAATCTTTATAGGATTTATAATAGGAGTTTTTATAAGATCTTTAATAATTAGATTACCTAACTAGGTATTAGGATCTACTTCTACTTCTATTATAAAAGCTAGGCGTATTATATATATTTTATATTAAATTAAACTATATTATATTAGCTATATTTATATAAAGAGCTAGTAAACTAACTTATAAGTAATACTTAAGATATTATAAATATTAGATATAATACTATATAATTAGCTATTATTATATATATTATATATATTATATATATATAAAAAGAGAGGGCGCTAAGTACCTAGAAAGATATTAATAATAGTTATAGAAGAGAAAGTATTAAGGAAAATTTTAGGTATCATAATAATAATACTAAGGTACTAAGACTATATTAATATAACTATTATTATTATTTATATAGATTTATTATATATAATATATATACCTTAGGTTATAATATCTACTTATAATAGATAGCTATATTATAATATAAAGTTATAAGTATAATATATTATAATTATAATAATAATTATAACCTCGCTTTATTAAGTTCTTTTCTTTATATCTTATACTAGGTTTAAAGGTTTTTATTAAACTTAATTAAATAGGCTATTTATATTAAACTTAAAGATAAGTTTCTTTAAGGGAGGAGGTAATTATTATAACTAATTAAATAGGTTCTACGTTATATATACTTAGTATATATTATATCCTTATATTAACCTATAAGGGGAAATAATATACTAGGCTTACTAGCCTCCTTAAGGGGTTTATTAGATCCCCCGTAGAATAATTCTTAGATTTCTTAAGAATTAGTCTTACTATAAAAATAGACTAATTCTATATTACTATATAACCCTTATAATTTATAATTATAATAATAAGTCTAAAAATAGAGTCTAGATTTAGAATCTATACTAAAAATATACTAGTATAGTATATTTATAACCTCCTTCTACTTAAGGTAAGTAGTTTTAGTAGTTTAGTATTTTAAGTTAGACTAAGATTTTTAGCTAGAAATAAAAAAAATAGTTATATAAGTTATAAGTATATATCTATCTAAATAACTATATTAATACCTTATATATTATAAGGACTAGTTAGGAATATAGTACTACTATTAACGTGGCGTCTATAGTATATAGTAGTACTATACTACCCCTTTACCTATAGTATATAAAGGAGGGAATTCCCCTTAAAGGGAAGGGTAGTAATTAGTCTTACTATTAATAAGAATAGAGAGTTCTATATATATATATACTATTTATAATACTTAATAGCTATATTATTACGTAGTACCCTTATATTCTAATTACTCTACCTTATTTAAGGGTAGTAGCCTAACTATTAATAAGATAAGTAGAGAAGGGTTATTATAAGTATAAGGTAAAAAGGTTAATTAACTAGCGTAGATAACCCGCCTAAATATAAGGGATTAAGCTTATAAAGAAAGTAAGTCTTAAGAATTAGTTAATAAATTAATAATAGATATATCGCGATTATAATTAACTATCTAGGGGTAGCTACTAAGCGTATAAACCTAGTCCCTACTACCTAAAACCTAAGAAGTACTATTATAAAGGATATAAGAACTTAAAGAAGAAGTCTTTAAAAGGTAGTAAATATAAAATCTATAATAATATTTATAAGAGTTAGAGTAGGAAATATATATTAATAATATTATTTAAGTAGGTTATTAATATTACCTATTATTAATAGAAGAATTAGAATTAAAGCGTCCTTAATATAAAACCTATATTCTTAGGTTATAAGACTTATATATATATAATAGGAAGTTAATATAAAAATATTAAGAATAGTTTAATAATATAATTAATATAATTAAAATAAGTATAACCTATTTTCTTAATAACTTTATAAAAATCTAATACGCGTTATAATATATAGCCCTAGACCCTAAGGCTATATAATATAAGTATATAAAGGATATATTAAAGGATAAATAGTCTTAGGAATACTTTAATAGTTTTTTAATAGATTAAATAAAAGATCTTTAAAATTAATATCTAATAATTAATAAGTACTACTTAGAAGCTAAGTAAAAGGAATATTAAAAGATTATAAACTTTATAAATTACCTTACTAGGTTAGAAAGATAACTTAAGCTATTAATAGAGTATATATTTTATAATAACCTTCTAAATAAGTTATATAAAGATCTTTATAATTAACTTATAATATAACTTAATATCTTAAAGATAAGGGATACTCTTATTATATTAGTAACTTAATTAGAGCCTTATATAATACTATTTATATATAAAGATTAAAGGGATAATACTTCTACTAGGGTTTAATATCCTTAAAGAGGAAGAGGAAATTTTTAAGGGCGAAGAGATAATAGCTTATATATAAAGTAAAAAGGGCGGGCCGGTATTAAGGTATTATTATGCTTTCTTTAAAGGCCTAAGCCTAACCTCTCTACTATTAAGTATTATAATTATTAAAAGAAGGGATATATAACTAAGGATTACTAGAGTATAAAATTAATAGTTATAAGTATTATAACTAATAAGCTTATAATTAATAAGATATCTAGTAATAAGCTAGCTAAGAGAAGCTTAAATTTAAAAAACCCCTAAGTATTATAATTATATCTACTATTATAATATAAAGGAAGAAGTAGATATAATAACTTATTATTATAATATAAATAGAGCTTAAGAGCTTATAAAGAGAATTTATTATATTAATTAACTCTAAAGTAGATATTAATTATATTAATATATACTTAATAAAGGAGTAGGATTAGGAAATAGACCTAAGCTCTAATAATACCTTATATAATAGAGTTAAGAATTTAATATTATTATTAGATTCTTATATAAGAGAAATTAAACTTATTAATTTTAATAGTATTATATAATATTATAAGGGCGCCTTTTATATAATAGTAAACCTTAATTATAACTTCTACCTTAAGTATTTATAATTAGAAGAATAAAATCCCTAAGTAGATTAGCTTATATAGAACTAGTAATTCCCTATTAAGAAAAGTAATATTAAGAGGTACTTTAATATTATTAAAGCCCTAGAGGAGTAGCTTAATAGTATTATATTTATTATAATATATTTAGGAGTAGGTAATAAAAGCCTACTACTTAAAGTTAAGCTCCCTTTAAAATTTTAAGAATTTTAAGATATCTTTTTAATTAAGAATACTAGGGTACTACTAGATTATAATTATTATAAAGGAGAATAAGGAACCTCCCTTTAACCTACTTTATAACCTATTAGAGAAAGAGTTACGCGTATTAAGGGAGTACTTTAAGTAGGCTTTAAAAAAGGGATAGATTTATTATTTTATAAGTCTAATAGGTATACTAATTCTTTTTATACTAAAAAAAGGATAGAATATTATACTTATATATTAATTATAAGGCGCTTAATAAGATTATAATTAAGAATTACTATCTACTTCTATTAATTAATAAAATATTAATAAGATTAATTAGTATTAAGTACTTAACTAAGTTAGATCTTAAGGATATATATTATTACTTATAGATAAGAAAGGGTAATAAATAGAAGATAGCATTTTATATAAGGTATAACTATTTTAAATATATAGTTATACCTTTTAGACTTATTAATATATCTACCTTATTCTAAGTATATATTAATAAAGCCTTAGTAGGACTACTTAATATTATATATATTATTTATCTAGATAATATTCTTATCTACTCCTAGGATAAAAAGTCTTATATTAGAGTTATAAAGGTAGTATTATAATATCTTTATAAATTTAAACTTTATATTAACTTAAAGAAATATAAATTTATAATAATAGAAGTAGAATTCCTTAGCTTTATTATTAGTTATAATAGTATATATATAAATTTATATAAAGTAGATATTATAATAGAATAGCTAGAACCTAGGAGTATTAAGGATATTTAGATCTTTTTAGGGTTTATTGATTTCTACTATTATTTTATTAAGTACTATTCCTTTATAACCGCGGTATTAATAGACTACCTAAAAAATAATTATCTATATATTAAAAATAGAAAGTTAATATTAAGTAATATTATAAGAGTAGTATTTAAGTAGTTAAAGTAACTCTTTTAAGAGGCGCTATTACTTATATATTTTAACCTTATAAGAGAAATCTAACTAGAGATTAATACTTTAATTCTAGTTATTATAACTATTTTATTATAAAAGTTCCTAATTAATACTAAAGGGGTAGAAGTAGAATAGTATCCTATTACCTTCTACTCTTATAAGTTATATTTAGCGGAAACTAGATATAAGACCTATAATTAGGAACTACTTATAACAATTAAGGTATTCTAGGTATAAAGGTACTTCTTAGAAGGTAGCTTATACTTAATTATAGTAATTATTAATTATAATAACTTAAGGTATTTCTAGATAATATTATTATTAATAAAGAGATAAGTATATTAGATAATAAAGCTTATAATATATAACTTTAAAATATACTATTATATAGGTATTAAGAACCTAGCTAATGCCCTATTAAGGCGACTAGATTATATATTAATAATAGATAAAGAAGATACTTATCTATTAATATTATAAAATAAGTTGAAGAATATTAGGTATATTCCTTCTAATAAGTACTATATATATAGTATTTATAAAGGTTTATAAGATAATAAGGCTTATAGTTATAAATAGTGTAAAAGGTTAGAGATAGGGCTTAGAAAGCCTTATACCCTAAAAATAGGGGAGAGTAATACGCTCTTAAGGATATAAAGTAGTATAAGTAATAATATAAACCCTATTATAAGATAGTTTAATATTAATTAAATAGTACTTAGAAGGTATATCATAACTATATTAATAATAGAGCGCGTATAAAATAAGTATAATAACTTAATATTAAAAATACTCTAATATCTCTAAGAGGGAGATAAGGATATTTATAATAAGAAATAATTATTAAAGTCTTAGGGCTATAAAAAGGCTACTAATATATCTCTATTAATAGATAAAATAGGGGTCCTTTATAAGGGTAGTATAGTTTTTATACCTAATAATAAAGTAATTAGATAAGAAATTTTAAAACTTTATTATAATAACCCTTATACTAGCTACTACTTATAGAAGTATATATAGGAACTTATTAAGTAGAAGTTCTATTAAAAATTAATAGGATAAGATATTTATAATTATATATAAGAATACTTAACCTACTAATTAATAAACCTACGTAGATATATTATTTATAATATACTATTACTATTATTAATACTTATAAGACCTTTTTAGGAAATTATAATAGATTTTATTATAGATCTCCCTTTAAGTAAATAAAAGGGCGGCGTTTATAATATAATCTTAATAGTTATAAACTATTATATTAAGGTAGCTAGGTATTTACTTATTATAAAGATAGTTAATACTATTAATATTATTAACCTATTATATTATAAAATCTTTTTAAGGTTTAATTAGTTAGAGGGTATTATTAGTAATTAAGGGATAGTATTTATAAGTACCTTCTAGGTAGCTATATATTATTATACTAATATAAAAAGAAAGCTTAATACTTAGACTAACTATTAAGTCGGGATTTAGTACTAAGAATTAGTACCGACTAAATACTTAGGTTAGGGTCTTAGTACTAACTGAAATACTTAGTACTAACTATTAGTACTAACTCGCTAAGGCCTTAATACCTTAGTATATTAGTAAAGTAGGAACCCGTATAGAAAATCCGAACTATTAAATACGCTTTCAGCGTATTTAATAGGCCCTAGGTAGGTTTATTAAATATTTATATATAGATAAAGTAGTTATTATATATTTAGTACCTTTAAAGAACCTTTAACCTTTATAAATTATCTAGCTAATACTCGCGTATAAGTTACTATACGTGCTTAGGTAAGAATATTAAGTAGTAAACCTTTCCTATCTATTTTATTTAGTTATATAGTTAAATTATTTTATAAAGTATACGCTTTATATAACTGTTATAGACTTATTATATTTAATATACGTAGTATCGACTTATAATATATAAAGATATCTTAGAATAATCTTACTATATTATTATATTATTATATTTAATTTCTATTTAATTTATTCCTACTTAGCTCGCTATTATTTATTACCCTAGAAGGATTTTATACGCGTATACTATCTCTATATTATTAGCTAATAATCTAACCTTCTTTATTAAGTAGATTACCTTCTTTATTAATATTCTTATCTATAGTTATATCTTCCTTTAATACCTTATAACTACTATCTATTAGATCTATTATAGCTTCTACTAATTTATATATCTTAGGTTAAGTAGTATTTATATTAGATATAGCCTTTTTAAGTTCTAAGGAGTTATTTATAAGTTTAAGTAATATTATTTTCCTATCTTACCCGATTTAATTAACCCGTATAATACCCTACATTTTATTCCTTTATAACTATTTAAGGTTAAAGAGAGTAATAAATCTTGCTATTATATATATATATCCTATAAATAGAAGTATATTAGACTTAATAAGGATTTATAAGATATTATTAGTATATAAACTCTTCTTACTATCTTTACCTTCCTAGAAGAGTTTAATAATTTTAATAACCTTATACTTAGTTAGGCCTAAATAGATTAAGGTAATAGGTTTCTTTAATATATCGCGGATTACCTATATACTAATTAATACTTTAATCCTAAGGTAATTATTAATATAAAGTAATAGCCTATTAGGAATATATACCTAATAAATAATAAGGGCTAATATAGGCCCTATTATTAAGATAAGGAACTTTTCTTTATTTCCTTATATACTATTTAAGGTAACCTTTAGTACTAGTATCTTTAGGTAATTTAAAACCCTAGTAATCTAATATATTAACTACTTATAAGGTAAGCCTTATTATTCTAGTTTATATAATTTCCTAGGTATAGTTTTAAGCTACTTATTAGTTATTAGTTCCCTTAATATAAAAGCTAGTACCTTAGTCTCTTTTTAGAATAATAATTTAGGGAATAATAATATAATCCTAGCGCGACGCGCGGCTATTAGCTATATTTTTACTTTTATAACTAGTATAATAACCTTCTTACCCTATTTATAAAGTTTAACTTAGTTTAAATATATCTTCCTAACTTCCTTAATTACCCCTTTAAACCCCTAGTCTAGTACGTCCTTATATTATTCTAGGTATATTAAGCGGTATTTATAATAGTAGTTAGGTTAGAGGTCTATTAATAGATACCCTAGAAACTTTAAGTCGCTAGTATAACGTAGCTATAATATTTAGATAATAATAATTATTATATCCCTATACGCGTGATACGCCTCCGCTATTATATTTCTAGCCTTATATTACTTAATAAAGATATTATAAGTCTTACTAAATTTATTAAGCTCTAACTTTATATAACGCTATAAATTTTAGTAATAGTTATTTATCTAAGGGTAGTTTAGTATTATAAGATATAACGCCTACCCTATATTACTATCTTAGAGTGTACCTACCTAGCCTACTATATATATAGGTAACGCTTTAAATAGAGTTCTAGTAAGGAAGAGCTTCTAAGGTATCTAACCCTTTATAATTATATTAAGTGCCTAAACTCTACTAATTATCTTAATAGACTTATTAGATTTAATATATACTTTATTAACTATAATACGGCCCTATCCTATTATCTACTATTATTATTAAGCTATAATACTAGGCTTCCTACTTATCTTTAAGACCTCTAGAGTATAATCTACTAGCTTCTTCTTTACCTATTTATTATATAATACTCTAGTAGTAAAGTAAAGTATATATAACTTATTATTTAAGTTATTAAAGTAGGGGATATCCCTAGAGGGTACTATAAATTAATAGTCCTTTTTATCTAGTTTTAGTATATATACTTTTAATTTAGTATTATTATATATATATTATAAAGTCTACTTATACTTCTAGGCTTTTATATTTAAGAAATACTTTATTTATCCTAACTAATAGGATAGTAAAGCTAGAGGTATAAGTATAAGGGTTAAGCTATAACTTAGCTTTAACTTTTAGGATATTCTAGCGTTAATACACGTATATTAAATACTAAAGGGGTTATTAAATAGGTATTTAGTATCAGGCGGCTAAGGGTTCTTTAATATTCCCTTTAAAAGGTATAGGTTATATCTCCCTTTAATCGTAGCTTCTTTAATACTATTAATAACTAATATAAGGGTCCGGTTTAAGATAATTACCCTAATAGCCTTAATAGTCTATAGCCCTTATTAGCTAATAGTCTTAAGCAGGGTACCTTAGTTTATTACCTTCCTAAGTCCTATTATATTTATAAGGTATCCGCCGTTCTAGAATACCTCTATCTTAAAGTAGATAAATACCCTAAATACTTTAAATAGCTTAAGATCTAATAATAACCTAAATAACTTAATAGTCTTATTAGGGTAATAATATATATTAGAATTAAAGTAAAATAGATAAGCGTAGTCCTCCTACTTCTTATCCTATTAATAAAGCTATTTAGTTATTATAGTTAGATAATTATTAGCTAGTTTTATTATTATATCTTCCTCTCCTTCTTTTATAATATCTATTATCTCGCGTAATCTTATATCCTTAATATCTAGCTTTATAATAGGACTAATATCTACGCCTTACTTAATAACTTTTTATTTATATACTACCTAAGTATTATTAAATCCCTACTTTATTATAGATTATAACTCCCGTCTATTTAATACTCTAGCGCTTTCTAATAATTACTAGTTATCTACTATAACTTAGCCTTTAAATTTAGATTCCTATATTAGATTAATTACTTTATTTAATTTAATAGAATCTAGAGAATTATCCTTCTTTAGCAAGGTACTACGCTAAGTATAGACTTTAGCCTTTTTAATTAGTTTAATAAATAGTATTATAATATTAGGAGTATTAACTTCAGCCTTTCTAATTAGTTTAGTAGATATAATTATATTATTAGTTAGAGTATAAGCTTTAGCTTCTTTAGTTAGTTTAGTAGATATAATTATAATATTAGTTAGAGTATAAGCTTTAGCTAGTTTAGTAGATATAACTAGGTTATTAGCTAGAGTATAGGCTTTAGCTTCTTTAGTTAGTTTAGTAGATATAACTAGGTTATTAGCTAGAGTATAGGCTTTAGCTTTTTTAGTTAGTTTAGTAGATATAATTATATTATTAGCTAGAGTATAGGCTTTAACTAGTTTAATAGACGTAATTAGGTTATTAGCTAGAGTATAGGCTTTAGCTTCTTTAGTTAATTTAGTAGATATAACTAGGTTATTAGCTAGAGTATAGGCTTTAGCTTCTTTAGTTAGTTTAATAGATATAACTATATTATTAGCTAGAGTATAAGCTTTAGCTAGTTTAATAGATATAACTAGGTTATTAGCTAGAGTATAGGCTTTAACTTCTTTAGTTAGTTTAGTAAGGGTAATTAGGTTAGAAGATTTATATAATAAGAGGATAATTAATAACCCTACCTATATTAGATAAATACTTCCGTCCTTTACTAGTATTCTATCAAGTACCTCCCCCTTTTAGTCTAGCTCTACCTCTTAGCCGTAATCTATTAGTATTATAGTATTTAGTATTATATTATCTTTATCTTTATTATATAGCTTAATACTCTTATTCTTAGATAATTAGCTAAAGTATAATTAACCTATAATAGTAGTTTTTAATTACTTCTAAGTAGGTAATATATTATATCCTATTTAAAACCCTAATATTTAATTAGCTATTATTATAGCCTTTACTACGCCTTTAGCCTATTATAATTATATCCTTTTATTATACTTTATCTCTATTTCGCGCTTCTTAGTATTAGGCTATAGATATCCTATTTAAATTTAGGCCCTAGTTATAATAGTAGATATTAATTATATAATTTTTATTATTATAATAGATAGAGAAGGTAGTTACTTACTTAGAGTCTCTAATAGAGTAATTAATAGAATAGAGGCCTATTAAGCGGAATTATCCTATCCTACTATAAACTTAAATATAGGGTTAGTACTTATACTATTAATAACCTCCCTTATAACCTTATAAAGTTAGTAATTATTAATTAATTTAGTTAAAAACTAAGCTCCTTTATACTTAAATTATAGTATTACTTCTAAGGGCTTTAGCTCTAGGTCTTTACTATAATATTAAATAAACTAGTCTAAGGTTAAGTATATTAGTAGGCTTCTTATATCTAATAAAGGGTTAGGTAACTAGATAATATCTAATAAAAGAAGCCTAGCGATTTTCCTATTATATATTACCTTTAAATTAATATCCCTTATATCTTAATCCTATACGGCCTCTTATTCTATTTATTATTTTAGGGCTAGTAATATAGTTATACTATCTTCTATTATTATATTATCTAAACTTATATCTTAGAGGGGTAATTATTATTATTTTTTATATCCTTCCTTCTCCCTCTTAATGTTTTATTTAGTCTTATAGTCCTATTATCTAATATTTAAGTAAATCTATTATACTACCTTAGAGAGCGTACTAAGTTTACCCTCTCCGTTTAGACTACCTAGTAGGTATAGTTTATTATACTTATACTTTCGGCCTAGCTATATAATAAAATCCTACTCCTTTACCTAGGATTCTTTACCTTTAAAGTCTTTGATACCTACCTTTTTATACTATTCTTTAGTATCCTCTCTTACTAGCTCCTAATCCGCGTCTATTATAATAGTCTTATTATATACTTTAGCTATATTTATATAAAGAGGGTCCTCTATCTTATTATAAGACTTATTATATTTTATTAATAGTATTATATTATTAAATTTAAATAGGTAATATAGATTTTATCCCTTATTATTAAGGTAATATTTTCTTTAACTTAATAGTAATTATAATTTATATAGAGGTAGTAATCTTAAACGCGAGTTCTATTTATAATTAGTTAATAATACTTATTATAAATAAGGTTTATTAGTAGGGCTATATACCTTTACTTACCTTATTAAGTATAACTTTACTAAGTCTAACCTTACTAATTTAGACTAATAGCTATACTTAGTATATATAAATAATTATTAATATAATAAATAATTATTTATATATTATTATAAGGAGCTACTACTTAATATATCCTAAGTCTAATATATAGGAATATTTCCTGTAATTAATAAAGTATATAAAGGTAATAAGATAAAAACTTATTTAGGTAAAGATAATAAGATAAAAACTCGTTTAGATATTAAGTAAAGTAGAATATAATGTATTACTTTCTACTACTAAATATACCTTAGTAATTACTTAGGCTACTTACTTTAATTTAGATAGGGGTATATATTTCTTTTTAAGTAAATAGCTTATACTAAGTAAGGGTAGGTAATATAATAGTTAGTCTATAAGTTATACTTACTCCTATAAAAGGGGGCCTAAGAAAAGGATTTAATTTAGTATATAATCTACTAACTTATAATTAAAGCTTATTATATAAAATACTAACTTATAACCTAGTCTTATATAGCCGCGTGTTTATTAGTTTATTAAATTATACTAGGTTTATTTAACCTACTCTACTACTTATAATTAATTTTAATACCCTCTAGGCCCCTACTACCTATTAGCGGGTACTTTAACTGGGGTTAAGTTATTAGTACTAGTAGCTACGTTTTTATTATATCCCTCTCCCTTTACTAGTTTAGTTAGGATTATATTATTAGCCCTAGCTTCGCCCTAGTCCCCTACCTCTTCCTATTTACCTATATTTAAATCTACTCCTTTATTATCTAACTCTATATTATAGTTATATATACTAAGATTTAATAATAGTAGTTTAGTATTATATATAATATAGTTACCTACTCTAATTAAATATTAGAGTATTTTATATTAGGCTTACGCGTAAGGCTAATTACCTATTTAAATTCCTATATAATTTATAATAATTACTAAGACGTCGCCTATATAAGAGATCCTAGAAAGGAGGCGGGAAGAGAGGGCTATAAAGCCTAGTATATATAATACTACTATATAAAGGATTATTATAGACTTCTTATCTCCTTAATAGCTATTAATAGTTATAAACTTTATATTATATAATCTATCCTCTAGTTTTAATATTTATTTAGTAAGGTTAACTTATATAAGGTACCTTATAAGGATAATAATATTCTTACTTTTAATTCCTTATCTAATATAATATTAATAGAGCTTTATAATAACCTATAACTCACGTTTATTTTAACTAGATTAGGAGAATCCTATCTTAGTTACTTCGCTATTAGTCTTAATTTATATAAGTATAGTATTCTAATTAAATATATCCTAATATAATTATATAGCTTTACTATAATTAGGGCGGTTTACTAGATCTATTATAAAGATAATAGAACCCTTATACTAGATTTTTAAAATAATATTACTAATAACTAGAATAGTTTGGTATTACTTAGTAAGTTTATATTTAGGGTAGCCTAAGGTTACCTAGCGCTTATATATACTCTTATTTATTAGTTAGGTAAATAGATTATATTATATATCCTATTTCTAGGGCGGTAGCTACTAATTATTACTAGAAAGATATATACTATTCTTATATTCTACTAAAGTAATAAAAAGATCCCTATTCTCTACCTTACTAGCTTTCTAAATAATTATATAGTCTCCTTTAAAGGAAGTTTTAATAATTATATAACCCGCATTTATAAGGGTTATAATAAGTATAATAATATTATTTTAAAGAATATCCTTAGATAGTAAATATTTAAATAATCTAAATACCTTATACTCTTCCTTTATTTTAAAGGGGATACTAAGTAAAGCTTAGAGGAATATCTCGCGAAAGTATATATAAAGTCTCTCGCGTTAGGATATACTATTAGCTTCGCTTAGTTTATAATTAGTTATCTCTTATACCGCCTTTTATAGCTCTATAACTACTAGAGTATTTATATTATTCTACTTAGGCCTAACCTTATATTTATAGTCTTTATTATTATCTTTAAAGGGTACGGCTTATATAGATTTATAATCTCAAATAGTTTTATTCTTATTTAATACTATCTAAATATTATTATTTTCTAGTCTATTAATATTAATAGTATTAGGGTCTAGTATAATATTAGGGTTTAGTATAACGTTAGTATTTAATACTTTACTAGTATTAGCGATATTCTATATTAAAGTTAGATTAGCGCTTAGCTTAGGCTAATTAATAATACCTATAACTTAGAGTAGTAGTATACTAAAACTCGTATTATAAAGTTAATATTAGTGATTTAAGATATTATATAAGTACTTATAAGATTTCTTAATAATATCTATTATAAGTTTATTATAGATAGAAATAGGGATTAAAGAGATAAAGTCTTATTATAAGTTACTAGTATTATAAGTTATATTACGCTAGCTATCTACTTAAATAACTACTTATTCTATTATAAGTAAATAAAAGCGGACTATATTCTTATTAGTAATTATAGTTCTAGCCTCCTTAAGCTAAGTAAGCTTAGTATTTAGTTTTATAATAAAAGAGTCTATTACTCTATTTATAGGGCTTAGTACCTTTACCTTTTTACTAGCTAATATAAGTAGTAACGCGATAATTATATTAACTTTTATTTTTCCTATTCCCTATAATCCCTTAATAAGTCTAAGGTTATTAGGTAAGTATACTAAGTACTCTAATATACCTATCTAGGAATAATCTAGCTTAATACCCTAGGCTATAAGCTTCTCCTTATACTTAATTTTATAGAAGAGGTCCCTTATAATATATATCTAGATGTCTTATCTAAGGATAAGTTATTACTATCTAAGGTTATAAATATACTTTTTATCCCCTTTATATATAGGATTTAAGGTCTTAATAGCCGCTAACTAGAACTTATATAATATATTAAATAGGACTAGTCTAATATTAACTATAATCGCCCGTTTATAGAAATAGTAGTATTAAATCGCGGCTAATAGTATCTTAGTAGTATTTATTAGATTAAAGACTAATCCTAATTATAAGTTACTTTAGACCCCTTCCTTAATAGGATAATAAAGTATAATAGTATAATTAATAAAACTAGTAAAAGGGAACGGCTCTAGGAGAATATATACTAAATACTCCTTATTTTTAAATTTAATAAGGAAGGAGTCTTTAACTAAGAATTAATATTTAAATTTAGAGGGTAATTAGAGAAGGCTTATATAGATATAATTACTCCTAGGTATAACTTTTAAGATATATAATTAGTATTTATAGTTCTAATATTTTATAATATCTTTAATATTATTTTCTTCCTAATAGATAATTAATATACCTTTTATAATCTAGTACTTATTACTATCTATATATATATAGGATATTAGTATTTAAATAGGCGGATAGTTTATATATAGTATAATCTAACCCTTTTAGACTTTATATTTTATATTAGCTAGTCTATTAAACTAGCGAGTATAAGGCGGAAAGGCTTTCTTAAGTATAAATACCCTTATAATTCTATTATAGGATATAAAAAATAAATTAGGCTCTAAAGTAATAAATAACGCGGTTAGCTTAACTATTATATTATTAAATATATTAAATATCTTAAGTAGTTAGTCTTAAATATATTAGTAATTACCTAGAGTTCTAGCTTCTTAGAGGATTCCTTTAATATATACCTTTATAAGGTAGAATATTAGAGATAGGAAACCTAACCTACCCTTTTAATAATAGGTAATTACTTCTTAATTATATATTATAATATAGAAGTCTTTAAATACTTTCTTAATATAATTTCTATTTATATTAACCGCTATAAATCTTATATAGGCCGTAGGATATATATAAATAACCGGCTAGTCTAAGATATTATATATAATATTAAGTTAGATTACTTAAGTATAAAGTAATTCCTCTATGTAAGTATATTTTAGAGTAGGTATCTCCTTACTTACTAAGGCCTTAATTTTAATCTTTATACTTAATAACTAATTTTTATATTTAATTATAAAGATCCTAGATATTACCTAATTACTATTATCTTTAAATTAGCTAATAGGGGACTTCTAGCCTAGAAAGAGGAGCTTTACTTTATATATAAGTAAATTTTTAGTTTTTATTATAGCCTTATTACCTATTATATCTTTAGTAGGCTTATAATTACCCTTAGAGCGGTCGTCCTTATAGTACTAGTAAGTATTAGGATTTATATAGACCTCGCTACTAGTTAAACCTAGGTCTTTATCCTATATATAAGCGGTTATAATATTTCTATAAGAAGGTATCTTAGGTCTAGAGTAAAAGCTTATAGGAATATTAAATAAGGTATATTATATAAGTAAGAGTAAACTTATAAATAAAATAAGTTTACCCGCTACTATTTATAACTTAAAACCTAGTTTTATCTTAATATTAGAATAACTAGAAGCGGATACCCTAAGGCTAAATATTTAAAGTAAGAGCTTTATAGTAAGGTTATAGGTCTATTTATTAGTAAGTAATATTATTTTATAGTAAGTTGTATTTATATATATAAACTATAAATATTTACTTACTACTACTCTAGTCCTTAAAGGTTAAAGAGAAATAATAAGTAATATATTATTAATAAGAGGTTAGTATTATATAAGTTAATTCTAGGTAATATTTATATAACCACGTTATATACTAGTTAAGTAAAATAAAATAATAAGACTATTTATTATTAGTATAACTTATTTTACTAAGGCTTTTATTACTAAGTTCTAAATAATAGTAAGTTTATTTAAGGATATTTTAAAGGTATAAAGGCTATCTTTTATTATTAAGTTTAAGTATTAGTATTAAATAAGCTCTTACTAGGTAAGGGTAGGTAATTAGTAGAAATTATAATATAAAGGATAGATTATTAAGTTTTTATAGGTAGTAATTAGTTTATAATCCCTAAGATAAGTAAATATAAGGTAGATACTAGTTATATTAACGTAGTATTAGGAGTAAAGTATTAATAATACTAAACCGGCGCTTATTTAATCTATTATATTTAAAGGCCTTAAATAGTTTTACTTTTATAGTCTTTTATTAGTTAGTCTTTCCTTATATATATTATAGAATAGGTATAAGTATATAAGTAGAATAATTATATTTACCTAGCTATTATATATTAAGGCTATACTTTTAGAAATATCTAATTAAAACGGGTTTAATAAACCTTACCCTAATATAACTTAAGCCTAAGTTTAAGCTCTAATAGTAACTACTATATATATAACTAACTAACTTCTACTACTAGGATAATAGATATATAAATCTCTTTTAAAGTTTACTATTTATATTACTATTATTATAGGCTTTTAAGTTTTCTAGGGGTTTATAGTAAGTATAATAGTAGTAGATCTAGTAAGAGATAGATAATAATAACTACTTAGGTATATTATATAATTAATTAGTAAAAGAATACGCTTTATAATAATAGAACTATTAAAGTATTTAACTTACTACTAGTTATAATATATTTCAAGAAATTAGGAAGTATAGCCTAGCGCTTATATTCTACTACGCGCTTCTAAGAGATACCTACTCCTTAATTAAAAATTATATTACGCCGATATATCTATTATATAGTAACTATAATAGTACTAGATACTATACTTATATAAAGTATTAAACCTACTTAAGTAGATATAAGGTTATAGATTTATTAGTATATCTATCCTATTATAGCCCTATTTACGCGGTAGACTTAAGACTTAATAGTTATACTTATTATAAAGCGACTTACTACTAATATTAATAGACTTCTTATCTTCCTTAATATTATACTTAAAAATTCCTACTATTATATAATTATAAAGTAAGCCCTAAAGGTTAAACTACTTATTAAGAATATAGGAGAGGCTAATATAGAGTATTAGGATGCTAATACGCGGATAAGAGGTAATAAAGAAGAGCTAGTAATACTCTTAGATATTAAAGATAAAATACTTAGCCCTTCTACTACCTATTATATACTACTACTTAGCTAGATTACTTTTATGAATATACACCCCCTACCTATATTAATACTACTATATATACTATCCTTAGCTTAAAGTATATAGATTTACTATTATCTATTCTAGGTTAAGGAGTAAAGGAGCTTATTTAAGCTATCTAAGTATTATATTACCTAGGTATAGAAGATTTAGATCTATTATTCCTAAAGATAGTTATAGTTAATAATTAAAGTACAGGGAAGAGTTCTCTTATTAAGGGAATAAGTAAAATTAAAGTTTTATAAAGTACGGGTATATATACTTAGTACTTATTAGAGATTAATCTAATAGAGGATATTAATCTAGAAGGCTAATAGAGCTATAAAGTCTTCCTCTATAATAAGTATATCTATTAGAGTAGCTTAAAAGAGTATATAGTAAACGCTTAGCCTTTAAGTCCTTAGGCGGACTTAAATAGTAAGGATTATCCTTTTATATATATTACTTTAAAGGATAATATAATAGATACCCTAGAGTATATTTAACTAGTAATACTTAATCTAAGTAGCTCTTATAAAAAGTATAAGCTAGAAAACCCTCTATTAGATTATATATACTAGGTTTAATTCTTACCTAATATTATCTATCTTAATATCTCTAGTCCTAGCCTCTTAAACTTATCCTTCTTTAATCTACTAGGTATTATTAATATATCTAAAGTCCCGAATAAAGCCTATCTTATAAATCTTATCTAGAACCTAGTTAAGGAGTATATTAAAGCTCTAGATTATATTAATCTTCTTATACTTATTATAACTTATAATATAACTAATTCTAGCGCCTTTAATTTAATCTAAGAAATAAAGGTAGAACTTAGGATTATAAGCTACTTAATTAAACCTAATTAGATAATAAGAGAGGATATACTTAATTAATTAATAGGTTATAATAGGTAAGAGTTTATAAAATAGAGAATAATAACTTTCTCTATTAGGGGCTAATATAAAATCTTCTAGGCTTAAAGTACTAAGATATACTTAAGTTATAAGTTTAAACTAATATTATTTTATACTAACTATAGTATATATAGTCAGGTTTTATAAGGAGGATTAGAAAGTAATTCTTAAATAATAAGTATCTTTAATTTTATAAATAGTAGAGGTTCCTTATTATAGTACCTTACTATTAATAGTTAGTTTTTAACGCCCCTTTAAACTTTTAAAGGTTTCTCTATTATAGATATTAAGTAGTAGTAATATAATAGTAGTAGTAATATATATATAAGTAATAGGTAAGTAATAAGTAAGTAATAAGTAAGTAATAGGTAAGTAATAGTAATAGTAATAGGGATAGGGATAGGGATAGGTAAGTAATAGTAAATTCTACTACTAAAAAAGAGGTAGCTTGTAAGAGGAATAAGCGGGGTCTATCTAATATTTAATTATAAGGTTAATCCAGCGAGTAGTAGGTATAGTCTCCCTATTTAGCTCTATTCTACTAAAGCTACGCGTCTATTAGACCCTTATAACAAAATTATTAGATATTACTAGCTTAAACTACCTACTTATAGAAGTTAGTCTAGATTAGGAAGTTTAGAATAGTAAAATATACTACTAAGCTATCTACCCTTATAATTATTAACTATATTACTATTTTAAGATATATACTTTAAATTCTATTATATATACCTTTTTATAAATATAGACTATTTATTAATTACTAAGACTACTTACTATCTACTTTTTAAGTTAATTACCTAGTCTACTATCTAAATATCTACTAGATAGTAAGCTCTATATCTCTATCCTTTATAATCTAGGTAATAATAAGATATCTAGTAATTTTATAAGTAAGCGCTAATCCTTAGCTTAATATATTAAGTCCGTCCTTATTAGTATTATCTTACTAGGGGGTTTTAGACTTTTTTATAATAGGGGAAAGAATAAAGGGGAGGGATAATAAAGAATAGGAAGATAAGAAAGGGATAGAATAAGCGGGAGGCGTAGAAGGATTAGGAGGAATAGAAGGGATAGAAGATATTAATAAATAAGGGTTTACATAATAAAATAATAGGATTATATTATTATAAAGTATATATATTAATTTTAGTACTAAATAAATAGAAAGTAGCTTTATAAGAGAAGATAGCTAGGATTATATTATTAACTTTTATATCCTAGGCGTAAAATACTATTAATACTATTATAAGTACTTAATCTTTATAACTATTAGGTAGAATAAACTATAATATTATATAGAATATAAAATATAAAATATATTTATAAATATTCTCTAGTTCTCTATTTATATACTTATAAAATAGGATTTAAGCGACTAATAATAGTAATATAAATATCTACTACTATCTAGTATAAGTATCTAGGACTTAGCGCGGGCTTAGATATATAGTTAATATATTAATAATATATATAAATATTATAAGATAATAATTAAATTATAATAACTATTATATTAATATAATTAATAGTATTTATCCTTATATCTTATATACCTTTATCTCTAAGTTTTATAAAATAATATTATAATAAGAGGAAATTATCTTCCTAATAGTAACGCGATATATATAAAAGAATAGTACTTTAAATTATATAAAAGGAATGCTAGCTCTACTATTAAGTACTTATCCTATTATAATTAATCTAGGTATATAAGTTTAATTCTTATTTAATTCTAAATTTTACTATATAAGAGGATAATATTATATAAGGTACTTAGCTCTAGAGTAGTATATATATATCCTGCGTATATACCTATATTAATAATAACTATAAAAATATCTAATTTATATATAAATATATTAAATTAAATATATATAATATAAAGGCCTAGTTATCTATTAATATAATACTAGGATAGGAGTTTCTCTTACTTATTTTTAATATTTTAAAGCCTTAATATCTACTTATATAAGTAATTAGGAGTTTGAGAGTAATAAATATAAAAGGGATATTAAATAGTAGATATTAATAGTAACCTATTATAAGAGTAATATTTAACTAATTTAAGAATTAAACCCCTTTATTCTTATAAGAATACTATTATATCCTCCTTATAAAATCTTAAAAGTATAGATATTATAATTAATAGGTACTAAGGTTAATCCTTTTAAAGAAGTTTAGTATTTCTTTTTAAGAATAGAATAGTCTAAACTTTCTACTACTTAATAATATTAAATATTCCTCGCCTATAAACGTAGATATAAGTATAATATTATATAAATACTATAATAGATTTAAGAGGGGAGGGAGAGAAGATATTATATAGTATTATATTAGGTCTCTACCTATAACTTACTAATATATTCTATATTATTACCCCCTTATAACGGCGTTATAAGCGGAGGTAATATTAATACTTTTATTAAGTAATTTTTCTTTCCTACTAGGTATTTTATAGGCCTTAACCTTATTATCTTCCTAAATTAATAGGTAGTTATAAAGGCGTAGCTACGCCTACCTTTATAACTTAATTTTATAAAGTAATATCTTTACTATCTAGCTTATAATAGTAACTATAAATTATAAGATACTAGCTAGTAGGATTTAAATAGTAAGGTTATAAGTATTTTTAAGCCTTAATAAGTAGTAGCTCTTTCTATTCCTTTATATTAATAACTGGCGTGCCTTTAAAGAAAGTCTCCCCTATATTAATAATAGGTACTTTACCCTTAAAAGAAGCTTACTTAGTAATTTTATTAGGGGCCGTCGCTTTTAAGGCTATATTCCTAGTAGGATTTCCGTAATAGATAGGTCTCTTTCTACCTATCTTTAGAGTAGACTTTAGGGTAGGCCCTAGGGGGGGTAAGAGGTTCTTCTACGTCGGTAGGGTATTATTAAGGAGGGAATTTAATATTTAAGTACTAACTCTATATATATATACTCCTAAGTTAGCTTTAAGCGTATTAATTTATAGCCTTATAATTACCTATTTAGGCTAGGTATATGATAGGAATATAGTCTCTTAGAGTAATATAAGTTCTATATCTACTTAGGGCGGTTTTTTACTAGGGGAGCGGGTAACTTTTATATAGGCGGTTTTAATCCCATATAGAAGCTAACCTATTAAGGCTTAATACTTAGATTATCCTACTTTATAAAGGCTAGTATATCTAATTAAATTAAATATACCTAATATAGTTTATAATCTAACTACGTACTAACGTTTAATAAATACTTTTAATATTTATTAAACCCTATTATACTTAACCTTTATCCCCTAAGTAGATAGTTATAAATAGTAAGCTTAAAATAGGATATCTATCTAGATCTCCTTATTAATATAATATGCGTTAGAGCTAAATTATAATAAGTTTACTTAATAAATAGGGGTAATAGGACTATATATATATAATTATTATAAGGAAGGGTTTAAGAATAGTAGTAGATTTAATAGATATATCCTGTATTATAAGGTTTTAATTTATAACTACTTATAGAAAATTCTATAAAGCTTACCCTTACCCCCTCCCTCCTCCTAATAATAGCGACTATTATAACTAGTTATAAAGAGTTAGGAGGATATTAAGGATATAGATATTAATATTATAGTAGAAACTAATAAAGACCTACTCGCTCTTATTCTAAAAGTTACTAACTTTAATATAAGGACCTTATTATAAAGCCCGCCTAATATTAATATTACTAGGAGCGGGGAGGAAGGGGAGTTAATATACCTATTACCTAACCTTACGCGTTTAGGCTAGTAGTTAATATCCTTATATATTTAAGTTAAGATATTTATAAAGGCTACTAGTTATTATATAAGTATAGGTTATAAGCTTATAAAAGTAGATAAAGATCTTATAAGGCTTAGTAAAGATTTAGATTATACTAATAAAGATAGAGGAGAGTATTACTTATTCTTAAGTATATATAATTATATATTTATATAATAGGTATATAAAGAGAAAGTAATTAAAGGTAGTCTTAATAGGTTTTTTTATAATACTTAACTTAAATATATATATAACCTCTTAAGTTATAAGAATACTAATGTTATAATAGAGTTATAAGATAAGATTATACTAGGTATTAATAGGGATAAATAGAATAAATAAACCTTTAAGGTTATATCTAATATTAATAGTATAGAATTAAGAGAATATAATATTATCTATTAAGATATTATTAAGACCCTTAGATTCCTATTAGGTTATTACTTATTTAAGGAGGATATAATATTTAAACCTATACGCTAGTTTAATAGTAATAAAAGGCGTATATATATTAAGATATATACTAGTAACTAGTAGTAGGAGATATAAGAGAAGCTTCCTATTAGAGCTATTATAGTACCGCTATTAATTTCCTTAGATAAAACGGTACTTATATAGTATAAGGGTAATCTAGTTATATAGCTAGTCTACCTTATTATAAGAAATCTAAAGGTATAAGTACGCTAAGCTTAAAAGCGACTAGGTTTAATACTCCTAGTATTTCTACCTATTATACCTAATAATAGTAACTATATTAAATCTAATATATAATATAAGTCTATATTAATTATCTTTAAATATAAGTATATAAGTAGTATATCTAGTATAAGCCTATAATATTAATACCTTCTTAGTAATTTAAGACGCTGTGGTTATAGGTCTTAAGATTTTATATATAGATTAAATAATATAATACTACTACCTAGTTATTATAAGCTTTATAGTAGACTATAAAGAATAAGTATTAATTACTAGTATTAAGAAGGGCTAATAGTATATAATCTATATAGTACTACTAAATTAATAATAGAACCTTAGCGCTAATTAGCCCCCTTAAACCTACTCCTCTACCTATTCCTAAATCTAGCGCTAGAAGGCTAAGGATATACTAGAAAATAATAATATATAGGTATATCTAATATAAAACTTCGCTTAGTTATACGTAATAGTAGATATATATATAGGAATACTTATTAATATATTATATTAACTCCTAAAGGGCGCGGTTAACTATTTACTTAAATAGGTTAATCTCGCTATTAAAGGTAGCGTACCTAGTACTAGGAAAATAAAGGGATCTAAAGGGATATTAAAGGAGGTACTAGGTAAGGTATAATTAGATAAAAGATTCCGTAATATTCCTCCCTTCTATAACTTAAAAATTTTTAAGTATTATAATACTATTATATAGTAGACGGGTAAGGACTAATAAGCTATTATATAATAACTTATACTAGTAATTACTCCGCTATTTATAAATTTATATAGTTGAGAAATTAAATATACCTAGGTACTAGTAGACTTTATCCTAATTACTTAATACTAGTTATATAATAATAAAATACTAGGATATCTTAAAGACGCGTTATACTAATTTAATAAATTTAAGACCTATTTTAACTAGTATAAGCTAGTTAATAAGGCGAACCTAGGTAGCTATTTTAATATACTAAAGCTCTATATAATAATATATTATATAGAGTAGATTTAGTAATTTAGTACTACGGATAATTATAATAGTAAATATAAAGAGGTAGTATATTACTATCTAGTTAAGGCTTTCTTTAATTTAATTAATAAGCGAGAAAACTTTTAAGAATAACTTATACGCTATACTACCCGCTACTTATAAATACTAGCTATAGAGGATAACCTATTTTAATCTATAATAAGGCTATCTACCCTAAGAAGGATAGACCTTATAACTAAAGTACTAACGCTTAGTTACGAAGTTAAATTATTATATTTTTAGTATAAACTTAATAGGTAGTAAATATAAATAGTTTTAGCTATTAGACTAGATAATAGGGTCTAGTATATACTATTTATAGTATAATAGTATTTATAAGTAGAGGGCCTTATTAAGATACTAGCTGTCTTTATATACTAATACTAAGAAGAGATAGATAAGAGGATTATAATTAATAGAAATATAGATAGAAGGGAATATAATCTTAAGTAGGTAGATATATACTTTATCTACCTATATCTATTAATAAGATACTAGAGACTAGATAGGAAAGATTTAGAAGATATAAAGAATCTTATTATTAATAATATAATATATATAATAAATTAGTAGAATTAGGGAAAGTAGAGACGCGACTACGTCCTAATATAGGAATTAAGGCCTTAGGCTTATATAGTATTACTTTATAACTAAAGGCCTACTAAGCTTTAGCTTTTTATAATAGTATTAGATATAAGGCGTCTAACTATTAAGGGTTAACTATTAAAGTATAACGGAGCCCTTATAAATTTCTTAAGAATTTATAAGGGGGGGGCTTTATATAAGATCTATAGAATAGTAGAAGTAGAATTATAACTAATTAGTATAGCTATTAATCTAAGGATACTTAGAGCGCGTTAACTTATCCCCTTAATAGGAATTATAAGGAGTATATATATTATATTAGCGTATATAGGAAAGGGTATAAGAAATAATAATATAGCTTATATTAATAATTATACTAACTAGGACTTATATAATATAATATATAATAAGAACTCCCTCTAATAGACTAGATAAGTAATAAAATAGAAGGCTATTCTCTTTAAGCTAATAAAAGACAGCGAATTATTTACTAGATAGATAAAACTATAATTTAAGTATTTTTCTTTTCTTAACTACTAGATATAAGAAGGCTTAATATATAATATTATAACTATAATATAATAATATCCTACCTTTTATTCTTCTTTATTAAGGATATAGAATATAGTATTCTATATTATAATACTAGAGTAGCCCTAGTTATAAAGTAATATAATAGATGCTTCAAATATTATAATAGGGAAGTAGTATAATAATACTTAAATAATATTATATTTAGTATTTATATTTATAGTCTACCTAGAGGTAGGGATAAAATATAAGTAATAGACTTTCTATAGTGTATATATTACCGCGTATATTATATAGGTTTACTAATAAATAATATTATAATATTAATATATATATAATAATTTATTAAGCCTATAAAAGTTAGCTACCTAGACTAGACTTAGTAGGAATAAACCCTAGGGATTTTAATAATATAGGATAGTCTGCTAAGATTATAAAGGATATATTAGAAATTAATAAAACCGCTTATATACTTCTTCTCGCTTAATTATAAAAGTAATTAGAATCTATAAGACTACTAGGTTAAAGATTAAATATAAAGAAGGTAAAAGACTACTTATAATCTAGGTTTATTAATATATATAAAGAGTTTACCTATATATTTAATAGTATCCTTAAATAGTAGAAGGATTAATATCTCCTCTTCCTCGCCTAATAAAATAATTATAATTAGAGGAGATAGATAAGGGCTAAATAATGCTATAGGGATAGTAGAGAAGATTATAAAATATTAAGTACTAAATTATCTAGGGATTTAGATAAGAGACTATAATCTATATACTTAGTTAGGGAACCTAATTAGTATATAGGTTCTATTTATTATATTATATTATATATTAATAATAATATAGATAAAAGTATAATATATATAACTTAGGATATTTAGAAGAGTAATATATATATAGAACTACTAGATATAAATAACCTTATCTTTAGAAAGTTTAAGGCCCTAATTAGGTCTAACCTAGGTTATAATAAGATAAAGGACGCTATTATTTATACCTACCCTAGGTTACTAAGTATTATTATTACTAATAAATAGGAATAGAGGGTAGCGCTAGTAGAAATATATACTTAAGGTACTAAGCGCTTTACTTTTAATATATAAGGTTTAGTAGCTACTAGATAATATATAGTATATATCGGAATAAGTCTTATATATAATATTAATAAGTAGTACTAACTAACTAGAGTCTAGATAGTATTTATAATAAGGCGCCCTATACTTAAATATAATAAAGATATTATATTTAAGAGTAATAGTAGGTATTACTAGTAATAGTATTCCTTATAAATAAGTAGTATAGGTTACTAGTACTAATATACTTAATATAGACTAAAGCGATATTAGTTGGTTTATTAAACCCTATCTAGTTTAATTAACTTAGCTTAGCCCCCTAATACTATACTAAATAGGTTAATTTCCTAATAATTTAGGGGTTTTCCCCTTCCCTTAACTATAGTATTTTTAAATTTATTAATAATATAATCTACTACTTCTTCCTTCTATCTACTTATAAGAATATAATACCTATTCTTTATATAATACTAATATAGCGTATAAGAGGGTAAGACTACTATCCTAAGACGCGTAGTACTTAGTTACTAATATAACCTAACTCTAGAACTATAGGATAGATAAAGGACACGATTATAATAGGCGGAATAATAGGTAGTCTACTAAATTATTAGTTTCTAATAATAATAATAATTATAGGCGATTAAGTAATAAGGAGAATAAGTAACTTTAAGTTAGAGAGAAGTAAAAATATACTATATCCTCTATTAATAATAAATGTATATAAATAGAGGTACCTATCTTATATTATACTATAATTATCTACTAATATAATCTAAGGAGAAATTAACTATTAATAAGTCCTATTATAAGAAGTCTAGTAGGGGGAGCGAGTAGTATAATCCCTAATATCCTATTAAACCCTAATACTAATAAGTAATATTATAATAGTAATAGAATAGGACTATATCTCTAGTAAGATAAGAAATATTATAGTAAGGTAGTCTCTTATAAGACGTATACTATTATTATCCCTAATTATATAAAGTATCTAAAGGTAATAATTCTTTCTAGTATAGCTAAGAGCCTAGGGAAGGGAAGAGAGATATAGCTAGAAGATAATCCTATATAACTAAGTAGTTAAATAAAAGTTATATAAGATAAGGTAACTAAAAAGTTAGGGCTTAAGATTAGAAGTAAGTTAAATAGGGTAGATAGTATACCTATTAAAGTTAAAGCCTAAAAGGTTAGTATAATATCTATAATTACCTCCTATCCTAATTAAACTAAGTACTAGTTTATTAACTTATTTAGAGAATAGTATTTATACTCTTTAAACCTTATACGAGTTATAATAATATTAATATATAAATAGGATAGCTTATAAGAGGAGGTAACCGCGTAAGCTAAGGTATTATTAAACCTCCTAACTTTTATATATTATAATATAAGTTACCCCTCTATCTAATATTAATTCTAATTATATATTAGGTTTATAATAGAAAGGGTAAATAGGTAAATCCTATCCTAATAAAAGTACTTATAAATATAGTATATAAACTAATAAAGACTAGTTTTACTAATAAGGAAAGTATAAGGAAGTTTTTTAACCCCCTACCTAATATCCTATTAATTTTTACTATAATAATAGTAGGATATTATATATCTAAATACGCGCGTAGTAATTATTATATTAAGAAATTTAAGGGTAAAAGGGCCTAGGGTATATAGCTAGCTATCTCACCGTTATATATAGATATATAATAGAGAGCTAATTATATACTATTATAAGGCGCTAGTAAACGACGTAGTATATATAGGATAACCTAGATAATAACCTCTATAAGAGCTATATCTATAAGCTTTACCTAAAAGGGGTAGGGGATATACTTTATAATATTAGGGTTATAAATAGAAATAATAATAAGGTAAATAGGAGGGATATTAATAGTAGTTAACTAGATAACCTACTACCCTTAAATAATTTAGATAATAATAAATATAATAGTCCTTTAAGTATTTAGGGTAGGTATTCCTAACTAACTAATATAAAGAGGGATGTAATAGCTAACTTAAAACTATATAAGGTAATAATTCTAGTATTAATTAAATATTACTAAATAGCTCTTTAGAGTATAAGTATTAAACCTTAATACCGCTATCCTTATATACTAGTAAGGCTTAAGAGGAAACGGTTAATAGTATAATTCTACTTACTCTATCTATTTATATATAACTAACCTCTTAAATTAGATAGGATAATAACCTCCCTCCTCTCCTTTACTCTACCTTAAAATGCGGATATATATTACTAAGTAAATTAAAGATAGATAGTAGGTAGTAACTTATAAGACGCTATATATTATATATAATAGAAGGAGAAGATCTACCTATAAACTAAGGCGCTTATAGGTCCTAGTTAATAGAGGATTTCTAGGGTATATTTAGGCTAATATAATTAGATTAGATATAGTATAAGATAGTAAGGGGTAGTAATATAATTATTATAAATAGTAATAAGGGTAAATATATAAGGTTTAGGAAGTAGGTTAAAAGAAAGTTACGCGTAGAAATTTAACTAGAAAGTAGTAAGTTCTAAGAAGAGAATCTATAATACGGGGAGGTTAAGTAGGTAGGAATAAGTATATTAGAAGGTAGTTTATAAATACTAAGTAAATAGTATGATAAATATATATTAAGTATTATAAGCGTAATTTTATATATTATTAATAATAGTACCGGTATTAATATAAGCGATAAATTAGGGTAGCGCGGATAGACTACTATAATTAGAATAAGTAGATAAATAGTAATTCCTAATAATAATACTACTTATAATAATAGTATAAACGGCGCTATTAAAGGAGTATATAGGATAGGTAGATATAGTAATAATACCGCCTAATATAATTATAATAATAATAGCGCTAATTCTAAGAAAGATATATTTATTAAATACTAAGTAGGTAGTGTAAATATTAGCTATAATATTTAATAAACCCTTTTTATAAATATTATCTAAATTATAATATCTAGTTTATACGCCCTAATAAATAATTAGAAAATTAAGCGCGCTTTTAGTATTATAGAGGTGTAAATAGTAGCTTATAGTAATTAGAGGTATTATAATAAGCTCTAGGGCTAATATATAAGCGCATTAGTTATATACGTATAATACGTATATTTTTACATTTTACAGGTTTCCTAGTTTACTAATATAAGTCGGGTTAACCCGACTTAAATTACTAAGGTATTACTAAGACGCTAAGCCCCTAATAAAATAGTAGAAGGAACTAAACTAGTCTCCTTATAATATATATTTAGAATAATTATTATATTAATAACTTTATCTTCCTAGTTATTATAACCTACTAAATAGGTTATACTTTACATGCGCTTAGTATACGTTACGCCCTTATATTAACCCGTAAGGGGAAATAATATATAAGGCTTACTAGTCTCTTTAAGGGGTTTATTAGATCCCCCGTAGAATAATTCTTAGATTTCTTAAGAATTAGTCTTACTATAAAAATAGACTGATTTTATATTATTATATAACCCCTATAATTTATAATTATAATAATTATAATTCTTCTACCTATTTAAGGGTAGTAATCTATTATTAGTTATAGTAAATATAACTCGCTCTAGCGGTATTATAAGTAATACGCCGTCGTAGTAGAGTTAAGATAGAAGTAGTTTATTAAATACTTTTAATAATAATCCTAGCTAATAGGAAAGGGAATAGGAAAGTTATATAAGGGATATAAATAAACCTAACAATACTAAAAATACCCTTAAGGGAGATTTAAAGAATTATAAAGGAAGTATTCCCCTTATAATAGAACGCTTTATATAGGTAAGGTGTAAGTAAGAAGAGTTACTATAAATTTAGTAACTTAAAGAAGTTAAAGTAGATATTATTACCCTAGAATTAGGGGAACGGATTTCTCTTTATAATAATAGTAGTATAGGTTAGAAGTATATATATAATAAAGCTAAGGAGTACTTAGGTCCCTTCTAAAGTATATTAAAGCTAACCCCTATTCCTAACTATTATAATAAGAATATCTATGAATACTAAGACTAGATATAATAATATAATATATCTTTTTTATAAACTCTATTTAACTTTACTACGTAGATATTATATATTCTATTTATAATACTAGCGCTTAAGAGTAACCTAGAATAACTTTAAGCTACTTATTTATATTCTTATCTATTAGAAATATTAAGTTAGAAGGATTTTATAGACTTTTTATTAAACTATATTAAGGATCCTATAAATAGGGAGTTAAGTATATATTAATAATATACTAATATATATTAACGCCTAATATAGGCGATTTATAAGTTTAAAATATACTTAACTTCTTTAGAAGCCTAACTTCCTAAAAAAGTTAAAAGTAAGCGGGTAATAAATTTATATATTAAGCTTACTAAAGAGCTTTAAATTACCCTTATAAATTAGGGGTCCCTACTTAATATAAGAGATAAACTCCTATTATTAGCGGTACACCTTAAGGCTAATATTAATAAGACTAGAGGCCTTAATAAAAAAAGCTAGCGAAATATACTATATAAGTACGCGGATTATAATAAAGGTAAAAAACTATAAATAAATAGGAATAATATTATAAGGGGATGAGGAATAGATAGTTATAATAGTAAGAGTAGTTATAATAAGTCTAAATTTTGCGACTTATTAGATATTACTTATTAGAATTATAATAAGAAGGGCTATTATACTACTAGTTATCCTAATCTACTAAAATAAGATAGATTTTAAATAAAAGGAAGATACTTAAACCTTAGTATTATAGGTAAATAGGGCTAATATATAAGTAAAGAGTAGGGAAAAGGCTAGACCCTATTAAGGATTCTAAATTATTAGGGGAGAGGTTATAAGGAGTAGAGGTTAAACCTCTAATATTATATTAATATAAAGTTAAGATAATATTAAAGTATAAGCCTCTTAAGTATAAGGGATATCTTAATTATAGTTCCTAGCTAAATATTATCTTATAAGCTTATACTATTAAAGCGAGCTTAAAATATATTAAAGATATTAAATTATTATATCTAGGCTTTATAAATAGTAAGCCTATCTTCTATTATAGTATATATAATATAATATATTAAACTACTAATAGTTAGGGTTCTTCCTATTAATATACCTATATTTTTTATTTAATTAATAAGGTAGGATTACTACTAGTTATTAATAGACTTATATAATATATAATAGGTATTAAGGTTAATATAAGTATAAGGAAGTAGTATTTTAGAATTAATAAGTTATTATTCTAACTAAATAATTTATAATAATTTATAAAGTTCTTAAAGAAATAGCCTACTATTTATATACTTCTTATTTCTAATATTATTAATCTAGAACCTATATAATTAAAACTTAGAGTAGTAGAAGTAAGTAATTTAGATAAGGAACACGTAGTTAATTTATATATATTACCTCTAGAGTTTAATAAGTTCTTAGATATATTCTTAATTAAAGAAGCTAGATATCTACTATCCTATTAAGGAAGTAATTATATTATTAATATAATAGGTAACCCGCCTTATAACCCTTATATAACCTATTAAATATAGAGTTAACGGAATTAAGATACTATCTAGATAAAGCCTTAATAAAAGGATAGATTAGGTACTTTAAGAGTCCCGCGGGATTACCTATCCTATTTATCCTAAAGAAGGATAGAGGCCTACGTCTATATATTAACTACTATAGGTTAAATAAGGTAACTATTAAGAATAGGTATCTTTTACCCCTAATTAATAAAATATTAGATTACTTAATAGAGTAAAGGTCTTTATAAAACTTAATCTTAAGGATATATATTATTATATTTATATCTAAAAAGGAGATAAGTAGAAGACTATATTTTATACGCGATATAGTTATTTTAAGTATTTAGTAATACTATTTAATCTTATAAATACTCTAGTAACCTTTTAAGCTTATATTAATAAGTCCTTAATAGGGTTACTAAATAAATTCTATATTATTTATCTTAATAATATTCTTATCTATTTAGAATTATATATAAAGTATAGGGATTATATATATAGAGTACTTAAGCGGCTTTAATAGTATAAATTATTTATTAACTTAAAGAAATATTAATTCTTTATAATTAAAGTAGAGTTCTTAGGATTTATTATATTAATTAAAGGCGTAATAATAGATTAGTATAGGGTAGATACTATCTAATTATAACCTAGGTTAAAGAGCTTCTATAAAGTATAGATTTTTCTTAGATTTATAAATTTTTACTATTATTTTATCTATTAGTATTTATAAATTATATTACCCTTAATAGGACTATTAAAGGGTAGTATAAAAGGCGTTAAGATAGGTCCTTTTAATTAGCCTAATAAAGCGGAGTATATATTTAATATACTCTACTAGGTATTTCTTAATATACTAATATTAAGATACTTTAGTCTTATACTACCTACGCGAGTTAAGACTAATATATTAGATTTTAAACTAACTAGTATTCTATTATAACTCTAGGAATTAAGTTAATAGTATCTTATTTTTTTAGAGTAAGAAAATAAATTTAGTTAAAGAATACTATAAAACTTATAATAAAGAGTTACTTATAATAGTCGTAGTCTTTAAGTAGTAGAGATACTACCTAGGAGGTAGTTTCTATCTAGTTAAAGTACTTACTAATTATAATAACCTAAAGGGTTTTATAAATATAAAGGCCTTAAATAGTTAATAGGTAAGATAGGTAATAAGACTCTTAACCTATAACTTTATTATTAGGTATAAACTAAGTAAGACTAACCTAGCTAATACGCTATTAAGGCGCCTTAATTATAAAAGTAAGGGTAGGGTAATAAATAAACTTATCCCTATATTATAATAAAAGCTATTAATAGTAGCGGGTTTATTAAACCCTATTTTCTATATTATAGTAGAGGCTTATATATTTCCTATTCTAGGATAGGGCTTACTACCCTCTAGTAATAAAGGCGAACTTACTATAATATATAATATATACGTAAGGTAGTTATAAATACTAGTATTAGTTATAAGATTAATAATACTAGGAATTATTAATATAACTATTAGAATAATAGTTTTAGATAGAGTATATCTATTAAGGTATAAGGACCCTTAACCTAGTAATATAGGGAGTATAAGTAAGATACTACCTTAATATACTTATAATATAGCTAAGAAATAGCTTAACCCTATTACTAGAACTATTAGTTATAAATAACTTATTCTATATTTTCTAGCTAGCGTAATAGTAGAGAATAAAATAGTATATATTACGACTTTAAAGTCTATAATTAAATTAATTAAAGTACTTTAGTAAAAAGATATTTTTATTAGCTAGTAACGCGTAGGCGAAATAATAGATAAATGAGTTAAGAGAGCTAATTAATAGATATTTAATAATTAAGGTTTACTTAGATATAATAAGAAGTTATATATTCCTAAAGACTTATTAGTCTATAAAGAGCTATTAAAATACTATTATAATAACCTCTTAATAGGGTATTTTAAGCTTAATAAGACGCTTAGTCTCTTTTACTAAAAGTATACCTAAATAGGTATAAAGGTAGATATTAAAGAATATATTAATTCTTATAATATTTATTAAAGAGTTAAGATAAAATAATATTAACTATATAATAACTTAACTATACTTCCTAAGCTAACTAGGTTATAAAAGTCGATTATAATAGATTTTATTATAGATCTTCCCTTATATAAATAGTATAGAGGTATTTATAATACTATCCTTATAGTTATTAATAGGTATATAAAGATACTTTACTACCTTCTTATATAAAAGGATTATAAGGTAATTAATCTTATAAATATTTTATTTAAGGAAGTCTTCCTAAAGTATAATATACCTAATAATATTATATTAGACTAAAGGAGTCTATTTATAAGTGCTTATTAGTCCAACTTATACTACTATTTAAAGTTAAATTATAGGCTAAGTATAGCCTTCTATCTGTAAACTAATAGTTAAATAGAATATTAGAATTAGATATTAGAATATTATTTAAGAACTTACTATAATAATAAATAAGATAATTAAGTAGGGTTATTACCCCTAGCTAAATTTATATATTATAGTATAAAGAACGCGATAATAGGTTATAATCCTTTTAAACTTTATTATAATTATTAGCCTAAGATTCTTATATATTTTAGGGATAAAACTTATTAAGAGGAGGTACTAGATATAAAATAATATATCTAAAAACTTTATAAGTTATATAAAGACCTATTAAGTTAATAGTAAGACGTATTAGAAATATAAGCGAAGTTTTATAATAGAAAGTATAAGCTAATATCTTTTAACTAAGGAGACTTAATTATATTAAATATAAAGAACTTAAAGTAAAAGTAATTAAGTAGGAAGCTATTATATAAGCTTATTAGTCTATTTTATATCCTTAGACTTATTAGTAAGTAGGCGTATTACCTAGTATTACTATTAATATATATAATCTACCCTATTTTTTATATTTCTCTTTTAGAGCCGTATATATATAGATAAGGTAATACCTTTATACCTAAGCTACTACCTTTAGAACTTATTAATAATAATAAGTAGTAAGAGTTAGAAGAGATTTTAGATAAGAAGATAAGGAAGGATAAACTTTAGTATCTTATTAAGTAGAAGGGATATCCTCCCTAATATAATTAATAAGTTTTAGAAGAAAATCTAGAAGATATATAGGAAATACGTAAAGACTTTAATAAGAAGTAAAAGTACTATTATTAAAAGTAGGAGTTATAAATATTAAGATAGAATTAATAAAGGTAAAAAAGGATATTTAATTAGTTACTTAAAAGTAATTATAAAGAGTATTAATCTCTTTTATCTTACCTACTAGGAGTAGGTAAAACGCCCTAGGGGCGCTAGTATATAAGGATAACTTAGGAAAGAAATAAAAAACTATCTAATTAAATTAGGAAAAGGGAACCTAGTATTAAGTAGTTAAAGTTTACTTAGCTACTTATATAAGTATAGGTAATATAATATTAATACGCTAGGTACCTACTCTTTATTATCTATATCTATCTTATCCTTTAAACTAGAGGTTAAGGGCTTAAGGCCTACTTAAGGATATATAAGTAATAGTTATAATAATTAATAAATATAATAGAAGTATAAGGAAGTATACCTTAGCTTACTTAATTTAAGTATATCTAATATAAAGAAATATATTTAGATAAGTAAATACTATTTATAAAAGCGGCTAAATCTATTATTATAAATAAAACTTTCTTTAACTTAGGTAAGTTATTTATAATAATATAAAATAGTAATATAAAACTAATTCTTTAGGATAATATTAAAAGAAAAGTAATACTAGGTTTTCTACTAACTTTTCTTAAGAGAAGTGGAATAAATAATTATATAAATACTTTCTTACCTTAAATTAGTCTTTTTATATTATTAATTAATTAGAGTTTTAGTAATTATTATTAATAGCTTATCTAGATTTAACCCTAATCTATTATACTAAATTATAAAGTATAATCTTTTTAGATTTTAAAGGAATATATATAAAAATTAAAGTAGATCTAGAGTATCCCTAATATATTTCTATTATATTAGATACCTAGTCTAGTCCCTAAAAGGTTACCTATCTTAGAGTACTAGTCTACTAAATTAATACTAATTTTTAATATTAGGAATATCTTATTACTTTTATACTACTTAATATCTATTATTCTAGGTATTTACTTATAATAGAAGTAATAAAGATATTAACTATTTATAAAATTAAAGATAAACTTTTTAGGGTTATTACTAATAATACTAGTAATAATAGAATATTAAAAAATAAACTAGAGAAATCTCTTACTTAGCGTAAAATTTAATAGGATAAATTATAAAACTCTATTCCTTATATAACTTATATCTTTAACCTTATAATATAAGACTTTATTAAAGCCCTAGATTTAAAAGCCTTAAATAATATAATAGTATTATTAGAGGATACTTAAGTTAAAGATATCTAAGTAAATATAAGTCTATCTACTATTGTTAAGAAGGTATAATATAATAGAGGTAATATAAATAGGTAATATACTTATTAATATTTATAATAGATCCGCGCTCTTATAATAGCTATTAACTTATCTCCTTAATAAAAGCTTAGTTTTTAATAGCTATAAGAAAGCTCTATTAGAAGACCTAGAAAACTTATATAAGATATTTATATTTATTAGAATTCTACCTACCTAATACTTTATTATATATATTAGCTATATAAATTTATTAATTCTTAGGTAGATAAAAATATAATTAATCTAAAAATTAATAAGATTAACCTTAATAGATATAAGTAGTTAATTATCTTACTACTTAGAAATATATTAAATCCTATCTATTAACTTACCTTAATAATTTTTTATAAAATAAATATAGATATATATTTAGGGTTTTAATTATATAATATACTTTTTAATTATTTTAATTATATTAAAATAATAATATATAATAGTAGGATACTTAGTAGAGTAAATATTATTAATACTTATAAAGTAGCCTTAGTAAAACTTATTAAGTATTATTCTAAAATAGAAGGTAAAGGTAGATTAATATATAACCTTACTAATATTTTAAATCCTTTTATAAAACTAAGTCTATATAAAACTTAAGATAAATAAGAGGAGTTAAATAATAATAATACTTTAACCTCTTATAAAGAGATATATAAAAACAAATTTACTAACTACTTTTATAAGTATTATAAGATAATACTAGTTATTAGAAGGACTAATATATAAGATATATAAAATATTAATAAGGTAATATAATATAATAATATATTTAAATTTATACTAACTAGTAATAGCCTTTAATAAGAGTAAGGAGAAGTCTACTTTAATATTTAAATTATAAGTCTTTATTATAAAGTAAAGCTATTTAATACTTTTATTCTAAAAGTCTATTAGAAGATATTCTTATATAGGAATATTAGAAGGATAATACTTTAGCTTATTTAAATCTAATATAAATAGCTAAGGATATCCTTTTATATCTAATATTATTTATAGGTATTAAGAGAGTCTTTAATCTTACTTAAAGAGTATATTTATAAGATTATATATAGTTAGAACTAGAGTTTATAAAATAAGTAATACTTCTAAAGTATTATAATTATATTATAAGTTTAGACCCTAAAGAAGCTCTTATTAAACCCTAGGATATTCTTTAAAGGGAAGAAGATACTAATTAAAGTATTAATAGAGGTAAAGATCCTTTTAAATTAAAATTAGTAGATATCTTAAGATAAATAGATTAGTAGTTATTATTTTAAAGTTATTTAATAATTAAGTAGTATATTTAAAAAGTAGGTTTAATCTCTATATATATATATAAAGGTAATATAAAAAGGTAATATAATTCTTTATCTTATCAAAAGCCTTATAATATTAAGAGCGCTATAATATTAGAAGTACTATAATACTAGGAGTATTATAATATTAAAAGCGCTATATTATCCTAGACCTACCCTCTACTCTTAATACTATAAAACTATTACTACCCTTAAGTACTAAATAGTATAATACTAAAACTCCCTATTAATTCCTTTATAAGCTTTAAATCCCTTTATATAATAATAATATATTTAATATAAATATAAAGTAGATTTAAATCTATATTATAAGATATATTAATAAGTAATTATTATAAGAATTAATAATAATATAAAATAGTAATATACTTACTTAAGAGAAAAGATATTATAAATACTTTTATAATATCTTATAATACTTTTAAAGCTAAACTTTAGATTTAATATAAGTTTATACTAACTCTTATAATATCTATTATAACCTCCCTTATAATATAACTAAATAGTAGCTTTAAGAAAAGGTTATTAATAGATTTTTAATATTATTTTATCTCCTTTAAAACTCTAAGACTAAAGTTAACCTTATACTTTTATCTTTATATTATTAGTTTTAATACTACTATTTATAAAAGATTAGCTAATTATATTTTAATATATTACCTATTTATATTACCTTTCCCTTCTTATATAATAGCTTATTTACTCCCCTACCTTATAAGGGTTTACTCCCTCTAATAGCTAGTAATATTTTATTACTTAATTATACTATCTACTTATTAATATATAAAGTAAGAAATATATTATAAAATAATATTATTAGTCTACTTAGTATAAATTATTATTAAAGTTATTAAATATATATAATAATAGATAAAAGAAGGAATATAAGGTTTAAAAGTTTTAATATAAAGTAAAGTAATATTAAATAGAATATTCTATATAATTATAAGTATAATTATAAATAGAATTACCCCTTAAAATCTTCTTTATAACTCCTCCTACCTTTATATACTTAAGATATTATAATAAGATAGGTTATTAATATATAATAAGTATTTATTATTAATTATATTATTTAAATATATTATTAGATAGATAAGCTAATATAATATTATAATAATATTAAGTCCTTATAACTAAAATCTTAAATTAATTATAAGTAGAGAGCGCGTAAAAGACTAGGATAATAATAAAAAGCTATTATATATAAAAGTATCTAATAATTATATAATAGTATTAAAAAGGATTAAAAAGTTAAAGGAATTAGATATATAAAAGATAGCTATTAAAGAGGATTATATAAAGCTAGTAATTAGAGTAAAGGATATTATAAAGGAGGAAAGATATAAAAAAAGGATTTATAATAATATAATTAGGTAATATAATACTTCTTAAATAGTTAATATTATATAATAGAATATTTTAAGATAGAGTTATACCTTAAAGATAATAAAGAGGCTATTAAGGAATAAGCTAAGTTAGATAAACTAGTAAATTATATATAAAATATAATTAATATAATTAATTTTATAAAAGAGGTAAATATATAATTAATCTTTAATCCTATCTTCTAATTAACTTAACTTTTAAAATACTTCTAAAGAAGATATAAATACTATTAAGCTAGAATTTATTAGATTTAATTTATTAATTATATAAATTATTAAGTAAAGGATTATATATTATAAGGGTTTAAAGGAGTTAAAAGATATATAAGACCTTAATATTATAAATACTTATATTAAGTTTATATAAGAGTATATTAA
>JAABUY010000134.1_pt1 | contig 154850 bp, 142 predicted proteins | sample 5560271 | NCBI WGS metagenome assembly JAABUY01 (sample SAMN10711886, study PRJNA513374) | rock metagenome | isolation source: Antarctica rocks | place: Antarctica: Victoria Land, University Valley
CCAGTTCTGCTTCCGCTCCGCCCTCCGGGCTACGCTCCAGCAGAACCGGACACCCTCAACCTTCAACGTCCCAGAGGTGGGCCAAAACAAACCGCCGAAATGGGCCAAGCCAAGTTGCCAAACTCAGCTGATCCACAAGACTCTGGATCGCTTGTTTAGGATGTCATGGAGGTCGTGGTTCGGAGCTCTGCTCGGACGGGCATCAAAGATCGGTTGGTCAACGGCCTAGACATGATTGTCCGTGACCTAGATCTAGTCAGCGTTGCGGAATCCTCGCCTTCCCAGAGAACCTCTCCGCTCAAGACGTATCTCCTCGTGGCCAGAGATGTTCGGCTATCAGCCGAAGACAGACTTGTAGTCCGGGTTGCTCTCATCTTCCCCCCGGACGAGGGAAGCCCTGTCTTCGGAGACTGGGAGCAAAACTCCGTACCCGGGCAGGTCTGGGTCTGGCTCGCGAACGCGCACCGCGTTCTCGACAATCCGATGAATCGTCTCGATGGACGCGACAAAGTAACCGGCACGGCTGTTTTTGCAAGCGAGTGTGCTCCTTGATGTGTAATGAGTCATCCGCGGAGTACCGGGTCGGCAACATCGCATGCTCTGAAGTTACGATCAATCTTCCCCTAGATGTGCGAGATACTCCGCAGGCCAAAGTACGGTGACCGCGTTCCTAACGGTCTCTGGAAAATGCTTGAGATTCCCTGTCACAAGCCAGGCTCCTGCCACATGGGCCAGAGCGAGGAATGGCAGATCCTTTGAATCCGGACCTCGCTTGGCCCAAGTTGCTGGGTCTGGAAGGCGCAGGCTCTCCTCAATCAGGAATTCCAACCAATGGGGAGGAAATCCGTAGCGGCGGAACTTTGTACGCCGGACTACCTCCCTATACTCGCTAACAACCCATGGACTGGTGACCACTTGTATCTGGCCTTCCAGTACCCACTCCATGACGAGCTTCGCGGGGGCGCTTCCCGGCTTAATACCAGCGGATACGATTATGTTGGTGTCTAGGACAAGCAGCCTCATTTGGTCTTCCGGTGTTGGCGGACAACACGAACCTGATTGATCTCCCGGTCAACCTCCTCGTCACTCAGGTCCCCCCCAGCCGCTTCCGCAAGGCGCCAGTTCTCACGCAGGCTTGCCTTCGCCATAGCCCTCCGTAGTTCTAGGTCTTCCAAGATGACGTCTCCGAGTACAGGAATCAGAAAATATGCCGGCCCCTTCTGACCCGCCAGCAACACCATCTCCCCATTCGGCACCCCCTCCAAGGCCTTGGAGCCCCGAGTCCGGAACTCCCGTAGCGAAACTTGACGCATATGTTGCCTCCTGCACTCAGTGTAGCCATTACGGCTACGCTCGACAATATGACCCGTGAGGCCGGCCACAATTCATTGTGTGCCGCTGCACTGCCCACCCTTTGGCATCGGCCAGTCATGCATGATGTGACACAGGGAATGTCCTATCGCAAGCTGGAGTAGTTGTTCAAGCCTCTCTGCAGTGGTCTCCGTACACCGGTTCCAGTCCGGCGCAATCCGGTCAAGGAGTTCTGATGAATGGTCACAATTTAGACGGCCAGATCAACTCAGAGCGCCCAACAGGCACTTGGAACGTTCCATCCCGGAGCCAGACCGCGAGTGTGCCGTCCCCGATCCCGCGCGTCTCAAGCCAGACACCGGCTCCGGGGATGCCGCGTGTTCCCCCGGCCCGATTAGGCCTCTGGAGGTCATGGAAGGCAAAGCATTTCCGCTCGAGAATACTTTCCTGCCATCCGGCCATCGGTTCGGTGTCGGAGACCAGTCTCCACCCGATCGGAATGGCGTTGATGAACTCCAGAGCATCGATCTCGACGCGCTGACCGAACCTGTCGCTGAGCAGCAGCGGAAGCTTCACGCCGAAGCTACATCGGAAGAAAAGAACCATCGTGCACTCCTGTGAGTTTCCGGTTAGAAGCAGAGGGTGTCAGTCCATCCACTCAGCCTGGGTGCGAGATGCACGGCCATGCAGCATCGTTGTCCTCCTCGCACACCTCGCCGAATTGGTGAGCGATGCTGCACTGCTCGGAGAAGCTGGTTGTATGAACTGGGCTTCCAGTTCTTTGCGGCGACGACGGAGAGTATCTCGCTGTTCGTCATACGTGTATCCCAGAAAAGTCATAATGCTCCCTTGCTTGCTGGAAGGCGTTTCACCTCGGAACGGAACGCGCAAAGCACGTCCATTCCGAGGTGATTGATCTGCGACCGAACTAGCGCGCGGGCGACAAGTTAACAGCTCCGTTGCTTCGCGCTTGATACCGCTCGCGCTGCATCGGCATAGGAAACCAGACCGACGCAACTGGCTGAGTACGGTCGGCTTTCACGGGTGGAAGCGGCCGCACGGAGGGCATGCAAGCCTGCGCCATCATCATCTGCATGGCATTGTGGTTGCGCCAAAAAGAGGCGGAGGTGCCGCGACGGGAACGAGCAGAGATTGCCATGAGAGTTCTCCTTAAGTGATGTTTGTGAAGAAAAGGGTTGATTGAACTGTGAAGGCTAGGGCGCTAAGCGATGCGTGCGCGGAACGCGACGATCCAGACCCTCACCAACGAGCCGAGAAGAGCCGCGAAGAACAAGCTCACCCCAGCCATCTGCAGCGGGTGACCGTCGGTACCGCGGTAGAGCGCTGCACCGGCATACTCGACCACTCCAGCATTCAATGCAGTCAAAGCGAGACACAGAGCGCATCGAAGAACGAAGCGAAACGAGAGGATGGGAACTAACTCGACCGGAGCCAGGACGACGCGGTTGAAATCAGACATGGAGATTCCTTTCTTCAAAGGCGGTGAGCGAACCTTTCGAACGCACGAGTTCGAGCCTCCTCAAAGAGGAGGCTGTAAACTCGCAGAGACTTACTTGGCTTTGGGGTTACGAGACTTCTTTGGATCGGGTGGAAAGACGGATTGGACGGGCTGTTTATGTCTATGTCGACCGCGAACGATGAACTGTTCTTCGGCTTCGGAGAGGCGATACGTCGGGAAGTGATCGATTTCGAATCGATCGACGACCCCTTCTTTGTCTACTTCGCAGAACAATTCGTTGTGGATCGACCAGACAGCAGGACGGTTGCAGAGCGAGTATGTTTGCGCACTCATGGGGATCCCTTTAGGGAAGGCGCATACGGCGACTAACAATGGTTCGCCATATGCGCATGTAGGGGAGGATCAGGCAGCAACGCCGTGTGCGGCACTCTGCAGATCGTTGACGACCGCCTTCAACGCCTCGAAGGACGGAATTTTGTCGATGGACTGCACCTTGTGTGCATCGAGCACGCCGAAGAAGACATTCTCATGCACCTCCTCCGCAAGCACGCGGACGCGCTTGATACCGCGGTCGATGACCTCAAGCTGCTGAAGAATCCACTTCTGGGCGTCCACACTGGGCAGATCGCTGGTATTGCGTGCAGGGCCACCTCGACGGAACACCTCGAAGTAAAGAGCATCGCCCACAATTCGCCGGGAAGCCTCGATTCGTTGTGTTAACGCGGGGTCCAACTGGACTGCGGATTGTGGACTTGCCTTCTGCACCGCCGTCGGACCTTTCGGCTGTTCTGGCGATGCCGTAGCGTTCCGCACCGGCTCCGCCTGCTTCGTTGCGGCCTGGTCGGTTGGAGCCTGCGTAGTCGGAACGACACCCGCAGGGAGCGCCCACTTCGGCAGTACGGGAAACCGAATCGGCTGGCCGTACTCATTGAGATCGACCCACATCTCGGCGAATTCGTAGAAATAGCGGCCGAGCCCGAAGCAGGAGCAGGCACGCTTAAAGGCCTGGGCCTCTGCACGCGTCATGGCATTGTCATCGTCGGCCCACATCTCACCGCTTCCACTGTGAGATCCAAGAGCGTGAATCGTCACTACGCAGGTGACGATTACCTTACCCGTCTGGATGGCCCTATCCCGCTTCATGCGAGTGACTGGAGACAATGTCGTGACGTTGTAAACACGAGTCCAGCCGGCCGGGGTGAAAACGCCGTTGAGACGATCCGTGTAAGCGCGCTGATCGCCATAAGGAATGACACAGCCGCGCTTGCCGTCTTTGCTTTTGTTGGTGACACGCCAGCTGATCGCGTCAGGATGGAAGGGAATGGTGAGCTTCTTGAGGCAGTCCTGCTGGTCTGCCGAGAGTGCAGTGTTCATGGAGAGGTCCTTTCAGGAATGGAGTTGAAGCGGGATGCTGTGAACAGGGAAGCTTTTGCTCCTGCAAATACAAAAGGCGCTCCGAAGAGCGCCTTAGTAACCTACATTGAGCTATTTACGAGTAACAGCCTCTGCTGCTGTTATCCGCTCAGAACGGGATGTCCGCATCGGTGATACCGACGTCACCGTAGTCGGATTGATGTTGTCCATAGCCATTGCTGCTGGAGGTGGAGTAGCCTCCTGCGGTTTTGCCGTTCGTCTTGGGTGAAGACGCCGACGCTTCATTACCGTTCTCGCGCCCCTTTCCGCCGCCAAGCAACGTGAGGTCGTTGATGATGATTTCGGTGCGGTACTTCTTCTGCCCAGACTCCTTGTCGTCCCAGGAGCTGGTCTGTAGCTTGCCCTCGATCAGGATCTGCGAACCCTTCTTGACGTAGTCGCGAACGACTTCCGCTGTTCGCTGGAAAGCGACCAGATTGTGCCACTCCGTCTTCTCAACCCATTCCTCGCCCTGCTTCTGACGATCGGGTGTAGCCAGCGACAGGCTGGCTACTGTCATACCGCCCTGGGTGGCGCGTATCTCCGGGTCCTTGCCGACGTGACCGAGGAGGAGGACTTTGTTCATTCCTTTGGGCATGTATTATTTCCTTTCTGGATAATGCTGGTTGATGGTGCGTGTAGAGGCGTGACTACGGAACGACGAGATTGTCGCGACGGTTCCACATCTCCTCGAAGTTGCGATTGAAGGCTGCGACCTGGCCGGCATCTTTCGTGACGGTCACCTGGTTATCCTGATACCGCGCAGCTGACACCGACCAGTTGCCTGACCCATCGCGAAGGATCGCATCGTCGATCAGGACCGCCTTCTCATGCATTAATTCGTTCGTGCCTTTCACCCGGAGATAGATGTTCCTCTGGCTGGCCAGGATCTCTGCCACGGGAGATCGGCGCATCCGCTCCTGCTCGAATTGCTCGCGATCGCGATAGACCCAAACTTTGACTCCGGGTGAGGCCTCTCGTGCCAGCGCCTCCGCGATACTGCTGTCGGTGAAGGCGTACATCGCTACCTTGATCGAAGAATGCGCATGCTCGATGAGGCCGACGTCGACGCGTTCAAGGTTCTGTGACGGGGAGAAAAAGATCTGTTCCCTTTCCTCTGCTGCGTGTGCGATGTCTGTGCTTCCTCTACCCTGTGGCAGTAGAGTCTGGATCTGCTGGCCGGCTTGCGGTAGCGCAGCCTGAAGTTGTTCGCTGGCGTGATGGAGGACGGAAACGGCAGTTTGTTCAGGGGCATACGGATGCTCATTGTGATACCGGTAAGTCCACGCGATGGTTGCTCCTGCACAAAGCAGGAAGGTAGTTCGAAGAATGCGCATGTCGTAGCTCCTATTGCTCGCGAACCAGGCCCATAAAGCCGAACGCGGCGACGATGAACGAAAACTGATTGAGCAGGTTGATTTGCCGATACTCGGGTTCAAGCGCTTCGTCGGTCTCATCGCCGGCGATGCTCAGCTCGATCGTGAGGCGGGCAATCAGGCCGAGGCAGATGAGACCTCCTGCGAGAAGAATGCTTCGGTGCGCCTGCATATGCGCTGTCACACCGATCACCCCCAGAAGAACTCCCGATACCTGGAGTCTCTGACCGAAGCGGGGATGCTCTATGTTCATACAGTCACCATCGCTTCCTGACGCATGGAGCTGCCCACCTCAAGGAGGTGAGAGTGTTTGCATCCAAGGCAGCACACTGCTTCGGTGACTTTGAGCAACGCATCGATGAAGGCGTGGGGCGGCAGCTCTTCTTCACCGTTCTTCTTGAAGAAGCGCGGCACCGCACCCCCACGAAAGGCAGAGTCCTTGCCCCACAACTCGGTGGCGAGCGCCCCTGCGCGACGAAAGAAGACGATGCTACTGTCGATCTGTGGCTTCGTCCCCTGCTGCGGCTTCGAGAGAGTGTGCTTCGTGATCAACACGTCATAGGTGTTTTCATAGCGAAACATCTCCACCCGACACAGCTCGGGCGCAATCACGACAGCATGGATACCGTTCGGCATGAAGTTCTGAATGCGCTGCATCCATGCCAGTGGCCGTCCGTCTACGCTGGTGAAGCCGGCATAGTGACCGAGACTCGCGACCGCCCCGCCTGCCTCCTCTCCGCGAAGCGCCCATCGTTCGGACTGCTGCTGGTGAACAAGCTGGAGCGTTGCGCGGCTGAAGATACCGGTCCTGCGTATCTCCTTCCGCGTCGGCTCCGGCAGGGTAAGGCCGCGGTGGGCCATGGTCGCGAGCTTCGTATTCATAGGGTCTTCCTCTCCTTCGGGTTAGCGTTGACAAATCGGGACGCCAAGCGCCTCCCGAATCATCTCCTTCGTGCAGCCTGCCCAGCACTTGTAGAAGCGCGGATCTCCAACCGAGATGGCGAGGTTATCGCCGCTCCGGTCGTGACCCTGCTTCGCGCAGGACGGGCATTGCGTCCACCAGTTGTTGCTTGCCTTCCGCTTGACCCGGACGTGCTCGAGAATCTGGAATCCCCGGGCTTGATCAAAGGGCACGAGGGGCTGCTCGACCTTGGGCCGCGACTGGAACTCCCCGGGGATGCTCAGCCCTTCGACGAAAGTCGCCAGTTCCTCCGCCGTGAGCCGCTTCACCCCGCGGAGGTAGGCGAACTGCGACTGAAGGTCTGGAGCCGCCTCCTCGAACCAGTAGCGATGCATGTTCGCACGGTGTACCCCGAGCGGGCCGCGGATGGCATTGCCGAACTCTCCCTCACGCAGCTCGTCCTGCCGGGGGAAGATCTCGATACCATCCAATTGGTTCAGCGTGCCTTTGATCGGCACTCCGAGCCGGAGCGCAAGATTGTAGATATAGACCCGACAATCTTTCGCCGGGAGCGGCTCCTTGCACAATATCCAGAGGTGCGCCCCTCGTCGGGACATCTCGAGGGCGGCCTCGACGCCATCCTCCTTCAATTCCAGTTTGAGCGCCGCCAGGTCACGATGCGCCCGCTGGTAGTCCGCGTCGATCGCAACCCACTTCGACCGTTGGGTCGCTGGATTGATCGCATAGAGACCGATCGTCTGGAGGCCGTTGAGATGCTTCCTCACCGTGCCTTCATCGAGTGCCAGCCGCTTCTTCGTCAACCGCTCCTTTGGCTGGTAATAGTAGTAGCGCTGGTTTTCCAGGTTAGGGGTGTCCGACTGGCGGGTGTAGGCGCGGCGGTTCACAAACCATGCCATGTATTCCGAGAGAAGGGCTGGATCGACTTTCAGAATCGTCGGGGTCGGCCGGGGTAGAATCCAGGGAGTGGTGACAGCAGCGGACATGGTTTGCTCCTTTCGTTAGGGTGTTTGTAGTGGGAGATCGAAATTCAGTCAAACGGGAGAGAAAGCCCTCAATTTCTCGGCATCTCTCTCCCCGTGTCGGGCAGTCAAGCCCGGCAACGCTGCGTCCTGTGCTTGCCGGCCCGGCCCTCCAGGTTGACCCATTTCAGGAGTCGATACGCCCACACTGCCTGGTCGAAGTCGACACCGTTCAGGTCATCATCCCGATCGAAGCGCATCCAAAGGAGGGCTTCGGTTGATTCGTTGTAGACGTAGATCGCTCCTGTATTCGGCCGATGAGGGATGCTTTGCAGGAAGATCAGGCCGCCATCGGCTTCGATCAGGCGCTCGGCTCTGGCCTCTCCCGCTTTCAGAAAGGCCGCGAGTACCTCCCAGCGAGAAGAGGCCGGCGTGATGCCGGGAAGGGCATCAGTGGAGAAAAGGTAATCGACACGGAGCTGACCAAGCAGCTCCCGTTTGGAACAGCGTCGTCGCATCTTCATGGGAAGGTCCTCTTTTCGGGTGGATTTGGGCAGAGATTGCCGGGTGGAAGGTCATCCAAGAAGTGCGTTTCCTGTTGCCAGTCATTCCGCACTTCTCGGTTGGTTGTGAAAGGGTGAGGGACTACAAACGAACGAAGGTCCCAGCGGCGAGAGAGCGCTGCGCTTCTTTTTCGGTTCGGTAGTATCCCGATTCGCGCGAGTAGGGACCACAGTTGCAGATGGTGCCGATGTAGAATCCAGCCGCCGGCCGCAATACCTCGTTTTCCATATCTTTAAAGCAATCTGCGCACGTACTCGGTGCGCCACTGGCGATGGTTCCTCCAGGCAGCATGGGTCGTCCTCCTTCGGACAAGGTGGTATGAATGCGTGAATTGATTGGAATCGGCGGGCCACGATCGGAGAGCCGGGTTCCTACCCGATTGAGGAGAGAGGAGGAAAATGCGAGCAGGTTGTGACAACCTCCCTTTCGCCATCACCGCATCGCCTCTTCGAAGGCGAGCCCGCGCAGCTCCCACAACTTGAACTCGATGACTTCCCACGCAGTGAACGGATTGTTCTCCGTCATAGCGTGGGTGTTGGACCATGAGCGCACGGCCCGGTCCGGCGATATCAACCCGCTCTGGATGGCATGTAGCCGGTGAATCTTTCGGACGATGCTGGCGGCGCAGAGGAGTGCCGCCTTCCGACTGGAGCGAGGAAAACGTAGTCGCCTGTGTCCTCTTAGTTCCCTTTTTTGGGTCGATCGGCTGGTGATGGTCTTTTTTAGGGATGGGCGGAGGAACTCTTGAATGGGCAATGAAGTCCCGAAGCTGATCATGGACCGCGACATAGAACGGCCCTGCGACCAGGCGCAAACCTTCTCTGCCGTGGAGCGGCGTTGTTGGCATCACCAACAACGATGTATTTATGGGCAAACTCGAGGTACAGCTCGCTGCAGTGAGCAGCAAGTTGTTTCCGTGATTCGTCTACTCCATGTCGGGGCATGAGCGTATCTCCACTGGACAAGCGGTGAGCTGGCTAGCGGTCAGGTGGGGGTCTGGACATCTCAGGAAGGGCGTGTGAAAAGCGATGACAAAGAAAAAGAGGTGTCCCTGGGGCACCTCTGGGATTTGCATCGATGATGCTGGTTTGTCTGGAAAATTGGTGTCAGGGCTATCGGTAGTTCCCGGCCGGTTGCGCAGCGCTACCGCGCTACTGCCGTTCCTCCACCCCTATCAGGCAGAGAAAAGACACTCGGCATCTCGAACTCAATCTTGTAAGGTGCTCCCGCGTAAAGGCTGTTTTTGCGTAAACGTCAGGGCTCATTCCGTATACGCGATAACTTCAGCTCTGCTGTGTCACGAGCGTTCGTCCTGTCGAGATAGACCGCGGGATTTCCAGGAGGGCGACCGGCGTTGGCCAGATCCAGCACAATACATCCAGAATCCATTCCCAACCCAGTGCGTTCCACACGGAATGATGCTCGGGCCAAAGTCTCCAAGCGGTCTTGAGGCTCTGCCAATGCGCTTCCTGGTCCTCGGTATAACCGAAGAAGCGGTGCAAGAAGGAATGTTCTCTAGGACGGGTATCGGGATCGTGCCGCTCCAATGGGTGGATTTCATGCGAGAGCACGACGGTCCCTTCAGCTGGATCGTAGCGATACTGTTGGCAGACATGGACGACACCCTCAGAATTCGAGGTGTATTCTCTGCGTCCCTTACTACACGGAATAAACTCAATTGGGTTCCGCAAGATCGCAGGTATGCCACTTGGCCAGGCTCAAACTGATTCAGAATCGCCAAGCCGTGTTCGACTTCACTGCCATACTTTCGTCCAGCCGACCATGGCGCAGTTCTCGTATCCAGGCCCATTCATCTTCATCCCAATTGAGATATTTGAGACCGCAAGCGTAGGGAAACTGAAGGATGACGACACCGAAGAGGGTGTAAAAGACGACCATCTTGGTAGTCGAAGGCTTTTGCCATCCATCCATAGGGGGGTCATAGCGTCGCGTCCTCCTCGAAGCTGGCCTTCTTGTGCGTCCCGTGTGTGGGTTTTGCGCGCTCATCAACGTCTGCCGGTGGCAGCTTGGCTTGCTCGTTCGAGCCGTTTCTTTGCGATCAGCGCGCATTGCCACGCTGAGCTCATGATGCAGGTAGCCTCGCCGCTTACACTCGGAACACCCTCGGACCTGCCTTGAGCCATTCGGGGACATCCCGGCGCCCCCTCAGGTGGAGCAGCTCTTCATACCTGCTCTGCCAACGCAGACAGAGCAACGGGACCGTGCCTGCCGCCAGGTCGAAGCAAGCACAAGCCATCGGCTTGATCGCGGAATTGATTTCCGAGATCAGCTTCAGTGTGATTTCCATGAAGCCTCCAGCACATATCGCATCGCGCACTCGGAATCGATTGGGAAATACTCCCCATTCCTGTACTCGAAGCAACTACCTGAGAGAGCATCAATGTTCACGTAGCGGCGCGTATTTCGGTGCTTGTATAGCTGAATCGTGCCGATCCGGCCCATGTGTATAAAATCGGGTCGATGAACGGAAGCCACCGTTCTTTCCAGTGGCTCCCAGTTGGGTTTCGCATCGAAAGTTGGTGTTTGGATCGCCATTCGATGGTCCTTTCCGCTTACAGCTTTCACGCCCAAGATGTTCTTCTACGGTCGCGATGGACGGAACATAAGGCTGATCCAGCTTTCAGTCAAACGCCGTGGGCACCACATCTGACCGAAGATCCCGTGACAGGATCACCACACAACTCCGCCACATTCCTAACCGGCGGGCGCAAAGAGGTCCAGTTGATCTATCTCTCGCGGAGCCGGAAACGGTTGGCTTACGATCTGGACCAAGGAGCGACCGGCCTTCATAGTGAAGTAGCTTTGCTCCTCCAATTCGCTCACCAGGTCGAAGGCCTCGCGGTCATGTTCGTGGATCATTCGTAGATCATGATCCGTCGCGAAGATACAAACCCTGCACGAGAAGCGGCGAAGATAGCCGCCAGTCGTCCCATCCCGGTGATACTCCGGCACGTACACCGGGTGTAGCGGTATTGCATTTTGCCAGTGCCACTGCAACACCTGCTCCGTTGTTTCCGTGAAGTTCGGGAGCCAATTGAAGACGGTTCGGCCAGCCTTACTCAATGCTTCATCCCGCGACCACGGCTCCTGTCCCGCACGCTGAGCCGACTCCTGGGCGCGCATTCCCATGCAATTGATCAGCACCTGATGAGGCAATCGGCGAATGAACTTCTGGATCGGACCGCGCTTCAGATCGCTCGTACACCGCCGGAATTGTGCCGAAGGAAACTTGCTGCGTGCACGAACCATCTCCAGATAGGTCTTGTTCGGGTTGCGGACGACGTGCAATTCGATGCCGAACCGAGTTGCTATTTGGTGCGACCATTCGACCGTCGGCACCGGGCGAACGTGCTCGAATCCCGTGTCGGCCATGAGGCAATAGGTTGGAATATGCGGGAAGCGGGATCTCAAATAACCCAACGTCCGGGTACTGTCTTTGCCGCCGCTGACGTTGATGACCAGCGCCACGCGCTCGGAATTGGCTTCAATAAACTGCTCTGGGTTGACCACGATTCATCTCCATTCAGCTTTCCTCTTGCAGTAAGGCAGCCCGATAAGCCACAGCCAATTGGCAAGACTCCGACACGGCGCGACTCTGTTTCCCAATCTGCTCGTTTTTCGTAGCCATCTGTGTAGGTAGTCAAAAATAAGCGATTTGCTCACAATCACTTCTAGCCCTTGCGGCACCGCACCTGCACTGCACTGGCATGGTGAGGGCAGGTTGCGGCACGGCTTCGGGGCTTGCGGAGGATGATCTCGTCAGGACACTGGGGCACGTCACCGGCACGGAGGGGGGCATACGCAGGCACCATCGCGGCACTGAGCTTTAAGAATTTCCGGCGGACCTCGATATCATTCTTCGCTGCAACAAAATAGGTCTTCCTTTCCTAGGAAAGACCTATTTAGCGCGCAGCAGATGCCTGGAAAACTTCACATTCCTGATCTACTCAACCCGAGGAAGAACTACCTCGATGATGTCTTTCAATGTCATGGACTCTTTCATTTGACCATACGAAAACATCATCATTGCATTGAGACCGGCGATGCGAAACCAACGTGAAGCGCAGAACGCCATTGGCAACTCTGGCTTTTTGAACTCCGCGCCGAGCGTAAATACCAGATCGGGGGTGGGTGTCAGGTATAGGATCATGTCGACCTGGTCCTCATCGCGAATGGACTTTGAAATCTCCTGGTAGCGCGCCGACGTCTTCGGCGTCCGCTCATACTCGACCGCAATACGGAAATTCTTCTTCTCGAAATCCAACTCTGCGACCGCGTCGTAATCTTTCCTTAGGGGAGATCCAATAACATAGTTGAGCGATGCCAACTGCCGATCGTGCTGCCAACGGTTCAGCCTTCCGGTCGCTCGAAAGGCCGTTCTGATTTCGTTCAGTTCAAGAAAATGCGGTGCCTGTTGTTTCCCTGCAAGCATTCTGGACTCTGAGGTTATGCTTACCAACCCCTCCCCGAAGCTCTCAAGCAAGCTGAGACCAAGTCTCGTAATGGTGTAGACCTCACCTGCATAAGGCACAACCCGGCCCATCAAGCGCACGAAATTACATTTCAGATATCGCTTCACTCGCCAGTTGAAGGCGCGTCGATTAGCCTCTAGTTGCTTTTCGACAAGCAAGGCAAACAGCTGATCGTGAGAGATGAAAGTAGCGTTTCGAATATGCAATAAGGCCGGGATATCCCTTGCCTCGCTGATCTTGTAAGCGGAGTGTATGGGTTGAAACTCGCCCTCATCTAAAGTGGTCGGACCGATGTTTGTACGAGATTCATCTTCGAATTGTTGCATTCGCATCTCCAATTTCCCAGCCTTGTGCTGATTTCAGTACCGGGCATCATGAGCAATAGGCTCTCCTGTTCCCGGCCAAACGAGCTTGACGCAACGACCCGTACTCCTTGCGTACGCCATGATGATCTGAAAGCAATCAAGCCAAAAGTGCCGCTGCGTGCATTTACCAACAGCGCATCGGGTACACATCGACCTCGTACTTTGCGCGCAAACAAAAGCCGGTTCCACGCACCTGACCGCTCGATGCCGCTCGTCTGGAACTTGCCTTCTGTTAACATTTGCGGATTAATTCGCTGCTCCGATAAGGTGCCGGCGTTGAATCTAAGCACACCAGCGACGGTCCAATTTCTCCGTGTTCGGTTACCCGTACGGAAACCGGTTGTATTGAAGACCGCAGCGTGGGAGGTAAACTTCATCGGGTCATCGTGCACAGATCCGGGTCTGAGCCACCACAAAGAACCGAAGCTGAGGCACTCAACAATCATGACGGCCTCACATTTTTTCCTTCGCGCTCCTCAGTCAAGCTACTGTGGGCGCGATTTACCTGGGTCCGAAGATTCGCAATCTTCTGGTCTTTGGCTGTAATCTGCGCCTGGAGTGTCTTCACCAAAGTCGCTAAATCGCTGGTCGTGCCGTCTCCGCCAGTCACAATACCCGGTGAAGGGCTAATGGAAGGGGCAGACGAGGAAGCCCCGGTCTTAATTTGTAATATCACTGTCTCGACGCCATCCTGCTGATCACCTTGGACGTTCTGCACGATTTTACTTTCCTCTTTTCGACTTGCTTTTTCTTCGTTCTGTTCGGCTTCGACCTTGGCTCTGGCAATATCTTCCGACTGAGCGTTGTACCGGCGCACCAGCTGGTTGTGCTTCTCGATCGTCCCGATGGCCTTCGCCCGGGCAGCAATATGGCTGTTGTAAAGCTGGGCTACGATGTCCCCGGAGATACTCAGCCGGAGGTCCCGCTGCCTCCACAGCCATACGATGTACATCACCGAGAGCATCAGGAGCACCGTGAGGCCCATGCAACTGCGCCAGTAAAAGTCCTCGATGGTCTCCTCGAAGGCCGCGACCCGGCCTTGCTCGATGACCGCACCGTAGTCCTTATCCTGCGGATTGATCTTCTTGAGAGCGGCCGAAACGCCGCTTTGTTGCTGCCCCTTTCCGATTCCCGCGGCACCTGGATCGTAAGAGCTTCGCGGCTGGTTGCCACCCAGTCCGGGGTCGCCCGCCTGCCCGAAAGCGAGCGCCGGAGTGAGCAGCAGTACCCATGCAACCGTCTTGAACTTCATTTCCTTAGCTCCTTTTCTTGCCTTGGCGGGTTCGTTTCTCCTCAATCTCCGGGTTGGCAAACCGGAGATTCAGACCTTCGGTGTCATCGAGGCAGCTCGCATATTTCGGGTAGAGGTTCTCAGGAACGCCGGGTAGCAAGTGACGGAATGGCTGGCGGATGTGTACATGCCGGTGCAGCACACCGCGTATTTTGTCCGGCGACAGCATCTCCATCTGGCCCGTCGGCATGCGCTTGATGTGCTCCTCCTGCGCCAGTGTTTCCCTGACCTCGGTCTGGCTGCCGTCACCTTCTTCCTTGTAGCTCGTCTGGAAGAGGCCGCTCCTTCGTATGTGCATACTGCGGCGCATCTGCCGGATGCGGGCAGACGCCTTCAGGAAGTCCTGGGCAGTTTCCTCGTCCTTGATGCGCAGCATGAAGGTGGTATTCGGGGCGCTAGCGACATCGTTGCGGAAGCCGCGACCGACCTGGAGGAGCTGCGGGGCGCTCTGAAGCGCGAACAGAAAAGCCACGTTGGCTCCGCGTGCCGTCACCAGGATGTGCGCAAAGTTCTCGCAGGCGAAGGGCGAGAACTCGTCCATGATGACGCTGACGAAGGGCTGCTCCTTCCCTTTTTGCGCGTCCGCGTACCGCTTGCCGATCATCAGCTGCAGGTTCTGGAGGAGCATGCGGCCAAGGGCCGTCACGGCACGCTCGTTCACGTTGACGTTCAGGCTGACGTACAGAATCAGCTTCTGCTCGATGACATCGTTCAACGAAAGCAGGTTGTCATACGAGCCGGTAATCAGTGCGAGGTCGTCCGCCATGAAGGTCATCAGGTTGTTAATCAGCCCCTGAATCTTCGACACACGTTCCCGATCGCCGAAGGATTCGAGCAGATTGCGCACACTCATCTGGAGCGTGAGCCGCTGCTGATCTGTGATGGAAGCGGCGTTCCGGGTACGCTCCATCGCGAGCTTGATCTGCTTGCCAAGCATGTCCTGGTCATACGCGGCGACCAGGACGTCATGGAAGTTAAATCGTTTGCCGGTGTAATGAAGGATGCGCGCGATGTTTTCGAGATACACCCGCTGGTGCCCTTCGAAGAAGTCCTTCTCCATCTTGAAGCTCTCGAAGATGAAGCTGATGTGGTCCTCGTAATTCCCGTCTTCAGACCAGAACGGGTTGTAGCTGGCTGAAATGTCGGGGCGCAAGGGGTTGATGACGCGCAGCTGGTGGATCCGGCCTGCCGCTTCCATGGCTGGGATGAGTTTCTCGAACAGCTCCCAGTCGCCCTTCCCGTCGATGAAGATGATCGGTGCCCCGCTGTGAATGTCCTGTTCCGTGATGCTATGGAGCAGCGTCGTCTTCCCTCCCCCGGTCATCCCGAAGCAGTTCGCCTGATAGGTCCGGGTCTCGTTCGACCAGGTGACCGGTTTGGCATAGATGTCGTAGCCGAGCAGGACGGCATGTTCTTTCTGTGCCTGTTCAATATGCTTTCGGTCTTCGATGGGAGAGATGTACGGCACTGGCCGCGGCCACGCCTCCTCCATCTTGACCTCGCGGGTGGCGGCATACCGCAGCCACTCGTAGAGAAAGACAGCGACGAGGAGCGGATAGAACGTGAGCTCGACCAACTGGTTGGCGCGGAGGTGAAACCTGCTGTACGTGATGAAATAGACGACGCCGGCGACTGCGAAGAGCAGCAGCCAGACGAGGAGCATGGCATCTTCCGCATCGTTGCGCGGACGCGGCCGGTTTTGCTGGCTTGGTGGCATAAAAGACCTCAATGAGAAAAGAAGAAGGCTGCGACGAAGGCGAGTGCGACAAGCACCAACCCGATGACCAGCATCGGATGCAGCTTGCGCTTGTTCTTTTCATCGCGCTGTTCGATCGGGTTCAGCAGCGGGCGTTTCGCAAAGTCCGCGAAGCTGCCTGCGTCCCCTACCCGATACGCAAGAAGGAGGCGCCCTCGCGCCTCCTTCGAGGTGAGGCTCTGGTTCGGTTCCATCAGAGCACCGCCGCCGCGCTCACTGGATGAGACTCGTCGTTGGCAAAGACGAAGCGATAGATCTGAGGCTGTTCGTCGGGCTGCTTGAAGCAGAGGACGCCCTCGACGGTCTGACCGGGGTTTACGTCCCGATTGCTGATACGCCCTTCGCGCACGGTGAGGTTCGACGTTGTTCCCGATCCAAGCGCCTCCACCTTCTGTTCTGGAACTTGAAGACCTTTCAGTGACCCGGCGACATTGCTTGCGACGGCCGGGGTGAAGCTGAATACCTCCGGATCGCTTACCCGGTAAGGATGTTGACCCGGGTTCGAGACGGTATAGCGGACGTAGAGCGCATCCTTGTCCCGCACCACCTCGGTGATTGTGACATTGACGTGGTCCTTCGCCTCCTTCACCCCATGGCTGTTCACCGCGGAGCCTTGCAACATGGCCTGCGCGATCAGCGTGTCGGCCGCCTTCTGGATCTCCGATTCGCTGATCCTGGCTTGGGATTCCGCCTGAGCCTCCGCTGGCTTGTTCACGTCCCTGCCCCCGTTCGTTTGATCGATCACGAAGGCTGCGCTGGTCACTTCGCCGGGTGGGAGTATCTCGTAGGTGGACTGAGTGTGCTCGGTCCAGACGAAGAGATTAGTCGACTGTCCTTGCCGAACGGGTTTCAGCGCAATCGTGTTACCGTGCCACTCGATGCGGACGTCGTCACTCCCCACCGCGGCCCGGGTAATCGGCTCCGGAAGCTCGATGAGGCTGAGATGGTTGAGTGCCGTAGCGACCGGGGTCACGACGTTGGGGTTGACAGCTTGGTGGGTAATCGTCTGAGCCGAGGCAATGCTCCCGGCTGCGAGTAGTAGAGCGGCTACCATCGGCTTCATGTAAGTGTTCCTTTTCGATCACCAGTGGGAGAGTCGTGAAGACCTCTCCCTGAAGCTGGCGGAACCTTGCGGACTAAAGCGTCGCAAAGTAGGTTTGTTGCTCCCGTTGCTGCGGAGCGTTGGGGTTTAGGGTTGCCACGTATTTCTCAACCCGCATCTCGAGCTCGTGAAGCTCTCGTTTACTGAGCCGCTTGCTCTTCGAATCAGCGACGGTCCACTGGTACACGTAGGCATGTGGATCGCGCTGAACCTCAATACGGACTCGTGTTTGGTTTGCTTGAGCGGATGACATCCGTTCCAGACGCCACAAAAGAAATTGCATTGTGTCTTCTCCTCTTTCTCCACGCCTGGTGACTCCTTTTTGAGGAAGTCACCAAGCGATGAAGCCAGGTAGATCTCCCCCATAGGGAGGGTTTCGGTTGTATCCATCTCACGCGAGAAGGACTTGACTACTGCTGCTGGTACACGAGAGAACCCGTCTTCTGATCCAACCGGAAGATGAAGCTCTTTTGCGTACCTCGAACAAAGAAGAACGAACCATCCTGAAGAATGACGGCGCCCTCCTTGTCCTTGACCTGAACGGTTGTCTTCTTGCCGCCGGTCCGTTCCGCAATAGCGTTGACCACCTCTTGAGGAAACGCGTGAAACAGAATGGAGCCCATTCCCTTCCCACGCGAAACGATCGTATGAAGAGCAGAACACCAGCCCTCACGGTTCTCCGTTTTGCCCTGTCCCCAGTAGCCGATGATGGCCTGGAGGGAGCGAGACTGATCGCGCATGGACTCTTCGGCACGGCGGAAGCTGGCATTCGCTTTCGCGAGTTCCCGCTTCATATGCTTGATCGAGTTCTGATCGCCGGATTGAATGGCAACCTTCACCTTTTCACGCGCTGTGTCGAGTGCCTTTTTCTCCTGGTTGAAGTTCTTTTGAATGACACCGTGTCCGGCTGCGTAGACGGTGTTCACCAGGCGTACTTCGCGAAACATCTCTTCCGAGACGTCCCCGCCGGTGATCAGACCCCGAAACTGTTCCACCGGAAATGGCTTCACCAACAGGTCCGCGATGTCCTTGCGAAGCACGTTGTAGAGATTCCCGATGCGATCAGTCTTGTGAATCTCGAGGCTCATCGGAAGTTCCGAGACGGTCTTGGCAGTCTTGAGGGACAGCCAGGGCGCGGCTCCAACTTCCGTCCGAATGGAATGCAGCTTGGTACGGTCGGCCCGGATGTTGTGCTTGAGTGAATCGATCTCCTTCTGCAGTTCGGCGACCAGCTCATAGAGCAGGTCGTGACGATCCGCAGCGACGCAGGAGCTCATCAGATCGGTAATGACGCCAATCTGATTTCCCCGTGACTTCAAGGCGACGAATTCCAGGTTGAACCACGGAGACTTCGCACGTTCGTGCTTCATCTTCGTGACCGTGTGGGCATCCACCAGAGCGAAACGGTCCGCCACGAACAGCGGGAAACGCTCACTCTCGATGGCACATACCCAGTCGAAATCGAAGTCGCCACCATTCAGCTTGGCGGTTTCGGAGTGAAGGGTATACGTGCCTTTCAGGGTCAACTGTTCTCTTGCGATACATAGAGCCTCATCCAATGTCAGATTTTGGCTTCGAGCAAGCAGAGTGGCAGTCTTTTCAAAGCCGAGGTGGATCATGGGCAGCAGATCCTCCTTCATGCGAACCGGGTAGCGAACGCACAGGCTCCGTTCCGAAATGCTGGAGGTGATGGCCTTATCGCGTGGCATCCAATCCGCCGCGGACATGACCTTGCCGTTGCTGAGGTAAAGGACACCATCATCTGCCAGCGCGAATGCCGGTAGATCAAGGCCTCCTCCAGTCATCAGTTTGTAGGCCCAGCGTGCAAGCAGGCGGTCGAGCTGGCGGTGAATGTAGGGATGCCTGGTAAGCTCCCCGCTTCCATCAGCAAGCAAGGTCGCTTCGATGATCCTCTGGAACTCTTCTTCCTCGGAATCGTCGGAGCGGACAACGCTCGAACGAACGGTGGAACCAATCATTTCGACCAGAGCCTGATGATTGCGTTCCAGCCATGCAGTTTTGAGAGCATCGATCTTTTCACGCGCCTGCGGCACAATCTCGGTCGCGATTGCGGCAACAGGAGCATGCTGCAGCACCGTGTAGCTCGATTCAAAGGTAAGCGGGCGAGAGATCTCCCGGATGCCTAAAATGATCGGGCCACGAAAAGCGCGTACATCCGAACCGAAGAAGGTCTTGATTGCTGACTGCTTCTTCAGTCCGGGTTTGATCGAGCTTTCAGGCACGATGAGATCGCAGCCAATGGCATCGGCCACATCATCGTTCATCACCTTGAAGCTGCCTTTGGCCTGAGTGTTCTCGAACGCAAGCCGGAACTGGTAGAAATAACCTTCAGGAAGACCAAGCTTCAGGAAAAGACTCCTTCTGATCCAACCACGGCAATCGTTTGTTCCCAGCGTTAGGTCGGGAACAACGAACACAGTCGCATCGGCTTCTTCGCGAACTACCTTAAGGGCAGAGACGAGGATACCGAAGTAAGTGATCGCAGCTTCAGGCCACATCTCGAAGCGTTTCGCGAGCAGAGGCTCGTGAGCGGCATCGCAGAAGTAATACTTGCCGTTCTTGGCGGAACCGGAGGCTCCGACCATCTTGTAGTGAACGCCGTTATGACGAACACCGGTGAGGGTGCGTGCGACAGTAGCTTCCTCAAGATCTTCGAGGGCTTCTATCGGAACGCTTACGATGGCGACCTTTGCGTTGGGATACATCGTTCCAAGCAGCGTGTTCGCAGTCGTCGAGTCCTCGCCTACGCCGGGGATCCGTTCGACCATGCTGCCGTTCTTCTGTATGTCCAACATCACGATTCGGTTTCCTTCCATCCTGTGCATAGTGAGTCTCCTTGTGCTTGGGGTTGCGGCACGCATGAGACCAACAAAACCGCAGAGAGGACCGCCTCTCCGGCTTTGCCTGGTCTTTCACGTCCTGTTGAAGGGACTAACCAGGCTCGAAGCAGCCGGATCAGCGGGACAAATCCTTGCGAGTGAAGCCCGCAAGGTGGCTCAGAAAACCGAAGCGATAGCAAAAGAGCTAAACCAATACGATTTTTCTGAACTTGTCCGCTGGCCGCGTCTATGTCTTGATGCTGACGGGGCGCTTCTGCACAGCGATACTTCCTTGACTCAAATCAGCAACTGCCTTCCACGACTCGATCGTGTAATAGGGTTGATCGAGCTTCAAAGACTCGAGTTGGGCTTCGACCTCGCTCTTGAACTCCTGCTTGAGCGAGACTCCAGCCGCATCCGCAGCTCCCATAAAGAAACGGGTTGTGACCGCATCACTCTTCTCCTGCGGCTTTCGCCCCTTTCGTGGCTTGTCGATCAATTCGAGCTCTGCCGGTTTTGTAATAGTGGCTGTACTCATCAGTTGTTCTCACCTCCTTCGTTCTGTGTTTCCGATCCCGGTGTTCCTTCAAGAACGGCGTCGCGCTTTTCCCCCTCGATCTGTTTGGACCAGTACTCGCCAACCAGCAGACCGTTAGGATTATCCGCAGAGCGCTCCATGCTGACCAGACGCAGGTGGTACTGCTCGACCAGTTTGTCCGAGATCTCATGCTCATTGACCATTCGGTGGACCGCGCGGACCCCGAATGCTTCGTAGGTCAAGGGATCTTCCTTGCTCGGCTCAAGGCTGCTCAGCTTCAGCGTCGACATTGCCTGCTCGTCCTCGAGCTTGCCGACCGTGTTGTCCTTCTGCAGTTGTCCGACCGCGGTGTGACGAAGATTGCTCGTCATCATGTTCATCGCGTCGGCCCAGTTCTGGCCTAACGTATGCGGATCGTAGGAGAGGTAGTGGCCGAGGAACTGCTTGATGAAAGCCTGCTTTTCGTACTCGTCCGGACCTGCGCTGCGCGCGGTCGCTAGAACGGCGGGAATGAGGCCCCTGTGGCTCTCCGCTCCATAGGGACTCACCACTTGCGCTTCGCCGGCGCCGTTGACTCTGATCACAGTGGGTGGCTGCATTCTCACAAAGAAGAATCCCAGCACGGCAACCAATGCGGTTAGGCCCATTACGCCCGCAATGACCAGCGATCGATTCGAATAGGCGCGCAACGCGCCATCCATCTCATAGAACTTCGGCTGTCTTTCCTGCTCGGGTTGCTTGTTCATCATTGCCTCCTCGATTTGGTCTTGGTATCGGCCTTCTCAGGTGCCTGTTACGGCGTTGTTGCCCGGGCAGGCGTGTTCGGAGGGGGAACGCTCAGATTGCGGTAGGTCCCTCCGCCCATTCCTCCCTGACTACTCGCGCTACTTGCAGTCTTTGCGGCGCCCCCTACAGCCCTCCCTGCTGCATTTCCGGCGAGGCGCGTGACTTGATTGGTCGCCGCCACGAGACCCAGCAGAGCTCCACCAACGGCACCGAACTCCGCCTTGAGGACGAAGAAGGCGATCACCGGAATGAGGAGAATGCAGATAGAGTAGAGGATGCTCGTCAGTCCAATCCAAATCTGCGTCTGCGCGCCGGCGACGCTGTTCGCAAAGAAGGGGCTCGTGGTCATATCCTTGCCATTGACAGCGGTAATGAGGCAAGCAAGGATCGCATAGACGATTGCCCAGCAGTTCCACACAATGAGGTTCTGCACATAGAACTTGGCGACCGAATTCACCATCCTGCTTGGAGCAAGCGCCAGAACGAGAGGACCCACGGCATAAACAACCGCGCCCCAGAAGATATAGATCAGGGTGAAGACCTGCACCGCGACCGGAAAGATGATGTACGCAATTCCAATCTCGAGTGCATTAACGATGGCTGCGCCACCGCTCGTAATGATGTTCCAAATCGAGGTATAGCCGCTATCATTCCAGTTATTTGAGAGAGCGTTTTCCCAATCCTTCATTAGGTCGCCCCCACCATACGAGTTATCGATGTATTGCGCGATCTGGTTGAAGCCAGTCATCAGGTCCGTGAAGAACGTTGTCCAATTCCCAACAACGAAAGCTACGACAACATACTTGAACACGGTGGCGACCATTTGGCGGGTGTCGCCTCCTTTGGCGAAGGCCTCATAAATACCGAGCAGGAGGCAGATCACCATCAAGAGGTAGGACACCGTTTGGAGAGTGGGGATCATCTTCGTCGCCATACCCGCCTGCACGGTTTGCATCATCGTCTGAAATTCGAATATCGAAGAGTCCATAAGTAGTCCTGATTAATGAGGCGTGATGATGCCTCGTAGGTTCTGGTTGAGCTGCTGCGCCTGAACGGTCGAGTTCTTCACGTCAGTTCCTGCGTTCGACAGCTCGGTCGTTCTCACGCGTAGAAGAGCCGCCATCGCCGACTGGCTGTAGGCATTTGCCTGAAGCACCCATGCCGAACCTTCCGCCTCGAGGATCGGTGCGGTTCCCGGAGCGGCCGACTGAATCTGCTGATTGAGAGATTGAGCGACCTCAAGCTCCCGTGCTGCGAGCGCGTCCAGCTCGATCGCTTTCTTCATGGCATCCTGGGCCTGAGCATCGGTCATGTCGATCGTGCTCCGCACATTCTGCGGGGCTGCCGTCTGAGCCGGAAGCGTCCCATACACCTGCGAGTAGCTGTTCCCGAAGGCGGCAACATTGGTCGGGTTTCCGGAGAGCATCTGCTGTTCCAGCTGCTGGGGAGCCCGCATAGTGGCGCTTGAGAAGTGCATGTTCATCAGAGACTGCATGGACTGCATGGGCGCGGTGAAACTGGCAGACAGCGCCTTCGCGCTACTGATCGCCTGCTGGGGATACATCACCGTCTGCTGAAACCGTTGTGCATCCTGCTCGACGGATTGGATCTGCTGCAAGGGCGAAGCGACGCTGCTGGTAAGAAGGCTTGAGATCTTCTGCAGGCCGGCTAAGATCATGGCAAGATCGATACCGAACTGAGCATGAGCCTGGCGCGGCACGGCCACGCCGACAAAGACTGCCGCAGCACAGAGCCACCCGGCTCGGGGCGCAATCGCTTTCCATAGAGTTCGCTTTTCTGTCATGCTTATTCTCCTCTCGCCTACTGCTGCGCAATCGTTCCCTGCAGATTGGTATTCATCTGCTGTGCCTGCTGAACACTCTGCTTGCGGATCCCGTTATGGTGCGCCAGATTTCCAGCTTCTTCCCGCAGCATCGACGCCAACAACTTATGCTGGCCGGCCAGACTTTCGAGCTCTGCGGCCCTCGCCGTGGCGGAGAGCATGTCCGCCGTTCCCGGCGCCGTCGTAGAGCTCTCGGTCTCGATCTGATTGGCGATCTGGAGCAGCGAGCTTGATGCCTGATCCGCCGCAACGGATTGGGCAAGCGCATCCTTTGCTAGGGCGTCATCCATGTCCATCATCTGGCGATGAGCCTGGGGAGCAGCTGTGGATACAGGGAGCGTCCCGAAGAAGTTGTTGTACAAGCCGTTCATATTTCCGAGGGAAGCACTCGATCCGCCAAGAAAGACCCGTTCCAGGCTTTGGCTGCTTGCGAGCTGCGCACTGTTCACCGGAAGTGTAAACACGCCCGACATCCATCCCCGGTAGCTGGTCATGATGGTATTAATGTAGCCATGCGACTGGTTGATGAGCGACACCGGGAAGAGGAGCGCCTGCTGGTCTTGCCGCATGGCGCTCTGGATTCCGTTCACGGCCGTGAGCGCTCCGCCAATCTGAGAGCTGATGGTCGATTCAATGACACTGAAGATGTCCCAGCCTAGAGCCATAGCGGCTGGCGGGGTGATCAGAAGGAGCGCGCCTAGCGCCCCTGCCGTCAATTTCATCGTTCGTCGAGAGATCGTCGGAGATCCCATCCCTATGCCTCCTGTAATTCTTCTTCCATCATCCGTATGCTGGTCTTTACGACGTGCCCGGAGACCACTCTTCCCAACGCGACCTGCATCACCTCACCCGACTTCTCTTCCGGCAGCTCGTCAAGCGATGCCAGGCCGTGGGGGTAAGCAGCCGCGAGGCGTTCATAGGCGTCGGTGGCAGTCAGGTTCGCATTCTTCATGAGCCAGTACTGGCGATACCACTTCTCACGCGGGAAGGTCGTGAGCAGCCAGTATTCGAGCGGCGTGGGAGCGATGTGCAGGCTATGGGTCGTCTCGGACTTCTCTCCGATCACCAGCAGGAACTCGCTTTTCTTGCCCTTTTCGGTGGTTCCCAGATGCTTGACGCGATGAATGGCGGTCTCGTTGAGGTGCACGAACTGGCGGAGAACATCGATGTTGCCCTTCTGCCGGCCGATCAGCTTGGTCGCCGTCGTCGTAAGAATGGCCCCCCCGAACTCATTCGGCTTATCGGGCGTTCCGGTAAAATCCTCAACGGCTTGCGAAAGGCCCCAGACGCAGGCGTTCCGCTTGCGGGTTGTCCGGAACAATTGGACAACAACAGGACCGAGGCTCGGCGACTGAAGCAGGGACCAGCACTCATCGAGGATCGTGATGCAGCGCTTGTTCCCCTTCCCCATGGCCCGCTTGTTCGTCGCGTAGGCAATCAGCAAACTCATCGCCGTCTCGAGTTTCGGATCGTCCTTGAGCTGCTCGATGTTGAAGTAGAGCCATGGCGTCGACATATCGATCGTCGTCGGCCGATCAAAGAGTTTCGCGTACATCCCGTTCTCGACCCACGCCCGCAGTTTGGTTGCAGCCAGCCGTGCCTCACGATTGACAATCTCGTTCTTGTCTTCATCGTGATAGTTCTCAAGCTCGTCCTTGAGGTCGCTGTAGGTCGGAATCGTGTTCCCCGATCGCATGGCAGCGCGATCATAGGTTTTGCGAATCGCGGTGAGCAGAAGGTTGTCGAGAAGGTCTGTATCCGTCGCTCCGCTGTCCCCAATCATGAAGCGCGTCAGGTTCTTGAGAAAAGCAAGGTGATCGTTCGAAGGCAACAGGTCTCCTGCTTCAAGATCGAACGGGTTGATCGTCTCGGTGCTGTCGAGAGACATGGAGATCATCCGTCCCCCCATGTACGTGACAGCTGGCAGGTACGAGTCGCCCCGTTCGATGATCGAGACCTGGACATCCTGCCGTCCGCAGGTCAGGGCCATCCGGCCGACGACCACACTTTTTCCTGATCCAGACGTGGCGGCCACGATCGCATTTGCATTTTCGAGGCCAGAGTCGAAGGGGGAGAAAGGGATCAGTTGGCGATAGGGCGTCTCAAATAACATCAAAGGCGATCGCGGCGTTCCGGCCCATGGCATTTCGACCGGGATGAGATCGGCCGCGTGCGTAGTCAACAGGTCGTGATCGCGGTGATCTTCGTCCGCCATACCCGGCATGGACGAGATCAACAGCCGTCTCTGTGCCAACGACTCACCATACGCCCGCGCGCCGTTGACCTGCGAGACGATGTGCAGGATCTGCTGCCGCCGGTTCGACAACTCCCGCTCGGCCGTTTCGTACTCGCGGCTGCTGAAAGCCGGATGCGAGGTCCGCACCGCGATGGTCAGGCTGACCTTGGCGGTCTTCACGGAGCTGGCCAAGATTTCGGCCTGAATGTCCATCAACTCCTGGGTCGCTACCTGGGCCTCGATGTCGACGCGCTGATTGCCCTTCGAGTCGATCTGCGCGGCCTGCATCTTCTTCAGCCGCTTCTTGTACTTGTCGAGCACGGCGCGTTGATCCGGAATCATGACCTGGGTGGAAAGGACCACAGGAAAACCTACCGTCAGCAGACTGCGGAGAATACCGGGGTAGGTTCCATCGGGAGGCGTCTTCAGAGAAACAAAGCTCCACAGCACACCATCGACATTGATATAGTTCTCGGCGTCTCCAAGAATCGAGACGGTTGAGGCCTGCTCGCGCGCGGACACGTAGCGCTCTGTGAGTTCGCTGTCCTTGAGTACCGTTGTATCGGCAGCGTTCGGATTGAGTGCACGCTTGATCTCGAGAAAGAGCTCGTTATGGGTCATGCGCTCCGGACCCATCGCCGCTCTCTTCAAGGAAGACTCCACGCCATTGACGATCGATTCGAACTCTGCCAAGGCGTCCGTATGCTCCTTCTTCGATCGCTCGATGCATTTACGCATTGATAGGGAGAAGCCCGACTTCTTCTCAGCGCTCTCGCGATCGCTGCTCCTCTTCATCTGGCCGCCCGCGGCGGCCATCAAACGCCGGTGCTTCTCCGGGTCCCAAATCAGGTACACTGCCGCAAGCCGTGTGAGGTATTCGCCCTCTTCCTCCCGTTCTTTCCACTGCTTCACACGATGCCGCTCGAGCACCAAAGCCTCGGTATTCCGCGTCCGGCGATGATCGTCGTACTGCGCAAGCAGACCATTCAGGCCCTCCACGACCTCGTAGCGAAACTGAAGCCGCATGCTCTGCTCCGGTACGGTGCGCAGGAGAGACTCCACCAGTTCCTTCGTCTCATTGCGGCTGTCGTCATCAGCAAAATAGGTGAGCGTTCCTGCCATGCGAAAGCCCGCGACATAGCTGCCATCGGTTCGGATCATCACGTTGTCGAGGAAGTCCCTGATGGGCAGCAGTTCGCATAGGGCCGGGTCCTGGAGGGATCGTTTGTGTGCTTCTCCGGTCTTGGGCATTACTCTCTCTCCTTCAGATAACTGGTTGTCAGCTGCGTGTCTCGTGCAAGGGCGCAATAGCTACGGGGTTTGCTGTACCAGGCCAGAAGATCGCCCATGTACTTTCTTGGTTTTCCGTACTTGAACAACGTCAGGGCGGGCACGCCCAGCCCTAGAACGACCAACACCAGAAACCAGTTCATCGGTATTGAGAACACATAACGGTCCGAGAACAGGAACTGCCCGGCGATCATGCCGACCGCACAGGCGAAACCCAGTGCGAGAATGTCCTCGATCTCAAGAAACATGAACGTCACCTTCAGCGCAAGATTGCGCGAGACCGAACTCACTCGCAATGCCATCACGCCACCCCCTTCGTGCCGGCAGCGACAAAGTGCTCAAACAGCCGCAGCAGGCCGGAGCAGCAGAGCGCCGCAAATGCCGTGACTACGTGTCGAAGCCAGTCATCGCCTATGTTGAGGCGAGAACCGACTCCGCTCACGCCCAGAACCGCACGCACGATCTCAAGACCCGCGTAAACGGGAAGAATGACGTTGCAGATCCAGTCCGCCAGGGTGAGCAGAGCCTGAAACATCTGACTCGATCCTGACCCCTGCTTGGCGAAGACCTCTGCCAGACGCAGCAGACCGGAGACAGACAAGGAACCAAGCGTTCCCCACACGTAACGCTCGAAATCGCCCCCACGTGAAAACCGGTAGATGCCAAGGGCGATCATGAGCGCGGCCAGCAAGGGCATCACACCGTTGCCGACCCAGTTCGTCATGTTCAGCACTCCCTGATCGAAAGAGCCAGAGTTCATGCCTCTACCTCGCTCGCGCCTTCAGCAACTGATCGATTGGTGCTCCGCACGGTGCGTTGAGTGGCAATAGCTAAAGCCGCGATACCGCTCACAGCCCAAAGCTTGCGCAGCGTCCATGCACATGCCGCAAGGAAGACACCGGCTGAGATGAGAAGGAGAACAACGCCGAGCGCCATCAGCCGCGCCGGACTGTGCAGGAGAAACGCCATCGCCTGCAGAATGGCCCACAGGCTACTCGCGAAGATCAAGATCCGTGTGGCATTGACCTCGATTTGCTGTATTTTCATGGCCGATCCTCCAACTGGGTAAGCTCTCTCAATGGGTTACGAACTTCGATCTTCCATGCGAGATGAAGTCCGGGCTCACTGCTCTGCCAGGTATCATTCGACTCGATGATCACGATGGACGAAACGAATTGAAGGGCAAGGACGAATAGAGTTGTCAACAACATCAGCGCACCCGCTTGCGCGCTTCGAGCGAGAACAATCCGCCAAACCAAGGTCATATTGTCACTCCAGTCCAACTCTTGACCAAGGCCCACAAGCCAGTCACGCAAAGAAATCCGATTCCGCTCGCCACAAAGCTCTTCCACTGTTTGTGCTGAACAAAGGCAAGGATGCCAGCTGAGATCGCAAGACCTCCCACGATCGGGCTGATCGTCCCGGCGGCATAGTTGAAGGCATTCATCAGAAGTTCGGTCGTGCTGTAAGCGCCACCTGTCAGCCAGTTGCCAGTTGCCAGCTTGTAGATCCCCTGAATGCCCAGCAGAAACATGGCTGTCACAATGGAGCCGAGAGGATTGGTCCCCTGGGACTGGTCGAGAATCGCTTTGAAGACCAGAGCGGCCGCGATTACGGGAACAAGATGAGAGATCAGGACATCATCCACGAAGTCTCCCGCGACTTTATTGATGCCATTGGTATAAGGCGTTGAGACTCCGCCCAACTTAAGCTGCGCCGCTCCCGGAACCGTCTCCTGGACGAGCCATGCACTGACACCTGGAAGGGTGAGAAGAAGCGAACCCCAGAACAACCATTTGAGGAAACCGCCACCGGCCTGGTAGTTCACCCCGCCCTCATTACGTAACTTCATTCCGGCCAGCACAAATGCGGCAAGTGAAGCCGGGATCGCCAGCGTCATGAGGAGTCCGAGGAGAGCCTGGAAGATCAGTGGCGGCGTCATGGTCTAGGCAACCGCCTGTCCGTTTTGGATGAAGTATTCAATGAGGCGGGTGATGCCCGAGACTGCAAGCAGACCGCCAGCGGTCATGGCAGTCGGCATCCAGCTGCGGCCGCTGCGCCACTGGATGACAGTGCCGACCACCGCCAGACCAGCACCGACCGGGCAAATCACATTGCCGATCCAGTTGACGATGTTGAGAAAGGCGCCTTCAGGCTGCGACGCCGTCTGACCCTGGACCGCCTGTCCAACGGCAGGGGTGGTACCGAGGTTCTGAGCGATCGCCCCGGCAGGAGCAAGGCATGCTGCACCCACAAGGGGGATGCAGAGCATGAACATAAGTTGTTGTGAGAAGCGGCCGGCGCCGCGCTTGAGTGCGGCTCGGGACTGACGAAGAAATGCGGTCATTGGTGTTTCCTCCTCGGCGGGGTTCCCGCCGCAGGAGAAACATAAGGCCGTTCACAAACTCCGGCAAATCTCGCTATCTCATTGAAAAGGTAGTTTTCTTCGATTCGTTGCTCTACAAGCAATGTTTGTTGGAGCTGAATGGCGACTTGCGGGCAGGCTGCCCTCGCAGAAGGCTGCGCAAATAATGCTGTGCAAACAATGCTGTGCTTGTTCACTTGAATATAGTAGGGGTCCGAGAAACACCAACCTGCTGATGTTTCAATTCCCCGATTACGCAAACGAGGAATGTATGTACTTCTCCTCGACTGCGGAAACGAGGAATGTGTTTACTCTTCCTCGACTGCGCAAACGGGAAATGTGGGCGCTTTTGCTCGATTCCGCAAACGAGGAATGTATGTACTTCTCCTCGACTACGCCAACGGGGAATGTGTGTGCTTTTGCTCGATTACGCAAACGAGGAATCAGAAAGGTTTCCGTACAAACAGCAGAACGGCCGGCTTTCGCCGGCCGCATTTGAAGCGGGGAAGGCCGGTTGAGAGCTTTACTGGGTGTTCTCTGAAACTGAGATGTTTTGTGCGGTAGCCGGATTTACTCGTTGCGGCTTGGTGAAAATAAGATAGATCTCAGTACCGGCCGGAACACTCACCACGATGTGTTGGGTCGTCATCAAGCTCATCACCTGGGCGTCAGCTCCGCTGCCCATGTTCTCCGCAGCGCGCTGACGGATGAGATCGGACTCACTCACTGCTCCGTTTACGCTGCCTTGACCGACCAGCATCGCTCCAGCTTGCCCAAGTCCCGCAAGCGAGCGAACGGCTATGCTTTTGTCCGCGTTCTTCCCGGTTACCTGCCCCTTGATGGCCTGAAGGGAAGTCGTTGCTGCGATTGCCGATATTGGAAGAGAGCCATTATCTGGCAGCTCGATCGAACTGAACTCGATATTCATGATCCCCGAAGCATCCGCCTGGGTGATCTTCCCGACCGCGCGAGATCCCGCTGGAATCAGAACTCTTCCATTACGTTCGTAGTTGTACTCGATCACACCCGTGACCGGCGCGTGCAATGCGGTGCTCGCCATCGATTCGAGCCGCGCAGCCACGTGATAGCCGGACTCCAGGCCGAAGTTGTCTGGTGCTGCATGAAGCTGCAGGCTGCTTCTCGGTGTTCCATTTGTCTCGTGAGCCACAAAGATCATCGACGGCTTGGAGTATTCCTCTTGCTCTTTCTGTGCGACTTGAACATCTTGCCCGTTGGTGGGGCGACTTGTGCCTGGGTACGCCTCGGGACTCCAGTTTTTCAGGTGATCCGGGTCGGTGTTCGGCTGTTGAAACTGTGCTACATCGGCCAGCGTCCGGCTCCCGGTGGCTGGAGTCTTCCCGGCCGATGAACTCGTACCGGGCGCTCCGACCCCACCGAGCTTCGGAGACTTTGTTTTCTCGATGTCGTTCGCTTCGAGCGATCCGGTTTTGACAGTTGAATTCTGAACTGCCATCTTGTCTGCAGGTACGAGCTGGCCGGGCGCATTGGGCGTGACGACACGACCGAGGTTCGGCTTCCCTGCTGCGTCCGCGCCGGTCTTCTTCTTATTCGTTCCTTTCGTTGAAATGAATCCAAAGAAGACGACAAGCAGAACCAGGATCGCTCCAGCAATCATCAACATCTTGCGCGTCTTATCTTTGCCGCCGCTCCCCCCCGCTCGACTTGGCATCACAAAAGGTCGGCTTTCGACAGTTGGCATAGCAGCGGAAGCGGACTGGGTTTCATTGAGGTGTGGAGCGAGCTCTTCTTCCCTGTTGGGGAGTGGATTAGACGTGGCCATGACGATGTTCTCCTTGATAGACGGATATGAAGTGACTGGACTAATTTCCGGGGGCGACGAACGGTACGGCCAGCAACAGCGGCTTGTCGACGGAATTGGCAGACGCCAACTGAAGCAGGAGACGTTCCTGGCTTTGCTTGAAACCGGGGCGATCGAACGTCACCACTCCATCAGCTCGTTGGCCTGGAGCTAGCCGGCGGCTGTTGACTTTGAAGTTACTCACAGGAACCTGCTCCGCCTCCACGAGGTGTTTTCTGTCCTTCTTCTTGATCTGGCTCTTGTCTCCGGGACTGCTCACCTCGATCTGTGGAGGAAGAACCTCGATCCAGTGATTGCTCTGGTTCCGTACGGAGTACGCGACTAGCATTTTTCCGCTCGACTCTCGAATCTCGCCCAAGGCACCAATGATGGGGGGCGGATCGGTCTTCTTGGCCTTCTCCTCGAGAGCGGTGCCCTGCTGCCAGGCTGGCGTAGCCACTCGCGATTGGCCCTCAAGAGCGCTGTCCAGAGGGTCGATGTGCTTGGCTGAAACTCCAGCCTGCTGTGCTGGTTTCACCATTGGGTCAGAGGACCCAACGAAGAAACTGTCTTGCGGCTTGTAGTCGACGATGAAATCGACTGGTGCATTAAGAGTGGTGTTTCCGTCAGAGATCAGCCGCAAGCTGATCGTTTCGCCGGACTGCATGGTGATGACGAGATTGCTCTCCGCAGGCTGCTTGGTCGAGGGTTTGATGTAGACCAGCCTCGGTTCCTGATCCGAGTGCTCCGCCTCGAAGAGGGTCGGCGCTCCCACGGCTACGGAGCTCACTGCTTCCGGCAACCGGATCGTCGTGGTGAACAGAGGTCGCAAATGCACGTCGGTCACGGCAGCTTTCGAGACGGTGACCTCGGAGACGATCGGTTGGGAGTTTCGCTGCTGGCCTACTCCCGATGCTGTTGCGAATGCAACGGTCATTACCGCTAGTACCTGTCTGCGAGAGGTCATTTGGTTGTTCCTTTCAAGCTGCCGGGATAACGATGAAGCTGTAATTCGTGTTCATACCTGTTCTCGACCGAGGTGACATACGCGATCACTTCGGCGTTGTGATATCGCAAGCCGCTGGCAAGGATGTGGTGCTCGCCACAGTAGTACGCCGCGACGACCATGCGGAAGTCGCCATGAAAGAGATCATTCAGAGCGGCCAGGTAACGAACGCCACCACCGATGTTGTCCTGGATCGAAGTAGGATCACGCACGTAAAAGTGAGCAGCGGTCGACGGCATCAGCTGCATCAATCCGATTGCGCCCTTGTTCGAAATCACCCGTTGATTCCAACCCGATTCCTGCTCGATGATCGCGTGGACCAGTTCTCTAGGAAGGTGGTAGTGGTCTGCATACGCGTTCGCGTAGTACACGGCTTCCGGAGCCCTGCTCTCCAGGAACGTCATGCCGTGGGCGGGAGCACTAACGGTGATGGCAACGAGCGCTGATGCAATCAGAATGACTCTCATGCGGTCACCTCGAGGGCCGCAATGGTGGCCTCGACCTCTCTTGCTTCCATCGCGTCAGCATTCTTCCGCGCTGTATGGATGATGACCTCGAATGCTTGTTTCATCAGCATCCTCTTGCGGTCGCCCTCCGTCTTCACGATCAGCGGCAGCATGATGTCCTTGTGCACCGCAAGGATCTCGTCCATGCTGAGGAGCTGCATGGCTTGCGCGACATCGTTCATCTCCGAGATGCTGGGCGGCTTCTCGAGATTGAACGCTCGAAGAGCTTTGGCGAGCCCTGCGATGAAACGGTGCGTCGCTGCATTCGCAGTCGGGGTCTTGCTCTTGACGATCGCCGCTTCCCTTTCCGCCGTGGGGTGCTCGACGATCAGGTAAAAGCTGCGGCGGCGAAGGGGATCGCCCAAGCGCCGTTCCTGGTTCGACGTCATGAAGACGAACGGCACCGTCGTCGCTTTCACTGTGCCCATCTTGGGGATCGAGAGGGTCCACGCGGAAAGCAGCTCGAGCAGAAGTGCTTCAAATGCATAGTCGACCTTGTCAATTTCATCAATCAGAAGGACACAACGCTTCTCCTGCTCGATGGCGGTGAGCAAGGGGCCGGCCAGGAAAAAGGCCCGGCTGGTCACGTCCTTCCGGATCTGATCCCAGTCGTATGTCCCTTCGGTCTTGCTCTTGAGCAGAACGAAGAGCTCTTGCAGGCTTTTGTCGAACTGCCCAATAGCCTTCTCTTCGTTAATGCCCTGATAACACTGAAGGCGAAGGAGATCAGCGCCCGCCGCCCGCGCTACCGACTGGGCCAACTCGGTCTTGCCGGCGCCGGCTGGACCCTCCAGCAGAATCGGTTTGTTGATTTGTCCCGCCAGATACACGGTGATCGCGGTCTTCTGGTCGGTAAAATAGCCAACTCGGCTCAACGCCGACAATGTCTCTTCTGCTGAGTCAAACATCCCGCTTACCTCCCTGCTGAACGAATCAGCTCGGGGGCAGGTTAGGACGGACCGCGAATTGGGTCAAACCGGCTTAATCCTTGAAATGGGTGGCGTCAGGACCTTGCCATCCGCCTTCGGTCTTCTGGAAGCCATAGTTCGAGTGGATGGTCTCAACGTCGCCAGGCTTCCAATGTCCCACTTTGGTGAGGTATCTCTGCCGCGCTTCGTAGAACAAGGTGTACACCTTCACCCCATTTACCTCGCAAATTGGCCGTCAGTTTTCTTCAGGTCCACGAGTTGCAGATCATTAGTCAAGCCTGACTGTTTGTTGATGCTGTTCCATGTGGCTTTCGCATCATCTACGGATGGGGGGGTCGGATCGACTCTGCAGGCTGCAACTGCCATCAGTAGAGCGGTCATCATGACAAGTCGTTTCCGCATGGTTATCTCCTTGAAATTTCCTCTCCCTCAGCATGGGACCGAGGTCCTTGAGTGCTGCCTCAAGAACATTTTGAGCATCTTCAATGCCCTGGTCAACCCTTAAGACACGGATGCTCAGGCCAAGCAGGCCTGAGCGATCGTGAAGAGTTCAAGGCGAAGTGTTGTCGTCGATCACTCTAATGGACCAGCTTCTCTACGAACTTCATTGACCGCAAAGTTGCGGTGTTACAGCCCTACCGCAATCTAGCTGATCAGCCGTTCTAGCGCTGATTGAACAGGGTGAGCAGCAGATTCCGAGGCCTCGCTCACGAGAGGCTCCTCCCCGATGGCCAGAAATCACTTATCAAAGATCGTCGACCTGGCCTCCATCTGCTTTCGCCTGAGCGCAGTCCTTCAAGAAGAAGAGTCTGATCGCAGTTTTTGTTGTGCTGACACAGCTTGCTCTCCAGAAGAACTGGAGATTCATCGTTTGACTCCTAAGAGCGTCCATTCCGGTGTGAGCATCCAGAGGATTGTTTCTCCCACCAACTCCCCAGGATGGTCTCATACATCTGCAGGCTCTTCACAGCCCGGTCTTCTGCTTACCCGTTCCGATGGGATGAGTAAGCGGACGCTGTTCGTCATTAAGTCTTCCGGAGCCTGCTCTTGAATTCTTCTCGTGGGCACTTTCTAGCATGAGATTGCAGGTCTCGATTAGTTATCTGATGAACCGTTTAGCTAACGAGTCGTTTCCGGTAGTCCCGCGAGGCGAAGAAAAGGAGGTGCTCATACGGAATAAGGACACGAGATCCTATCCTTCGAACAGGAATCACTCCATCAGAGATAAGGTAATCGAGCGAACGGGGACTGATGGAAAGCCTTGCCGCCGCCTCTCGCCGGCTTAGCAGAAGTTTGTCTTCAGAACGAGCTGCCTTCTTCGGCACCATCTTGTATTCGGAATCGAGGATAGCCATGCACCGTCTCCTTCGGGCCCTTCGGGGCCAGTCCACCGAAAGTAAGGTGCTTTTCGATTTCGGTCAAACTGATCTAACCTTCGAACATGTCTGGACCGGTCATCTCAAACCCTGGGGCAAGTTCAAAAGCCTCTCGGACTCAGCACCTCAACGCCTGCATCAGTACGCAGGACGACGCAGGGAGTGTTCCTAGGTGAAAGTATCCCAAAAGTATCCCATTTCTAATAGGCTGCTGACTCCGCATAACCATCTACGCTGTGTGTAACATCCATTATAAAAGGTTTAGGTGGTGGCCCGGGCAGGAGTCCAACCTGCGACCTTCGCGTTAGGAGTGCGCTGCTCTATGCAACTGAGCTACCGGGCCAGTTCCGCTAGTGTAACTGGTAAACTTAGGCAGGAAAACTTATGCCTCGGATCGAGCGACGACGTGCGGTAACGGTGAATGTTGGTGGTGTGCTTGTCGGATCGGAGGCACCGGTTGCCGTGCAGTCGATGACGAACACGGACACGGCGGATATCGAGAGCACGGTGCAGCAGGTCGCGGCGCTGGCGCGAGCCGGATCCGAGATGGTGCGGATCACGGTGAACAACGATGAGGCGGCGAAGGCGGTGCCGTACATCGTGGACGGGATTGCGGCCAAAGGATGGACGACGCCGGTCATTGGGGACTTCCACTACAACGGGCATCTGCTGCTGCGGAAGTACCCGGAGTGTGCGCGGGCGCTGGCAAAGTACCGGATCAATCCGGGCAACGTGTCGATTGGTCGAAAAGATGACGATAACTTCCGGACGATGGTGGAGTGCGCGGTCGACAACGGGAAGCCGGTGCGGATCGGGGTGAACTGGGGGTCGCTGGACCAGGCGCTGCTGACGAAGATGATGGACGAGAACTCGCGAGCTGCCGAGCCGATGGATGCGCGGGATGTGATGATGGAGGCGATGGTGGTGTCGGCGCTCGACAATGCGGCGGCGGCGGAGCGATATGGGCTGCGGCGCGACCAGATTGTTTTAAGCGCGAAGGTGTCGGGGGTGCGGGATCTCATCGATGTGTATACCGAACTGGCGCGAAGGTGCGATTATGCGCTGCATCTGGGGCTTACTGAGGCGGGCATGGGGATGAAGGGTGTGGTGGCTTCGGCGGCGGGCCTGAGTCCCCTGCTGCTCGCCGGGATCGGGGACACGATCCGGGTGAGCCTGACGCCGACACCGGGCGGCGACCGGTCGGAGGAGGTGCGGTGCGGGCAGCAGATCCTGCAGTCGCTCGGGATCAGGAGCTTTATGCCGCAGGTGACAAGCTGCCCGGGATGCGGACGGACGACGTCGACGTATTTCCAGGAGCTGGCGGAGCGGATCCAGAGCTACCTGGTCGAGCAGATGCCCGAGTGGAAGAAGCAGTACGCGGGCGTCGAGGAGTTGAAGCTGGCGGTGATGGGGTGCATCGTAAACGGGCCGGGCGAATCGAAACATGCGAATATCGGGATCTCGCTGCCGGGGACGTTTGAGGAGCCGAAGGCTCCGGTGTATGTGGATGGCAAGCTGTTCACGACGTTGAAGGGCGACCGGATCGTCGAGGAGTTCCAGGTGATTCTGGACGAGTATGTGGAGAAACGGTACGGGCGGCAGTTGGTGGAGGTGTAGGTAACTCCCCCTCCCTTTTCGCAAAGTCCTCCATTGGTTGCACTTAGCTCCTTGTGTACATGCAAGGTCTTCAATCCACTGGAGTTGCGGGCAAAGTCTTCGAATCACAGGACTTGGACCGGTTTCCTTGAGGTGTATAGCGCGGGCCGTCAGCCCGCCGAACGTCTCCGGACCTTCATTCCTGGGGCGATGCCCCAGGCTAGGATAGACTGGGCCTTCAGCCCGCAAAACGTGAACTTTACTCCTGCCAAGGAAACGGCTTTAGCATCTGTCGAGGGCCATCGTCTTCAACGGCGCCCAGCTTTCCAACGGCACATCTCCAGTGTAGGCCGGCGGTGGGGGTGTTTACGCCAGCAGAGCGTTCGCGCCAAGCGCCTGTATTGAAAGCGGTTCGGGGATAGGCTGGATCCTGCTGCTCTTGACAGGTTACGGGAAGCGGTCGCTCAAGCAAGGGAAGGGCAAAGAGCAAAGGCGAAATTCAGGGGTCCTTCGCGGTGCTCAGGATGACGGCGTAAAAAGGGCGACGGCGAGAGCAAGTGTGTTCAACCAGTGTCAAGGGGAGGCGACTATTCGAATTGCGAGCTGGAATGTGAACTCGATCCGAGCGCGGCTGGAGCATGTGACCACGTGGCTTAAGGCTAGCGAGCCCGACGTGCTGCTCCTGCAGGAGCTGAAGGGAGCTGAGTTTCCTGGGCTGGTGTTTGACGAACTCGGATACCGAAGCGCAGCCGTCACGCAGAAGACCTATAACGGGGTGGCGATCCTGTCGCGACACGGGATCGAGACGGTGAACACGACGCTGGCGGGCGATGAGCAGGACAGCCATGCGCGGTTCCTGGAGACGATGATCGGCGGCGTGCGGGTCGTGAACATTTACCTGCCGAATGGGAACCCGATAGGGACGGAGAAGTTCGCGTACAAGCTGTCATGGATGGACCGGCTGTCGGAGCAGATGCGGGTATGGCTGGAGAGTGGGGTTCCGACGCTCATCGGCGGCGATTTCAATGTCATTCCGGAAGATATCGACTGCGACAAGCCTGCGCACTGGGTGCGGGATGCGCTGTTTCAGCCGGAACCGCGGGCGCAGTATCGGGCTATGCTGGAAATGGGGTATGTGGACGCGTTTCGGGCGCTCTATCCGGGGCAGGGTGGGCAATTTACATACTGGGATTATTTTCGGCAGGCGTTTGAGCAGAATCGCGGAATACGGATCGATCACTTTCTGCTGTCGCCGGGGCTGGCGGAGCGGCTGGTTGGCTGCGTGATCGACAAGGGGCCGAGGGCGCAGGAGAAGCCGTCGGACCATACGCCGATTGCCGTGGAGCTTCGATAAATGGCATGGAAGAGCTCTGGTACCCGGATATGCGCTTGGGCGACAGCTTGCGATAGCGTGAAGTGGCCCTGTTGAGCTCCATCTTGGCTGTTTGATCGGCTGCAGCTATAAATCAGGCTTCCAGCGCTCGTAGTTGCTGCATTGTTGCGACTTCAGTGAATCTTCGCTCCGAGAGCAAAGGCTCGGCTCGAAGCGCAGCGACTGCGGCGAGCACTCCCCAGATCTGAGATGGTTTGGGATTTGAGAGTAGCTCGGCGACCGTCCAACTGCCCACGTCAGAGCGCTTACTTGTCACCGTAAACGGTGGACTGGAGGCGCGCTCTTCGACCTCGTTCTCCAACTCGCGAGAATGCCATTGAACTCTGTCGAGACAAGGGCGGCGATGTCCGGTGTGATGGTCTGGACATACCAGTCATAACCTCGGTCGAGGAGCCCTTCTTCGCGAAGTCCTTTCTCGACGATCACAAGAAATGGGAGTCCGGCGGCATAGGCCATCGCCGCTTCGATCTGATTCCACGGAGTGGGTAGCCTCACTTCCGACAACGTGCTCGCTTGCGAACCGCCTCACTTTTCGATTCCTTCCGGAAAGCCTTCCTCGAACGCGATCACCACGGCACCTGAGCAGGACTTGATCAGTTCCGTCACAGCCTCAATCGGAGAGCCTGATGTGAAGGTGTTCCGGCTTACGGTGTGAGGTGAAAGTCCTTCAGCTCGAAGCCTATTTTGGACGCAGACAAACGCCTCCTGCGCCTGATTCGCGGTTGCGCCCACGCTGACGAATATCTGGCAATCGGTAGTCATGGCAAGGAAGCAAAACACCTGCTATGAAGAGCGGGACGTATTTCGGCGGAGATCGGCGAGGGGGTAGAAGGTGCCTCGCCAGTGGACGCCGCCGTTCTTGAGGGTGATGACTGTGGAGCGGAGCATGGAGTAGAGGAAGAGGGCGGCGGCGAGGGGGAGGGCGAAGAAGTTCCAGGTGGGGATGCCGCTGAAGCGGCCGGTGGTGCGGTAGGTGGAGGCGATGGCGACGAGGGTGACGAGGGCTGGGAGGCGTGTTGGGGACCAGAGGGCTCCGGCAAAGGGAGCGATGCAGAAGACGGTGAGCCACGCACAGGCGAGCAGAAGAAGGGCGATGTTGAAGCGGAAGATGGCGAAGAGGTTTTTTGTCATGGTGCGGATGATGCCGCTGGCACCAGCCGCCCAGTGGACGCGGACGTAGCCGGGAGCGAAGGCGGCGCGCTGCCGGAGGCGGGCCTGCTTGACACGGCGGGCGAGGGTGAGGTCGTCGAGGATCTCCATGCGCAGGCTCTCGAAGCCGCCAAGTTGGATATAAGCAGAGGTGCGGATGAGGTTGAAGGCGCCGATGCCGACGGCATCGCGGGCGGCGGGGTCGGCGACGCGCCAGAGACGTGTGGCCCAGAGGCCAAGCACCTGGAGGAAGCCCATGACCATCGCCTCGGAGCTTGACTGCATGATCGCGGTTGGGAGTGTTACGAAGTGATCCGCCTGCTCGATCTCGGCCGCCACCAAGGAGCGGCGGATGGATTGCGGGTGGAAGAGAATGTCGCCATCGGTGAAGAGCAGCCAGGCGGGGGCGTGCAGGGCCTGAGCGTGGCTGGCGGCGAGGGCCATAGCGTGAGTCTTGCCCAGCCAGCCGGGGGGAAGGCCGGTGATGTGAAGGGCGGTGAGGCGGTGGGGATGGAGTTGGGCCAGGCTATCGAGGATGGGCCCGGTCTGATCCGTGGAGCGGTCGTCGATCGCAAGGATGTGTAGGTTGATGTAGTCCTGATCGAGAAGGGACTGAATGCAGGCATGGATGGCTGCTTGCTCGTTGCAGGCCGGGACGACGACAGTGATCTGCGGATCGTCGGGCGGGTTCAGGTCGAAGGCGGGGATGCTGAGGATGGGAAGACGGCGGAGACCTTTGGCCGAAGAGATAGCCTTCGACACCCACGCGAGCGCCACTGTGGACGAGAGGATCTCGGGAAGCAGGCGGAGGTAAGGCTGGGACAAAGGACAAGATCCTTGCAGGAAGGAGCAAACCTTCCGTGATCAGGATTACAAACTTCGGGTCATCGTGCTTAGAATCCCGATCCGTCCTTCTGGACTCACAACAAATTCGACCTGATCTCTTAGCTCACGCAGTTGCAGGCTCGTGCTGGAGGGGCGGGGCGTAGCGGGCTCCGAGGAAGAAGATAGCGGAGCCGATGAGGAGCGTGACCAGGGTGGAACCGAGGCCAACGGCCAAGTTGGAGTGATCGGAGACGGTGCCGATAATGCGGGGAGAGATGGCGTCTCCGAGGGCGTGGATGAGGAAGAGTTGGCCGGCGAGGGCGGCGGCGCGGATCTCGGGACGGACGGCGTTGACGGTGGAGGCGTTGACGGGGCCGGTGCCGAGAAAGATGAAGAAGATGGCGAGGGCCAGGCCGGGGAGGGTGAGGGCCCGGGTGCCGAAGACCTGCGGGCCGAAGAAGCAGACGAGGGCGGGTGGGGTGGCGAGGAGGGCGCTGATTGCGGGGACGAGATAGAGGGCTTTTGGGGTCTTGCGGGACCACCTCTGGGCGATGGCCCCGCCGACGATGGTTCCGGCGAGGCCGGCGACGACGGTGATGCCGCCCATCAGGAAGGCGGCGGAGGATTGGGAGCGGCCGTCGATGCGCTGGAGGAAGGAGGGCATCCACCAGGAGATGCCACCGAGCGAGAAGGTGACGGCGGCGTATCCGCCGACGGAGCAGAGGTAGGCGGGGTTGTGGAGGAGGGAGAGGACGGTGTCCTTCCTGAGCTGGGCTTTGCCCTCGTCGCTGCCGCGGCTGCGGGCGGGCTCCTTCATGAGGAGGGCGATGAGGAGGGCGAGGAGGATGGCGGGGATGGCGGAGACGATGAAACTGGTGCGCCAGCCGAAGTGTTCGCCGACGGTTCCGCCGATGAGGTAGCCGAGGGCGGCGCCGACGGGGATGGCGATGTTGAAGATGGTGAGGACGCGGTTGCGCTGGGCGGGGGGGTAGAAGTCGGAGAGGAGGGCGGGGGCGAAGATGCCGAAGGAGGCCTCGCCGATGCCGAGTGCGGCGTGGCGGAGGTTGAGCGAGCCGTAGGAGTGGACGGTGGCGGTGAGGAGGTTGACGGAGCCCCAGAAGAGGGCGGCGACGACGATCATGGGCTTGCGCGGGAAGCGGTCGCCGAGCCAACCGGTGACGGGGGAGGCGGCCATGTAGGCGACCATGAACCAGAGGGTGAGCGAGCCGATCTTGGCGTCGGTGAGCGCGAACTCGCCTTTGACCTGCTCCTGGACGCCGGGGAGGATGTAGCGGTCGATGTAGTTGACGAAGTTGAGGGCGGTGAGGAGGACGAGGGCGGTGGTGGCTCCGACGAGGGAGGTGTGGCCGGGGCTGGAGTTCGGCTTGGAGTTGGTCCCTGGGGGCATGTCGGAGCGAGGATAGCAGGTGCCGGTTGCAGTGGCGGTGTTGTACCCCCCCGGGTACTTTGGTCAAAGTCTTCGAACGAGATACTTTAGGCTCGGACTAGCAAAGTCGGGCAGGGTCGAGCAGCGCCAAGCAGCGCCAAGCCGTGGGAGTCGCAGGGTGATGGATCCAGCGTTTGTCTTTTGGCTACACTGACCTGCTATATCCATGAGAGTGCGCCGAAGAGGCGGTGATGCGGTGGAGAGCCGGCGTGTCTTGCTATTTGCCGCTCCTATCTGCCGCTGATGCAGCCTCTTTGGCCTGAGCTGTTGGGGTAGCCGCTGCCGGAGTTGTAGGCTTGATATCTCCTCCAGCGATGCGACCCAACTAGCGCGCAAATTGCCGAACGATGAAACGCCGTTGAAAAACGCTCGCGTGCATCAGCTTCAGCAAACTCGCCTGCGGTGGACTTACCGAACAAGAGAACTCGCTTGTTCTGGTCGTCGTAACTCTCCGGCTTATGCCCGAGAAAGAGTCCGGCTTAACGCTCGCGCCCGAGACATTCTGGCGAGAGTTCGTGGTGAAGTGCGGTCCACTGCTCTGTGAATCGACCAGTCGTAGTCGTTGTTGTGTTAACTCCCATTGCGAGAGCCTTTGAAGTTTAAATGCGAGGACCTTGAGACGCTTCGGGGCGGGGATAGAAGGCTTCGACGACGGTGGAGATGCCTCCGCGAGGGCGGAAGTCGCCTTTGACCAGGGCCCAGATGGGGTCGGTGGCGCGGACGATGTCGTCCAGGATCTGGTTGGCGATGTTTTCCTGGAAGATGCCGAGGTTGCGGTAGGTGAAGAGATACTCCTTGAGCGATTTGAGCTCGAGGCAGAGATCGCGGGGCATGTAGCGGATGGTGATGATGCCGAAGTCGGGGAGGCCGGTCTTGGGGCAGACGCTGGTGAACTCGGGGTCGTCGATGAGGATCTCGTAGGCAGTGAACTGGTTTTTCCAGGTGTCGATCGCGGGGAAGGTGGCGTCGAGGCCGGCGGCGGCGTGGTCGTCGGTGTAGCCGGTGTTCTGGGTGAGCATGGGGATATTTTATCGGGTTCTGTGGGATCGATGAGCGGCGCGGGTGAGGGCTGAAAGAATGTTGTTGCGGTGCGGGCAACGATGTGCGATAACTACGTCATGCGTAGTACGCGAGACGTAGTAGAGGCGGGCGAGGGCGCGGGGACGGGACAGTACTCCGACCCGCCGATGCTGGTGCTGGCGAGCCTGACAAATGGACCGAAGCATGGGCACGCGATGATCGAGGATATTGCGCGGCTTTGCGGGACACGCCTGGGGCCGGGGACGTTGTATGGGGCGATCGGGCGGCTGGAGCAGCAGGGCTGGATCGAGCCGCTCCCGCCCGAGGAGCGGCGCCGGCCGTACCGGATTACGGCGGAGGGTTTACGTGTTTTGCGGGCGAGGCTGACGATGCTGCGGGAGTTTGCCGACGCCGGTCTGGGAAGGCTGGAGGCGCTATGAGGCCTGGGCCGGCACGGTTTTTGGTTGGGCTGTATCCGCGCGTTTGGAGAGAGCGGTACGGAGCGGAGTTCGAGGCGGTGCTCGAGGCTGGGCACGGCGGTTTGGGCACGGCTGTGGACGTGGTTTGGTCGGCGTTATGGGAGCATGTTTCCCCCCTTGGAGGTTTTGCGATGAATGCATCATCAGGCACTTTTGGCAGCAACTTTGGGGCTATGACGAGGCAGGCGAGCGCGTTTCTTCCGCTGATGATGTCGGCGGTGGCGCTCCTGGCAGTGCTGGGACACGTGGCTGTCTATGGCGTTGTCCGAGAGGCGGACGAGGGGGCGACGGCGCACATCTGGCAGATCCTGATTGCGGGACAGGTGCCGGTAGTGGCGTTCTTTCTCCTGCGGTGGCTGCCGCGGGCTCGGCGAGCGACGCTTGAGGTGTTTGCGCTGCAGGCTGGAGCTGCGCTGGCGAACATCGCCGCGGTGTTTTTTCTGGGGCTGGGCTAGGGCTGAGACAGGGAGCGCGGTTGAGATTTCTGGACGTGGGAAGAGAGCGGTCGTGCTGCGCACGATACTCGATCCTTTCCCGGTAAGGACCGGGGAGGATGGGGCACCTGGTAGGTCGGGAGCTCCCCGGAACGGTGAAAGGCGGGCCTGTGTGGCCCGCCTGGTTGTGCTGCGAAGGGTGCTGTCCAGTGACCGGGACCGGATTTGGCGGGCTAGTTTCTACGACCCAGGGTGGGGCGGTCGTCCCCGGAGTTGGGGGTGGGGTTGTTGGGGTCGGTGCTGGGGCCGCCTACGCGACGGAGGGTGGGCTTGTTGTCCTTGCCCTTGTCGTTGAGCTTGCGCTTGTTTTCGAGGCGGGCGAGGCGGGACTTGATGTCGTCGAACTCGGAGGTGGTGACGATGTAGTCGGGCTTGGGGGGCATGATGGTGGCGATCTCCTCCTCGGAACGGCCGATGCGGTCGGGGGTCTGGGGGTGGTCGGAGAAGGCCTTGGAGAGGGTGCCGGGCTTGTGTTTCTCGAGGGCGTCGAGCTTCTCGAAGAACTGGATGAAGGCCTGGGGATCGTAGCCGGCCTTGTACATGTACTGGAGGCCGAGCCAGTCGGCCTCGGACTCGAAGTTGCGGGAGAACTTGAGGAAGGTGAGGGGGACGGCGAGCTGGGAGGCCTCGTAGATGCCGTAGCCGGTCCAAGAGCCCTGGGTGAAGATGATGAGGGGGATCTGGCCCATCTGCATATAGTTCATGCGGGTCATCTCGCGGGCGGCGTGGTGGGCGGCGACGTGGGCGATCTCATGGGCCATGACGCCGGCGAGCTCGGCCTCTTCGTCGGCGGCGAGGATGAGGCCGGAGTTGACGTAGAAGAAGCCGCCGGGAAGGGCCATGGCGTTGATCTCTTCGGAGTCGATGACTTTGATGGTGAAGGGGACCTTGGCGTCGGAGTTCTTGACGAGGTTCTGGCCGATGCGGTTGACGTACTCGACGACGACGGGATCGGTGACGAGGTGGGCGGACTTTTCGATCTCCATGGAGTACTGCTTGCCGTTCGAGATCTCCCAGTTGGTGGAGTAGAAGTTGCCCATGCCGCGACCGCCGATGCTGCGATTGCCGACGGCGTCGACGTCGTCTTCGGAGCCTTTCTTGATCTTGGGGTCGAGGTTTTCGCCGGGCGAGGGGAGGGAGTCGGTCTTGTTCTTCTGGGCAACGGCGTCGCGAGCGGCCTTATCCTCGGCGGGGGTGGGAGGGGTGCTGGTACCGGGATCCTTGGGCACGGGCGGGGTGGGAGCCGGCATTTGCTGGGCGAAGAGGCCGGTGGAGAGGGTGAGGGCGGCGGCGAGGCCGAGATGCGCGAGGTGACGCATGGGGAGATCTCCTTCGGAGCCGCTTCCCTGCTGCGGGCGCAACTCTACATAGCTTGGACGCGGCATGCGCCGGTTTTGTGAGCTTTGGGGGGGTGGGTGGGTGAGGGTGGAGCTTGCGGTCGAGAAACGGGTCGCTTCGCTGCGCTCGGGATGACAGCTAGAGAGACCGGGGAATGACGGTTCTGGGACAGCTAGTACATGTCGAGCGATAGTTTACCAGGTGGTGTAGGAAGAGCCGTCGGCGGCGAGCATCTGGGCGCCGGAGTGGACGTCGCCGATGCCGGAGTCGGTCTGGTCGAGGCTCTGGAGGGCGTCAGTCTGGACGGGCTGCCAGGTATCGGAGCGATGGGTGAAGGGATCGATGGGCATGACCTTGAGGTAGCCAGCCTGGACGAGGTCGTCAAGGGATTGCGGGGCCTTCTGCTTGTCGATGGTGAAGGAGTCGATGGCGGAGCGCAGGGTGTGGAGGTCTTCGCGGAGGACGGCCTCGCGGGCGTTGCGGACGTTTTGGACGTAGGCGGGGACGGCGATAGCGGCGAGCAGGCCGATGATGACCATGACGATCATCAGCTCGATGAGCGTGAAGCCGGCGTGGGGGGCTGAGCTGGCTGGCTTAGAGATGGGTGGCGCGATTGACCCAACCTTTCGCTTGAGGCTGGGAAAGGATGGGCCACTCGGGTCTGTGGCGGTCGGTGTGATGTGAGGGCTTACCATGTGGAGTACTTTGTGCCGTCGAGGGCGGTGGCGTTGCTTTTGGTGTGGACGTCGAAGACGTTCTGGCCGCCGAAGGAGTCGGAGTCGGGATCGTCCTGGTTGGAGCGGAGGCCCCAGTCGGTGGAGTTGGTCATGGGGTCGGTGGGGATTTTGCGGAGGAAGCGAACCTTTTTGGTCTGGACATCGACGCCGTCGACGAGGGTCTGGAGGTCGGGGGGGTAGTTGAGGCTGTCGGCCTTGGTCTGGAAGGCGCCTTTTTCGGCGGCGTCCTTGTAGTGGTCGATGGCGTCGCGCATCTCCCAGAGATCGCGGCGGAGTTGACGCTCTTTTTCGCGGCGGACCTGGAAGCGGGCGATGGGGACGGCGGCGGCGGCGAGGATGGCGATGATGGCCACGGTGATGATGAGTTCGACGAGGGTCAGGCCGGACTGGGCGGTGAGAGGCTTGGGTGGGAGCTCGCGACGCAGGGGAAGAGTTGCGGGCTCTTTCCGCTGAACAAGCCTGGGGACGGAATGACAGCGGGTGGGAACGGGTAACGGCAAGACCAGCGGCGGCGGCGACGGGCAGAAAGGATGATGGATCCGCTTTGAGGCCGAGGATGTTGCCATACTGGGGCTCACTTCACGTGTACGACCGACGGTGTTCCGACGGCGGGGATGCTGACCTGGCTGCTGTTTTTCGCGCCCACCTTGGGCAGGGCGAGGGTGGAGTCGCCGGCGGCGATGGCTTTGAAGGTGAGGATGCAGACGGCTCCCTGCCCGGAGATTCCCTGGGCGCTGGGCGGACGGGAGGCGGAGACGGTGACGAGGCCGTTGCCCTCGTCGCGGTGAACGATGGCGACTGCCTGGCCGTCGCGGCCGAGGAGATCGCCGGAGTCCACGTTGACCAGCTGGAGCACCGCTGGGTTGAACTGAAGCTGCAGCGGAACGGAGTAGAGATCGCGGGCGCCGGTCGCGGTGACGGCGACCTGGAAGGTGCTGCCGACGGCCTGGGTGACGGCTGGGGGGACGACGGACAGGCTGAGAGAGCCGCCAGCGGTTGCGGGCTGGGCCGGGGTGGGCGCCGAGTTGGGGGCGCCGGGGTTGAAGCCGGGGGTCGGATTACCGGGGGTTGGGAATTGGGCCTGCTGGCTGAGCTGGCCGACCATGGCGGAGGCGGCTACGGCGGCGGAGGTTCCATTGATGGGACGGGGGCGCGGGACGACTGGGAAGCTGAGTTCGGCGTTGGGGTCCTGACGGAGCTCGATGGACTGGCTGGTGCCGGTATCGATGGCACGGGTGTTGAGGCGGCTAAGGACGGACTCGCGGACGATGTGGGGAATGATGATGAAGACGATCTCGGACTGCTGGACCTCTTTGCTCTGCGAGGAGAAGAAGTACTTCAGGAAGGGGAGCTCGCCGAGGCCGGGAGTGCCGTTGACGCCGCGGATCTCCTGCTTCTGGACGATGCCGGAGAGGATGGAGGGCTCGCCCTCCTTGAGCTGGATGACCTGCTCGGAGATGTTCTGGGAGATGACGGGCTCGGTGACGCCGGAGATGACCTGGTCTCCGTTGTGGGAGGAGACCTCGATCCTCATTTTCAGGGAGACCTCGCGGTCGTAGTGGACGGTGGGGGTCATGTCGATGTTGACGCCGATATCCAGGTACTGAAACTGGGTCTGAACCCCGATGGAGCCGACGCCAGTAGCGACGCCGGCGTTGTAGCTGCCGGTGGCGACGGGGATCCTGGAACCGATCTTGAGGGTGGCGCGCTGGCCGTCGGTGGCGCGAATGCGCGGGTTCTGGAGGATGCGGGTGTCATTGTCGGTAAGCAGGGCGTTGACCTGACCGCCGCCGACGGTTACGGCGAAGTTGGTGGCGTTCAGGTTGCCGAGCTGGTTGAGAGTGAGGTTGGAGCCGTTGGTCCCGTTGCCGGTGCTGGTTCCCGTTCCGGTGCCGGTCCCTGTTCCGGTGCCTGTCCCGGTGCTGTTTCCACTGGTGTTGCTGTTGTTGGTGGTGGCGGTGGGGGTGAGGCCGAAGGAGGTGGGCAGGGTGATGCCGAGGTTGCGGAGCTTGTCCCGGTTGACCGCCAGAACGGCGACGTCGATGACGACCTCGGGCTTGGCTCGGTCGAGATCGTTGAGCAGCTTTTGGGCGAGCAGGAGCTGATCGGGGGTGGCGCGGAGGACGAAGGCGTTCTGGGTGGGGATGAGGGCGAGTTTGGCGGAGGGGTCGAGCAGGTTGCGGAGCGCGGTGAAGATCTCGTTGGCGTCGTTGGCCTGGGCGGCGTTGGTGAGATAGAAGGTCTGAACGGCGAGTTCGTCGAGGTCGGTGCGCTTGGTGCGGGTGTTCTGGGCGACGAAGATGGTGTTCGGGGTGATCACCTTATAGAAGGTGCCGGCGATGGTGCCGACGATGCGGAGCGAATCCGAGAGGGAGACGGAGGTGAGGTCGACGGGGATGCGTTTGGAGGTGTAGTCGGGGTCGAAGAGGACGTTGAGGCCGGCGACTTTGCCGATCGCCTGGTAGATGTTTTTGACGTCTTCGACCGAGTGGATGGTGATGGGATCGGAGGAGACGGGTTGGAGGATGACGGGGCCGGCGACGGAGGCGAAGGTGAGCGCGTTGTCGGTTGGAGCGATCTGGGCGGTGTCGGGAGCCGATGCGCCGGGAAGGGACGCGGCTCCGGGGGGCGGGGACTGGGGCGAAGCAGGGCCGGGGTTTGGCGCGGCGTTCTGGATCTGCTGGATCTCCTGCTCGGCGGTCTGGTTGGACGGGTCAATCTGGTGGGCGCGGATGAACTCGTTGAGAGCGCCGTTGAGGTCACCACTTTGGCGGAGGACGCGGCCGCGGTCGACGTGGGCGACTCCGGCCTGGAACTTCAGGCGCTCATACCGGGTTCTGTAACGGACGTCGCCGGGTTTCTTGAGATGTGCCTGACGGAAGGCCTCAAAGGCTGCGTCGTAGTCTTCGCGGGTCTCGGCGTTCTGTCCGCGTTTATCCCAGGTGCTGGCGGATTGGGCATGGGCGAGCGGAGCTGCGCAGGAGAGGCAGACAAGGAGGGCCGGCAGGGTGCGCTGGACGAGAGTGGATCGGGTGAGAGGGGTTGATTGCCTACGAGCCATTCTGCTTCCGTCGTCGTCCTTTGCAGCCTGAAGAGTGTGGCGAGCGTCCCGGCGCTGAGATCCAATCGACGGTGAGGGGTGCTGTCGGCTGTCGCTATGGGGCATTTGCGCTCGCGTGAGTATAGCATTGCTGAACATTGAAACCGTTGCGATACTTTGCCTTACGGGTGATCCTCGGATCCGATCCGAGGTGACTTTCGGGTGGTGATCGGAGTTTGCCGATGCATCCGAGGGGTGGAAAATCCGGGGATTGGAGTTGAAGGCGGAATGAGTCTCGTCCAGGGAAGACGGAATACAGAGACGGCCCGCGGTCCAGATGGGGTTTAGACGGGGTGGAGCGGCTGGGGTGAGGGCCCGTCCCCCAAAAGTGGCAGGGCGGGGCGCGTGTTAAGTTAGAGGATCATGCCTCGATCGCTCTCCAACCCGACCGTTGCCCATCAGCCGAAGCCGGTGGTGAAGGAGAAGGATCGCGACCCGGTGGCGGCGGGGATGCGTGACGCTGCTTTCAACCGGTCGGCCAGCTTCAACTACTTCCTGACGGACCGGATCGAGGCTGGAGTGGCGCTGCGCGGGACCGAGGTGAAGTCGATCCGGGAGGGCAAGGCGAACCTGAAGGACGCATATGGGCTGTTGAAGGATGGCGAGTGTTTTCTGCTGAACGCGCATATTGGGCCGTTTTCGCATGGAAACGCGATGAACCATGAGTCGCTGCGAACGCGGAAGCTGCTGCTGCACAAGACGGAGGTTCGGAAGCTGGAGGCGGCGACGCGGCAGAAGGGGTTTACGTTGATCCCGGTGCGGCTGTACTTCCGGAACGGCCGGGTGAAGTGCGAGCTGGCGCTGGCCAAGGGCAAGCAGGACTGGGATAAGCGGGAGACGGAGCGGCGGCGCGAGGTGGACAAGGAGACTAAGGCGGCGGTGGCGCGGGGGCAGCGGCGCTAGGTCCCGGGGGGCGCAGGCTTTTTGTGGTTCAGGCTGGGTGGTGGATTGGGCTGGGTGGGTTCGGATGTGTGGTGTAGGGAACCCACCCTTTCCGGCGATGGGACTGCCGGAGAGGATGGGCCACCCGGTTTGGTGGATGGGCTTGGTGGGATGGTGTGGAATCGTGGGCGTGGGGGCGGGTTACGATAGAGGTCTATGGAAACGAGACTTATTTCTGGGGATCTGGCGAGCTTGCAGACCCCGATGCTGGCTGTGTTTGCGGTCGACCTTGCGACGGGCAAGGATGCCGATCCGATGCCCACGCTGCTGACGACCTCCGACGCGGTGACCGGTGTGACGGGCCGGTTTCTGCGGGGGGGAGAGTTCAAGGCGACGCTGGGGGAGACGCTGCTGCTGCATGGGCCGGGTGGCTTGAAGGCGGAGCGGCTGTTAATTGTGGGTCTGGGGAAGGCGAAGAAGCTGTGCCCGGACCAGGTTCGCAAGGGGGCGGGAACGGCGGTGCGGTTTGCGAAGCCTCGCGGAGTTCGGGATCTGGCGATCGCGTTCCCGGAGGACAAGGCGCTGAGCGATGAGCACCTGGACGAGTTGCCGTGCGCGCCGACGGCACGGGCGCTGGTGGAGGGGGCGGAGCTGGCGGACCCGGACTACGACACGTATAAGACCGACCGGAACGACAAGGCCGTGGCTTCGCTGACGATCGTGGCGGCTGATGCGGAGAGGTCGGTGCAGGAGGAGGTGCGGGCCGGGTTCGCCGAGGGGCGCATCGTGGCCGGAGCGCAGAACTTTACGCGATCGCTGGTGAACGAGCCGGGCAATGTGTTGACACCGACGGTGCTGGGGGAGCGGACGGCGAGGATGTGCGCGGAGGTGGGGCTCGGGTGTGAGGTCTACTCGACGGAGAAGATCAAGGAGCTAAAGATGGGCGCGTTCTGGTCGGTGGCCCAGGGGTCGGAGGAGCCGCCGGCGCTGATTGTGATGCGCTATGAGCCGGAGGTCGGGGCGGGAGCAAAGGAGGGTGCGGCGGCTTCGAGTATGCCCGTGGTAGGTCTGGTGGGCAAGGGGATCACGTTCGACACGGGGGGGATCTCGATTAAGCCGGCGGACGGCATGGAGAAGATGAAGTACGACATGGCGGGCGCGGGAGCGATGATCGGCGCGATGCGTGCGATCGCGCAGCTGAAGCCGAAGGTGCGGGTGATCGGGATCGTTTGCTCGGCGGAGAATATGCCGGATGGGAAGGCGTTCAAGCCGGGGGATGTGGTGACGGCGATGTCGGGGAAGACGATTGAGATTGTGAACACGGATGCGGAGGGGCGGCTGGTGCTGGCGGACGGGCTGCACTATGCGAAGACGCTGGGGTGTACGCACCTGATCAATGCGGCGACGCTGACGGGGGCGATCGGGGTGGCGCTGGGAAGGCTGAATGCGGGGCTGTTCTCGAACGATGACGAGGCGGTAGAGAGGTTTGAGGATGGGTTGAAGGTTTCGGGCGAGAGGTTCTGGCGGCTGCCCTGTACGGACGACTATGCGGACCAGATCAAGAGCGCGATCGCGGATATCCAGAACACGGGGATTACACGGTATGGCGGGTCGATTACGGCGGCGATGTTTCTGAAGGAGTTTGTGGGGGAGACGCCGTGGATTCACCTGGATATTGCGGGGACGGCGTGGGATGACGAGCAGAAGCCGTGGATGGCGAAGGGGCCGACGGGGATTGGGGTACGCTCGATCGTGGAGTGGGTGCGAGGCTACTCGGTTTGAAAAGCTGTTAGCTGTTACTTCCTATGCTGCCGGTGAAGTAAAAAGAGGGCTTCTTCCTTTCGATGGCAAACCCTCTTTTTGGCCTTCACCTCGATGAGGTTAGGCGGCGATTGCGGAGCGTTGGCCGAAGCTGCTGAACAGGGTGATGATTGCCTTGTTGAAGGCGGGGAGGTCCTGGGGACCTCGGCTAGTGACGAGACCGCGGTCTTCGGCGACTTCCTTGTTGACCCAATCGGCTCCGGCGTTGAGGAGGTCGGTCTTGAGTGAAGGCCAGGAGGTGATGGTGCGGCCGGCGACGGCTTCGGCCTCGATGAGCATCCAGGGGCCGTGACAGATGGCGGCGATGGGCTTGCCTGCTTCGACGAAGCTTCGGACAAAGGCTACGGCGGCAGGGTCCATGCGGAGGAAGTCGGGATTCACAACGCCGCCGGGGAGGAGCAAAGCGTCGTAGTGGGCGGGATTGGCGTTCGAGAGGTTGACGTCGACCTTGAAGCTGTCGCCCCATTTGACGAGGTTCCAGGCCTTGATCTTGCCGCCTTTGACGTGGGAGTGGGGAGAGATGAGCGAGGTGAGGGCGCCGGCTTGCTCGAGCGCCTTGCGTGGTTTGGTGAGCTCAACCTGCTCGACGCCCTCGGTGGCGAGGATGGCGATGCGCTTGCCTTTGAGCTTGGGTTTGCTGCCGAATAGACCCATGGGGAGACTCCTTGAGGCCGGATGGTGTCCGGGATGGATGAAGGTATGACGGGTGGGAGGGGTGGGGCGTTGGCCGGACAAAAGGCTGGGGATGTGGATCTAAGGCGGGCTTTGGGTTCGGGGGTGTCCTTGAGGTTCTGGGGCGGACCCCACCTTACGCGGTGAGGCTGCGAAGGATGGGCCACACGGTTACCCCGGCCGCCCAGTCCACCCGGCACCCAGTCCGCCTGGACACCCGGGTTAGAGGCTGGGGATGGCTACATGACGGAGGGAGCTTCGATACCGAGGTAGCCGAGGGCTCGGGTGAGTTCGCGTTCGGCGACGGCGGCGGTAGCGAGGAGGAGGGTGCGACGGGTGGGGTCGGTCTCATTGAGGACGTGATGGCGGTGGTAGAAGTTGTTGAACTGCTGCGCGAGTTGGAAGGCGTAGCGGGCGAGGATAGCGGGCTCTGCGGCGGCGATGGCCTGGTCGATGACGCTGGTGAGGCGGGAGCCGAGGAGCCAGGTCTCCCAGATGCCTTCGTCCGCGGCGATGAGCGGGGAGAGCTGCGCGGGGTCGAGCGCGGCGAGGGCGTCAAGGGTGGGGCCGGAGGCGGCGCCGGCCTTGCGAAGGATGTTGGCGGCGCGGACGACGGCGTACTGGATGTAGGGGCCGGTCTCGCCCTCGAAGCTGAGGGCATCACGGAAGTCGAAGGCGATGACGGTGTTGCGGGTGAAGCGGAGCATGAAGAAGCGGAGGGCACCGATGGCGATCCGGGTGGCGACGGAGATGCGCTCGGGTTCGGGGAGCTCGGGATGGCGATTGTCTACCTCAGTCTGGGCGGCGGCGATGAGCTGGTCGATGAGGTCGTCGGCCTTGACGCCGAAGCCCTTGCGACCGCTGACTTCGAGAAATGGACGGGCGCGGTCCTCTTCGGAGACGGTGTAGCCGAGGTCGATGGCGCAGCGCGGGGTGAGGGCGACCATCTCGTAGGAGAGGTGGGTGTAGCGCTCCGCCTGGGCGGTGAAGCCCATGCCGCGGAGCGCGACGACGACGTTATCCTGCGGATCGTTCTGGCGTGAGTCGATGACGTTGTAGATGGCGTCGGCGTGGCCGAAGGAGGGGGGCGGTCGATCGCCGGCGATGTTGCTCCCAGAGTCGCTGCTGGGGGTCGAGGTGCTGGCCGTCGAGATCCAGCAGGGGTGGGTGGGGTACTCGTAGAAGACTTTGTAGCCGAAGTCCTTGCCGGGGAGGAGGCCGAACTTCCAGAGGTGGTAGGCAATGTCTTTGCCGACGTAGGTGACGGTGCCGTTGGAGCGGACGATGATCTTGGCGTCTTCATCGGGAGCCGCGGAGCCGGGGATGGCGGGGTCGCTTCCCTGCTCCGGGATTGTGAGTGCGGAGGAGGACTCGGGATCTCCTGCGCGGCGCATGACGTAGCAGCCCTTGTTCTTGCCCTCGGTCTCGAGGTAGAGGACGCCGCGGTCGAGCATCAGGGTGCGGGCGGCGTCCCAGAAGTGAAGGGAGAGGATCTCGGATTCACGGGGGAGGAAGTCGTATTCGATGCCGAGGCGCTCCATGGTCTGGAGATGGCGGCGAAGAACGGCGGTGGCGATGGTGTCGGCCATGATGGCGATGTCGTTGTCCCCGGCTTCGAGCGCATGGAGGGTGTCGAGACGGAGCTGTTTGCGGGCGGCGGCGCTGGCTGGGTCGGCGGTGTACCAATGGGAGACGCGGGCGTAGAGATCCCAGCAGAAGAAGTCGATGCGCTGGTTGGTCTCGAGGAGTTCGGTGATGAGTTCGCGGAGCTGATCGAGGTTTTTGCCTTCGAGGTGGATGAGACCGACGACGATGTCGGCGACCTGAACGCCGGTGTTGTCGATGTAGTTTTGAATGCCGATTTCGTAGCCGGACTTGTAGGGGTCGGGGCGGAGGAGGCGGGCGAAGGTGTCGCCGAGAATGGCGTTGCGAAGGTGGCCGATGTGGGCGGCCTTGTTGGGGTTGATGCTGGTGTGCTCGATGAGGCGGAAGCCGGAGCCGCCGACGTCGGCGTGGCGATCGTGCGCGATATCGCGGAGGGTGGAGGCGCGATCGAAGCGGATGTTGAGATAGCCGGCGCCGGCAGTCTCGACGGAGGCGATGCCGGGGAGATTGCCGCTCGCGATCCGTTTGGCGAGCTGCTCCGCGAGCTGTTGCGCGATGACTTTGGGCGCTTTGCGGAGGCGTTTGGCGAGCTCGAAGGCGATGGGGGTAGCGAGCTCGCCGAGGGCGATATTGGGGGGCTGCTCGATGGGGATGTGCGGGAGCTGGAGGTTGTAGACCTCGGCAAGGATGGATTGGATGGAGGCGATGAGGTTCTGCTGGATTGTGCGATACATGCTTGGGCGATCACCGGCTTGGTTTGAGGTTCAGTTTACGTGACGGGCGGGTGGGCGATGGATAGGTTTGAAGTGCTACCTACAGGGTCTCTCCAGGGCGCGCTGGGCGCCTGGGTCAAGAGGATGGGGATGGGCGCGTGGGTGCCGGTCGAGATAATCACGGCTGGATGATTGGGTGCTGGTCAAGATGGAGCTCCGGATTTTATGGGAGCTGTTTTGGGAGTTCGTGGATGTCTTCGAGCAGGGGCTTATGCGGCAGGGTGTGGAAGCGATGCCAGAGGAAGAGAGCGCCGCCGACGCCGGTAACGGAGAGGAGCAGCCAGACGTGGATCGCGAGGCCGAAGAGGGCGGCCTGATTCTCGGGAGCGCCGTGGCTGGTGAGCGAGGTCTTGACGGCCCACTCGAAGGCGCCGATGGCTCCGGGGGAGCTGGGGATGAGGTAGGAGAGGTTGGCGACGGAGACGGCCTGCCAGGGGCCGATGCGGTCGAGAGTTGAGCCGCCGGCGCTGCCGGAAGCGGCGCCCGCGAGGCCAATGAGATGGGCGGCGGAGACGAAGATCATGCCCTCGCAGGACCAGATGACGGCGGATTGCAAAAGAAGAAGGAGAGAGCCGGTGATGCCGATCTGGCGGATGCAGTCGAGGGCGAGCGTGAGCCAGTGCTCGAGCTTGGCGAAGATGGGTTTGTTGGGGAGGCGGTTGAAGAAGGAGCGGAGCGGCCCGTCTTCCCTGCCGAGGGTGCGGGCGCCGAGCAGGAGAGTGAGGAGGCCGATGGTGGAGAGGACGAGGAGGGATTCGGCGAGGATGCGCGAATGATGCGAGACGTTGGGGCCCATGAAGCGCACGAAGAGGAGAACGAGGATGAAGATGTCGAGCAGCTTTTCGAGGATGACGGTGGACAGGAGCACGGAGGGGCTGGCGCCGATGTCAGAAGAGTAGGTGAAGACGCGCATGACATCGCCGATGCGGAACGGGAGGATGTTGTTGGCGGCCAGGGAGGTCATGAGGACGCGAGCGCAGACGGGAAAACGAGCGCCGGTGCTGCGGAGCATGCGGGTCCAACGAACGCAGCGCAGGGTATAGCTGGCGGCGGTGAAGGCGAGAACGCCGAAGATCCAGGCGGGGTGGGCCAGTCGAAGAGCACGGGGCTGGCCGAAGATCTGGGCGAAGGAGATGCCCTTGAAGGTGTACCAGAGGAAGAAGGCACTGACGAGGAGGCCGGGGAGGGTCTGGAGGACGCTGCGTCCGCGGGATCTGCTCATGCGGGTGGAACGCCTGAGCCTGGGCGCGCTGAGAGTGAGGGAGAGATCATGCCCTTTTGATTGTATTCGCGGCAGCCGGTGTGGGCGGGGCAAAGCGACGGCTCTGCCTCGCCCGCCGGGTTAGTTTGCCGCGGAGCTGGCTTTGGCTTCGAGCGGCGCCTGAACCTTGAGGACAACATTCTGTTGATCTTTGGCTTCGAAGCCGGAGTAGAAGGTGCGGAGGTCGGGGTACTCCTTGGCCATGAAGATTACCTCGCCGAGCATGTAGTTCCGGCGGATGGTGATGCTGGCCGGGGCGCTTTCGGAGGTGAGCGTGTACAGGGCGAAGTTCTTGAACTCGAGCTTGCCGGGGGTTGGCAGCGACTCGACGGCGAAGTCTTTGGGAAAGGTGATGCGGATGGCGTCCTGGACCATGTGTCCGTAATCGAAGTAGACGCCGATCTCCCGCTGCACCTGGGGGAAGGTGGTCCTGGAGTTCGCTTCGAAGAGATCGCCGGGCAGGATGAGGCGTTTGCCGGTTGCGGAGCCGAGGCTTCCCTTGACATTGAAGAGGACGTTGAGGGGCTGATCGAAGTCGGCGAGTTGAGCGATGCTGTCGACCTTGACTTCCATTCCGTGCGGCAGCAGATCTTCCATGCTGGTGCGGAGATCACGCTTGAGACTCTCGTCGTCTCCCCGGAGCGATGCCTGGCGCCAGCGAAGCGCGGGAGCGCCGATGTAGGTCATCTTGACCGTGCCGCTGGCGATGCCTTCGGAGTTCAAGGAGAGGTTGGCGACGCGCTGGATGCGAGATTCGGTATAAGGCTCACCCGGGGTGGAGGAGATGGCGGAGCCGCCGTCTACCTGGCGGATGCCAGCGGAGATGGAGTGCTTCCACATGAGGTGTTCGAAGGGGCAGAACTTTGCGCCGGGATCGAAGAAGCGGTCTTTGCCATCGATGTTGACGACAGCGATGTAGTCGTCGAGTTGCGAGAAGCTCAGGTAGGCAGGGTAGAAGACGCGGCGGCTGCGATCGCTGACGACCATGAGGTAGGACTTGATGCCGGCGGAGCGCGCCATGGCGACGAAGAGCTCGGCGAGCTGGTCGCTGCTGGCTCGCTTGCGCTTCCAAAGGTCGTCGGTGGACTTGAGTTCGCCGAAGCCCTGGGATTTTTCTTCGGCCCCGGAGCGATCGCGCGTGAAGTCGGTGTTTTCGAGTTTCTGGACGGCGGCGTAGATTTTACGGAGCTTCTGCTCCGGCGTGTCGGCGAGGGACGTGAGGTCGTGGACGGCGGCGTTGACGGCTGTGCCGGGCCCGATGAATTTATCCCGCTTCTTGGCCCAATACTTCCCTTCCCCTTTCCAATACTCGTCGGAGGTGCGGTAGGCGGAGTAGTAGAAGAGCACGCGGTAGCTGAAGCTGGAGATGGGAGGCATGAACTCTTCCTCGGGAGCGGGAGGGATGTCATGCACGGAGAGCTCGAGGAGGACCTGGCCGGAGCCGGGGGTCTCTGTTTCTTTCACCTTGGCGTCTGTAGGGAGGATGGGGGTCCAGGCGATGGAGGAGGTGATCTGCCCACGCTCGTCGCTGATGAGCAAGGTATGGCCCGTGGGCTTCCAGGTGTAATGGGCCTTGCGGGTGTAGAGCTCGGACTGGATGTACCAGTCGGGTGGAACGAAGTAGTGATCGTCATACCGGAGTTTGTAGCGGTATTCGATGATGCTGCCGACCTGCACGTCGGGCATGCTGAAGACTTTTGCCATGTACCGGTAACCCTGCCCTTTGACGATGAGTTTTTCGTAGGGCTTGCCGGTAAAGGGCACGACCGAGCCATCGGGATGGATGGTGCGGCCGGCGATGTCGCCGATGCTGAAGGCCTCGGGGCCGCCGGCGGCGTACTTGAGCTCGATATCTCCGAACTTCTTGCCACCTTCGTTGAGCACCTTTAGGCGGACGTAGACGCTGTACATGTGGAGGCTGTCTTCGGTGGTCTCTTCGCGGAAGAGATAGACGGCGGCGGCTCCCCGAACCTGCGGCTGCGAGGTCATGGAGAGCTCTTCGGGGGTGGGCGCGATCCACTGATTGGCGTGGGCGACGGTGGACAGGAGAGCGGAGGCGAGAGAGCAACGGAGCAGGGAGTGGAACAGTGTTCGGGAGAGAGGGGACATTTCTGGTTTTTCCTTCGGTTTGCGCGGTGCGCCGGTGGTGCGCGAACGTGTTTGGGTTACTGCTGCTTGAGGATGGCGCTGCTCTGCTCGTCCGCGGCGATGACACCCGCGAGCTTTTGGACATCGGCGTAGCGATCCGCAGGCAGTGAGACCTGGCGGACGGTGTAGGTGCGGGAGTAGTGGAGGGTGTTGTCGTGGAGTTTGGACGAACTCTCGTAGGAGGCGAAGCCTAGGTCGAGCTTGACGGGGTCGGGGATCTCATCGACGGTGTAGCCGGCGGGAAGTTCTATATCGAAGCTGTCGGTCTCCTGAAGTGTCTCCCGGAGATCGATGGGAACCAGACGGGGCTTGCGATCGGGGTGTAGATCTTCGCTGCCGAAGACACGGGGCCGAAGCATGAGCAGAGGGCCTACTCTCTTTGCGAAACGGTCCGCGGAGATCGCATAGGTGGTGGTGAGGTCTTTATTGAGCGCTTCGGCGTTTTCCGTTTTGACATTGGAGACGGAGAAGGCCGGGAAGTCCTGGGCGAGGGAGCGATCGAGGAACTCACGCTGCTGTTTGGCGTCGCCGGAGAGGAAGAGATCGCGGCGGTGCTCGGAGAGGTCGCCGAAGCGCTTTTCGGTGATGATGCCGTTGAGAGAACCATCCGGCTGGAGATGGAAGCTGGCCGAACGGCGGATGGTGTTGAGCTCGGGCGCGAGGAGGGGAAGGCGGATGACCTGGCTCTCCGCGCCTTCCATGAGAACGCCGTATCCGCCCTGAAGATTGTGCTCGAGCTGACCGAAGGCGGTCTTCTCCCAGGTGGGGTCGAAGATGAGGTAACGACGGCCGGATTTGGCGGTGACGACGCTTCGGAGTTTGGGTGAGTTGTAGGCTGCGGGAATCTCGATGGCGGCGATCATGTGATTGCCGACGATGGAGGGAGCGTCGGGGTCGATGACGCCGCGGTCGGTGTCGACCATAAGGAGAGCGGAGTGGATGCCGACTGCGGAGAGCATGGCCGAGAGGAGTGTGGCCTTATCCTTGCAGTCGCCGTAGTGGTTGCGGAATACGTCAGCGGCGGGGTGTGGCTGGTATCCGCCGATCCCCATCTCGATGGCGAAGTAACGGATTTGTTTTTGCACGAATTCGGCGATGGGCTCGGTTTTATCGTAGAAGTCGGTGGTGTTTCCGGCGAGTTCTCTGGCTTTTGCGGCGGCCTCCGGCGAGGGTGCAAGGCGGTCCTGTGCGAGCCGGGTATACCATTCGCCGATGCTCTTCCAGGAGCCGTCGGTGCCGAGGAGGAGACCGGGGCCGGCGTAGTGAATGGTCATGCGGCCTGAGAGCGCCTCCTCGGAGGGTGTCATGGGGACGCGGTCGAGGTCGATGCCGGGAGTCTGGGTCATCTCCCATCGCCAGCGCTGGTGCTCGAGATCGGCGGGCTTGAGCTCTCCGTGGTGGGCCCAGACGGTGCCGAAGGTGAAGCCGGCGGGGAGCTCCAGGGTGAAGGATTGGCTGAGGTGCGGGATGCTCCCCTGAAAGAACCAAGTGGTCTCGGTGAGGAAGGGATGGACTCGCTGTTCGTATTCGTAGGCGACGACACCCCCAGGGTCGCGGCCGGGAGCCTTGACGACCTTGAATTTGGAGTCTTCATAGAGATTGCCTTCGCCCGGGTAGCCGAATTCGGCGATCTCGTTGTCTTTGACCGCAAACTCGTGTCCGTCCGGAGCGATGCTCCAGACATGGAGGTTCAGAAGCTTGGAGCCGTTATCGAAGCGAACGACGACCATGCCGGCCTCGCGGCCCTGCGGACGCAGGATTTTGACGATGTGGCGGTGGTGCTCCGTAGCTCGGCCATCGGACGCAACGGTGTAGATGGTGTCGTCGAGAAGGACGACCGCATCGGTTTCGGGCGAGTATGCGGGAAGCGTCTGGGCGGCCGCGGAACGGACCCAGTCGGGGACGGTGTCGGGCTTCGACGCGAGGGCCGGAGCCGTGTGGACAAAGACGAAGAGAGCGAGAGCGAGGCTGGAGCCTGCCCGGAAACCAGTGCAGAGAACGCGCACGTTGTAACTCCTATGGCGCGAAAGGAACTTCCATGAAAGGTCTGCGAAGCCGCGGATCTTTGCTGAATGCCAGAGTTATACGGTGGCGAAGGGACGGTAGCAAGAGAATTCGCCAGAGCCGGGAGGCGAAAGGGTGGCGAATAAGTTGTAGACGGGATGGCCCTGCGAGCGGGCGCGCTACGGGACGCGCAGGGGGCGGAATCCGGTGACCGGAAAGAGGCCGGTCGGGTAGTCCTCGGTGGGCTGCTGCTGCTTGAAGAGGAAGCGGATGAAGAAGCCGCCGGATGCGGTCTTGTAGTTGTTGGTGTTGTTGGCGGAGATGAAGCCGCCGACGTACCAGTGATCCGCGATGCGGTAGGAGCCTTGGGAATCGAGCGCGTAGTTGAGACCGGTGTTGCTGTTGAGCGGGTAGTAGGCGTTGCTGAAGCCGGTCTGGAGCGGGCGATCGAGCGGGAAGTAGGCGGACGAGTCTTCCTGAAAGGTCTGGACACCGGCCGCGGCGTTGACCGAGTAATGGAAGTCGGACTTGTAGTAGCCGGTGTAGGTGACGGGCACCGAGGCGAGGAAGTAGACATTGGGACTGAAGTACCCACCCTGGCCGTAGGTCATGCCGCGCTGGTTGTTGTCATAATGCATGGCGAAGAGGTTTCCGCCGACGTTGAGGGTGCCGTAGCCGGGCCAGCGTGCGACGCGGAAGTAGGCGCCCATGATGCCTTCGTACTTCTTGTTATCGAGGACGTGGTACCCGGTGAGGGTGCCGCCATCGGCGGAGATGTAGAGGCCTGACTTTTCGCCGCCGACGTCGATGCGGGCGCCGCCGGTGGTGGAGATGACGCCGCCCCAGATGTTGCCGGAGAAGACGCTGGTGACGGAACCAGGATCGCGGAGACCGGCGTAGGAGAGCTGCGTATCTTTGACGGAGTCGCGGTCCGCGAAGATGGTGAAGTGGCTTCCAAGGCGGAACTGCGCGCGAGCCGTGATGTTTGAGACGAGGAAGTTGTAGGGGGTATATCCGGCGGCGATGGCGAGGTGCGTGCTGGTGAGTTGAAGTTCGCCGCCGATGCCGCTCGAGAACTGCTGGGCGGGAGCGGAGAGGGCGTTTCCGGGAAGCGTGCCGAGGATGGGGACCCGACCGGTGGAGTTCTGAAGCGATGCTGTGTCGACGGTGCCGGAGTTGAGGAAGACTGGGCGGGGCACGACGGTGACGCGGAGGGTTTTGCCGAGGACGGCGGAGGCTTCTATGGGGGCCTCGATGTCGATGAGGCGGTCAAAGCCCGGGGTTCCACTACGGTAACGAGCGGAGCCGGTGCCGCCGATCCAGGCGCTGTACGAGCCTTCAAGGGCGGCCAGATCGCGCTCGGTCTGGTCACGCTGGGAGTTGCCGCCGGTGGGGACGGTGCCGGATGGATCGTAGGAGCCGCGGAGTGGAGGGATGTTCTTGGCGGCGAGATCGGCGTCGGTGGGTGGAGTTCCGACCGGTGCGGGCGGGCCGATGGCCGGGTATGGCTGCGAGCCCATGGGCTGCGCGACGCTGGGGTAGTTCAAGGGCGTGGAGGATGGAGGCGTGGCGCCGGAGCCGGATGCGGCGGAGCCATAGGTGGCGCGGCGACGAGAGCTGCGCGGGGTGGAGCTCATCGCGACGTCCGGCTGTGGGTACTGCTGGCCGCTGCTGTCGGCTGGCGGGCGAGGCTGAGCCGTGAACTGGGTGTTCCTGGTGGGAGGCGAGCTGAAGTCTTCGCCTGGGGGACGGCTCTGGCCACTCATGCGGCCGTTGTTGCGGGCGGTCTGGGCATTTGGCATGTAGCGAGCCGTGGGCAGGACATCGGTGACCTCTCGCTGGGCCGGGCCGATCTGCGGCGAGTTGTCGCCAAGCTGCACGGGGACCGGCGAGGGGGTGAAGCCGGCGTTCGCGGGCGACGGAACATAAGGCACGTAAGGACCGAAGGGCTCGCGCTGGACAGCGGATGCAGTCTGCTGCGGAGGGTAGGGCTGAGCCGGTGTATAGGCGGGCGGAAAGAGCGGAGAGACGCTTGAGGCGGAGGGAGCCTGTGCCGGTGCGGGCCCGAGATCGCCGACGGAGGGCTGAGCCGAGCTTGCCTGGGGGATGTAGTCCTTCAGGGTGGACCGGGTACCGGGACGCTGCTGGTTGATGCGGTAGGAGGGGTTGGCCATGTACGACGGGACGACGCCCGAGGCGCCGTTGTACGCGGCGGGACCGACTGATCCGGGGACAGACCCGGGGAGCTGGACGGGAGCCTGACCAGTGAGATTGTTGTAGCTCGGGAGGTACGGCCTGGAGGCTTCGGCGTTCTGGGCGCCGGGGTTGGCGCCGTCATCGCCACCACTCGATAGAAGCGAGGCGAGATCCTGCGATTGGGTGGCGGAGGGCAGACGGACGGCGGGCGTGGGCTGGCTGAGTTCACTGGCGAGCTCGGAGCCGGGGTCGCCGGGAGGCAAGGCTGCGAGCGAGGCGCGGAAGTAGTCGGCGGCCCGGCCGCTGTTGCCGCGGGCCTGTTCGAATTTCGCGCCGAGGGTGAGCATCTGGGCGTCTTTGGGATAGGCGTCGAGGCCGTAGCGGAGCCAGGTCTCGGCGTCCTTGGTGTCTCCGGAGGCAAGGGCGGCCCCCACGGCGGACTTGTAGTCGGAGGAGGTGGCGGCGGTCATATCCTGCGCTTTGAAGATAAGGACGGACTGCCTGGGGAGGCCGGCGCGGGCGTATCCAGCGGCGAGCGCGCGGAGGACGCCGGGGTTTTCCGGGAAGGCTTTGGCGGCGGCGTTGAGGATTGCCAGGGAACGCTTCTCGTTGCCCGCGGCGGCGGACTGGTTGGCGCGACGGACAGCCCAGTTGGTCCAGATGGTCTGAACGGTGCGGCGCTGCTCGTCGTTGAGATCCTGGCGGCCGCCGAGAAGCATGAGTTGTCGGTAGAGGCCGGCATCGTTGGTGCCGTTGAAGAGAAGCCAGGCGTCCTGGATGTCGACATCGGCTGGAGCCGCGGCGTGCTGCGCGGAGTAGTGCTGCTGGACGCGGTTGATGAAGACCATCGCCTGGCGGGGCTGACCGAGGCCGTTGTAGACGGCGCCGAGGGTCTGGAGGTACTCGGGGTCGTTCTCGAGCTGAAGCCGAACCTGCTGCGGGATCTGCTGGGCTTGCGCGAGCGCCTCACCATCCCGGCCGGCGCCGTGGAGAACGGTCAGCAGACCCTTCCATGCGTCGGGGCGATCTGGGCTTTCGGAGAGGACCTGACGGTAGATGGGGTAGGCCTGCTGCGTGTTGTTGCGGGAAAGGTAGATGCCCGCGAGCTGCAGCTCGAGGGCGGTGGAGGGTTTCTGGTTGGCGGCGGTCTGTTGGGCGACGGCTCGCTCGAGGATCTCCTGTGCGGCGTCCAGCCGATTGGAGCTCTGGTAGACCGAGGCTACGGTTGCCTGGAAGCCGGGGTCGCGCATAGCCGACTCATATATAGGTGGCGGCATGCTTGTCAGGGCCTGAATTGCCTGCGGGTCCTGCTTGAGCGCGTGCTCGACGCGGACCAGCCCTTGCCAGGCGGAGACGTTGTTGGGATCGCTCGCGAGTACCTGACGGAAGAGGCCGGCGGCCTGATCGAGGTGGTTCGCCTGCTGCAGAAGGCCGGCGTACTGGAGCTGGGTCTCCAGTTTGAGGCCGCCCGCATCCGCGGGAAAGGGCAGGTCGAGGGCGCTGCGGAGGACACGCTGCGCGTCGGCGTCGCGACCCACGGAGGAGTAGGCGGAGGCCAGGGTGCGGAGGAAGTCGGGATCCTGCATCAGCTGAGCGCGGACGGAGGCAGGGATGCGGCGCTCGATGAGCAGGGCTTGCGGGGCGTTACCCGCGCCAAAGTGAGCCATAAAGAGGCCGCGCCAGCCAGCGGGTGCGGAGGGTTTGGCTTTGACGTAGCGCTCGTAGACCTGAACGGCGGCCTCGGGCTGCTGGGCTTTGAGAAGCGTGCCACCGAGGCCTTCGAGCGCTTCGGGGCTGTTGGGTCGCATGACAAGAGCGGCCTGGTACTGCTGCTCGGCGGTGGTGAGATCGTTCTCGTTGAGGGCGGTGGCGCCCTCGCTCATGGTGGAGTAGAAGCGGGCGGTAGCGAGGGCGGTGTCGAGGCCGGCGTCCTTGGCTCCATTCTGCTTTGCCTGATCGAGGAAGCTGATGGCCGCGCCGAAGTTCGACTGCTGCATGCGGATGTAGCCGAGGCCGGCGAGGGCGCGGGGGCTGGCGGGATCGTTGGCGAGGATGGCTTTGAAGCGGCCTTCGGCCTCTTCGATGTGCTTGGAATTGAGGGCCTTGTAGGCGTCTTCCATCTCGGCGCCGCGGGCTTGGTTCGCGATCACCTCGGGCGAGGTCTCGGGCGGGGCAGAGGGAGCGCCAGCGGTGGAGGTTCGGACGTGCGCGGAGGTTGGGGCGGACGCTGGCGCGGAGGGCTTGGGCTGATTGCGAAGAGCTTCGGCGAGCTGCGGGTCGTTGTGCTTGGCGAGGTAGGCGCGAAGCTCGGGAGCGGAGGCCGGGTTCTGGGAGTCCCAGACGAGCGACTGGCGGAGGGCCTTCATGGCTTCGGGATCGGCGGGGTGACGCTCGAGGTAACGGCGGCCTTCGGGGCGAGTTTTGGGGTTGTAGGTAAGGATGCGGCCGAGGGCAATCTGATAGCGCGAGTCGGTGGGGTACTTCTCGACGAGGGCGTGGAGACCGGCCACGGCGTGCGGTCTGCCCTCTTCGGTGGCGGATTCGGTCTCGTAGTAGGCGAGGGCCCAGTCACCCGGGGGAGGGGTGTTGCCGAAGACCTTTCGATAGATGGCCATGGACTGCGCGTACTGGCCGGCCTCGGCGTATTTGCCTGCCTGCTGGAGGGCGGCCGTGTTGTTCTGCTGCGCGGCGATGTTGTCGATACGGGCGAGTCCGGGGTCTTTGGGGTTGATGGCGCGCAGACGCTCGATATAGGTATTGGCGAGCGCGAGATTGCCGCTGACCTTGGCGGAGCGGGCGAGGCCACCTAGCGCTTCGGTGTTGTTGGGATCGGAGAGCAGGACCTGCTGCCAGGTCTGGGCGGCCATGTCCATGCGACCACGGACCTCGAGCGTGTGAGCCTTTTCGAGCAGGGCCTGAGTCGCACCCTGGGGGGTCTGCGCGAACGCTGGAAGGGGGATAGCGGCGCAGGCGATCGCGCCGCCGAGGAGGGCTATCGCTAGGGGCCGAATGCGCGGGAGACTTTTCATAGTAATCATGACCAAGAGAAGGTAACCACGATTAGTAACCCTCTTTCTCCTCCGAAGCTTACCGGTTTTTCCGGCGTTTGTACCGCAGAATGTTGCAAATCGGGAGGTGAATCACACAAACGTTGTAACGGGGTACTCAGGAAGTCACCGCCAGTTGGTGACTAATTTCCCGTCACGATCGAAGTGATATCTGCCTTCGGTCCAGCCGGTGGCGAACAGGATGAGGTTCTGGTCGTAGTAGGCGGGGACTTTGCCGTAGAGGCGGTGCTGGCATCCTTGACGGCTCCGATTCGATCCATCTGCGTCTTTGCCTGCTTCTTGAGACCGAGGATCTGCAGGTAGGGAAGGACTGCCGCGGAGAAGCCGACGGGAGCGTCGGTGGCGATGACGATTCCCTGCCCGTCCACCTTATGGGGAGGGGTTACCTCGGTCGCGAGATAGGCGGACATGCCTGAAGTCGCGTCGAAGAGGCTCTTGAGGCCGGGTGTCGCTTTGTCGGAGAGACCGAGCCAAAGATAAACCTGGATAGCGTCGTAGCTTCCGAGCGGCGGGACCGTGTAATCGCCGGCCGCAAGTTGAGCGGGGGAGACGGAGGGGAGGATGGAGGAGCCGGCCGCGACCCAGTCCATGGCGAACTTGGCGGGAGAGCCCTTGGCGAGGATTGGCTGGAGGGATGCCAGGACTGCGCTCCAGGGGCCTTCGGGGAAGGCGGTGGAGAGGCGGACGAGGATGAACGGCGGGAGGTAGCTGGGATTGAGTATCCAGGTGTTGGGGTCGGGATGGAAGCCGATGGCGCCGGGGAGGAGGGTGGTGCCGACCCCGGGGACAGAGGCGACCTCTCCCTGGGCGATGCGGGCGGCGATGAGGGTGCCGAGACGCTCGTAGCGCGGTTCGCGCCAGAGACGGCCGGCCTCCAGCAGATCGAAGGCGATCCAGAGGTCGGCATCGGAGGCGGGATTGGGGTCCTGGATCTTCCAGCTGCCGTCGGGATTTTTGCCCCAACTCCAGGCGGGCAGGCGGACGGTGAGATCGTTACCGGCGAGGTTGGATTCGGTCCAGTGGAGGAGCCTATCGAACTGTGGCCGGTCGTTGGCGACGAGGGCGAAGAACATGGCGTACGCCTGAGCTTCGCTGGTGGTGCGATCACCGGCGGAGCGATCGAGGACGCGGCCGTCGCCGGCGATCATGTGCTGCGAGTAGGCCTGCCAGAGGGGCCAGGGCTGCTCCGCGCGGCAGCCAGCCTGGACGCCGAGGCTTAGGACGATGCCGAGGGCAAGCAGAGGCGGCCCGTGAAGCCGGCCTTGCGACGCAGTGTGGAGCGACGCGGCCTAGCGGTGAGTGAGTTCATGCTCGCCTATTCGTCGCCCTGAAAACGGGCGCGGGCGCGACGACGAAGCATGGCGCGGATAAAGGTTGCGAGCAGGAAGCAGAGGAAGAAGCAGGAGAGGACGATGAGCCAGGGGTATTCGGAGAAGAGCAGGTGGAAGTGAACCCAGAGGGAGAGTGAGCCAACGTGGTAGACGTCGTTGCCGATACGGTAGGAGACGAAGCGGGAGCCGTGAAGGACGCTGACGGATTGGGCGATGTCGGAGGACTGCGAGTTTTTGAGGAAGACGGAGAGGAAGTTGGCGATGGCGGCGTGATCGCGCACGGCCATGACGACGACGGAGTGCGAGGAGCCGGAGGGCCACTCGATGCCTTCGAGGAGGGCGTCGGGGAGACCGCCCGCGGTTTCGAGCTGGCCGGACTGAATGTGATCGGAGCTGCGGACCTTCCACCAGGCGTGCTGCACCTGCGCGAAGAAGCCTTGCGTGTCCTGGATGTGGAGGCCGCTGCCATCGATGACGACGGGCAAGGACTGGTTGACGCGGCTGAGCGCGGGCTGATCCTCGACGGTACCCATGACGAGGTAATCTTTCTGGCCGTCGGATTTCATGCCGTCGTTGTTGGTGACGGAGACGTTGAGGACGGGATATCCGGTCTGTGCGCCGAAGTGCCCCATCATGGTGAGGTACATCTCAATCTCATCGGCGGCGGGGGTGTCGGGGAGGACAACGGCGGTATCGGAGAGATCGGCTTTGCGCGTGAAGGGATAGCCGGCATTCGCGAAGATCTCCAGATTGGGAAGGACGGCCCAGTGGGGGATGTCCTTGATGTCGATGAAGGAGTCTTTGAGGATGGCGCCTTTGAGGTTGTAGGGCGCGGTGTCCTGACAGCGGCCCTTTTTCGGGAGCAGAAAGATGAACTGCATCATCAGCGAGTTCGAGAAGGGGCGCATGTTGACGACGGGGACAGGAACGACGGTCTCCAATTGTGCGGAGGCGCGGTCTGTGTGCGGCATGGGGGTGGAGCTGACGTAGGCGTCGTTGACGTAGACCTGGAGCGAACTTTCGTTCGAGATCGGGATGCCGTTGTAGCGGTAGTTCATGTGGAAGCTGAGGTTCTGCTGGTTGCCGTAGTAGAGGTCGGGCGGGAGGCGCATGTAGGCGCGGATGGGGACGGCGCCGTCGCCTTGCAGGTCTCCGGTCTGGGCGATGTCGCCGAGGTGGGTGATCTGGTCGGTCGAGAGCCAGCGGGGGGCGTCATCGGGTTGCCGGGCGGCAGGCGCTTTGAGGCCGGCGATGCGCATCTGGTCGCCCTGCAGGATGTCACGTTGCAGGGTGAGGGCCATGGCGGCGGTGACGAGGTCGTCGGGATTATCGCCGGAGAGGATGAGGAGTTTGGAGTAGGGGTCGGAGGGGTTGGGCCGCATGGCAATCGTGGGGCCGGAGCTTCCGCTGATGTTGAAGCTGGTGGGGAGTTCGGCGGAGTTTTCGCTGATGATGATGGCGTTGCCGGCGGGGATGGAGCCGAAGGAGACGGGGAAGCGGACGGGACGGAAGTCGGTTAGGATGCCGAACCAGGAGGCGATGATGCCGGCGGCCTGCATGGCCTTGGGCGAGGGCTGAGCGAGGAAGACGATGGGGACGACGGGATGGAGGTTCACGGAGGCGTCGTAGAACGGAAGCGGGAGGAGCTTGAGGTCGTTCTGGAGGGGGAGGAGGGCGCCGGCGAGCTCGATGGTGGAGGTGGTGTCGACATGGCTCCAGAGCGCGGAGCTGGAGGGGTCCTCGCACTGGGTGGTGTAGTGGCCGATGAACTCGAAGTTGAGCTCGTTCTGATGGATGAGCATCTCGGCGGGCATGGTGAGGGTTGCTTCGAGGATGGCGCTGTTTTCGGAGCGGGTGATGGTGACGTTTCCGCCGGCGTTTGCGGCGGTCTGATCGGCCTGTTGCGCGGCCTGGACGGCTCCGGGAGCCGGCTGCTGGGTGACAGCGAGGGTGGCGAAGAGGGTTCCGTTGAGCGAGACCTTGAGGTGGCTGAGCGATGGAATGAGGCCGGGGGAGAAGTGGTAGCGGATGTGCATGGTCGCGGACTTCACGACCTGGGTCTGCGGAACGGAGAAGAAGACGGAGTGGTAGGCGTCGACGCCGCGGAGGACGATGGTGTCAGGGACGCCGACATCGGCGAGCGAGAAGATGTTATCGAAGCTTCCGGATGCGACCTCACGGGCCTGGACGCCGCCGTCGCGTGCCGGACTGGAGGCGCCAGAGCCGGTCTGTGCGGCCTGGAGCTGCGTCTGTCCGGAGGGAGCTTCTCGCTGGCCGGCTGCCATGGCGGACAGGTTGGTGGAGGCGAACAGGGCCAGCAACAGCAGGGGAACGACGCTGGTGGCAAGGCGGCCTTTGGGAGGAGCGGAGCGGGCGGGCTTGAAGAAGCTGCGGAAGGTTTTTGAGAGGCCCAGGATCGAGAGCTGGAAGATGCGGCGGAGGCTGACGAGCGGCCGGTCGACCTCGCGGGACTCACCCCAGCCAAGCCAGGTATCGGCCCGCGAGTAGAGGACCATGGTGAGGGCCTCTTCCTGCTGGAGGGTGAGCGGGTCGAACTGGGCGCGGAGGGTGTTGCCATCGGCCTGAATGATGGTTGCGGGCAGCTCGGCGTCGCCGTCGAGGACCGGGAAGACAAGCCGAACGGATTCGGCGGGGGGCAGGTGGAACTCGCGCTCCATGCGCACCATGACACCGCCTGGGGACATATTGGCGGTGGTTCCGTGGATGACGACTCCGCTTCGGGTGATGATTTTCGCGGGTACGGCCATTTCGATACGCACGGTCTGGCGGCGCTGCTGGCTCTCCCATGCGACGGCTGTGGCAACGCCGAGAATGACCATGTTGAAGCAGATCCAGATCATGTTCATGACAATGGTGCCGAGGTGGTTGGCGTCGTAGAGGAGGGCGAGCGGCCAGATAGGGATTTGGAAGTAACGTGAAATCGCCATCAGGAGGCCGAAGATGTTGAGCCCGAGCATGAGCATGAAGGGCTGGGCGATGCGGGTATCGAAGAAGGTCTTGTTGACGACGCCTCCCTTGGCGGTGACGTTGAAGGAGCCGAACTTGGGATTGACGAGAGCGAGCATGGTGGGGAGGAAGATGTAGGGCGCGAGCACGGTCTCATAGATCTCGTTCCAGAACGAGTGCCGGTGCTGCCCCTGGATGCGGGAGTTGGTCATATTGGAGAGGATGAGGTGAGGGAAGGCGTAGGCGAGGATGGCGGCCCAGTAGCCGGGGACGTTGGTGTGTCCGAGGACCAGATAGATGAGCGGGGCGGTGAGGAAGATGAGGCGAGGGAGAGCGTAGAGGAAGTGCGACATTGCGTTGAAGTAGCAGAGTCGCTGCGCGGGCTTGAGGCCCTTCGCGAAGAGGGGGTTGTCGGTGCGCATGATCTGGATCATGCCGCGAGCCCAGCGGATGCGCTGCTTGACGTGACCGGAGAGTCGCTCGGTGGCGAGGCCGGCGGCCTGCGGGATGTTGATGTAGGCGGTGTTCCAGCCGTTCATCTGCATGCGGAGCGAAGTGTGGGCGTCCTCGGTGACGGTCTCGACGGCAATGCCGCCGATCTCATCGAGCGCGGAACGGCGAAGGACGGCGCAGGAGCCGCAGAAGAAGGTGGCGTTCCAGAAGTCGTTGCCATCCTGAACGATGCCGTAGAAGAGCTCGCCCTCGTTGGGGATGGTGCGGAACTGGTGGAGGTTTCGTTCGAAGGGATCGGGCGAGTAGAAGTGATGTGGCGTCTGCAGCATGCCGAGCTTTGAATCGCGCAGGAACCAGCCGAGGGTGACCTGCATGAAGCTGCGGGTGGGGACGTGATCGCAATCGAAGATAGCGACGAAGGGCGAGTCCAGCCGGTGGAGGGCGCGGTTGATGTTGCCGGCTTTGGCATGCTGGTTGTCATCGCGGGTCATGTAGCCGATGCCGGCTTCTTCCGCGAAGGCGCGGAACTCGGGACGCTTGCCGTCGTCGAGGATGTAGACGTTGAGCTTGTCGGCCGGCCAGTCGATGTTCATGGCGGCGAGCGCGGTGTAACGGACGACGGAGAGCGGCTCGTTGTAGGTCGGAATGAGGAGATCGACGGAGGGCCAGGAGTCGGGATCGTCCGGGAGTGGAACAGGCGTACGCCGGAGGGGCCAGAGCGTCTGGAGGTATCCGAGGAAGAGGATGATGAAGGCGTAGCCTTCGGCCAGGACGAGAAGAGAGATGAAAAAGGCGTCGAGCGGAGACCAGGCGGTGCCCGGGTCGAGAAAGAACCTGACCGTGGTCGAGATGCGCCAGTAGCCGTAGCGGAAGGTGGAGAACATGGAGACGAACATCAGCGTGAGCGTGACGAGGTAGGAGCTGGAGCTGCGGTCCATCCAGATGGCGATAAAGGTGGTGAGGAGGCCGAGGATGATCTGCTGCGGCCAGGTGAGCTCGAGGATGCCGGTGAAGCCGAGGAAGAGGACGCCCCCGACGATGAGAAGGATACGGAGAGCGCGGAGACTGAGGCCTTCCCCGGATTCGAACTCACTCCAAGCGGAAGATCGATTCATCGTTCGCTCCAGCGGACATTGCGGAATCCTGCGGTAGCGGGTGCGGCGACCGTTCTGAGCCAGCTTGCGGCGTTGAGGTAGTCCTCGGCAACGGGAGCATCGGGAGCGTAGTCGACGATGGTCATACCTTCGGCGAGGGCCTCGCCCACCGCCGGAGCACGCCGGATGACGAAGGGCAGGAGGCGGTCGCCGAGCTGGCGGCGGAGCACCTCCCGGATGTCGAGGTGCAGAGGAAGCGAGGCATCGAACTGGTTGAGCAGGTAGAAGATTTTGAGCGGACGGCCTTCGGGACCGACGACACCGTTGAAGAACTTTTCCACGGCTCCCAGGCTGATGACGGAGTTCATGTCGGGTGCGACGGGAACGAGGATCGTGGGACTGAGGCGGGCCATGCGACGGACGATCCAGCCGGAGCTGACGTTGAGATCGAGGAGGACGCGGTGGGTGCCGCGGCTGCTGCCGGTGATCTCGTCGACGAGGGCATCCTGCGCGGCCTCATCGGAGGACTTCTCCTCGACGTCATAGCTGACGAGGTAGATGGGGGCGTCGGTGCTGCCGCTGGGCGGGGAGAAGGTCCGGACGGTGCCCTGCCGGAGTTCGCTCGCGCCGAAGTAGAAAGGGAGCAGGCCGTGCGAGGTGGTGTCGGTGAGGAGAACCTTCTCGCCGAGCGAGGAGAGGGAACGGCCCAGGGTTGCGACGAGTGAAGTTTTGCCAACGCCGCCGGCCAGGGAGAAGACGGCGAGGATGGGGGTGCGGATCTCCTTTTGACGAACGGGTGCGGGCTCGGGCTGCTCCTGGCCGGGCTGCTCGAAGACACCTTTGAGGGCGTACCAGCGTGCGGCGACGCGCTCCCGCGAGTGCTGGAGAGTGTCAGCGACGGAGGACTGTGCGGGAACTGGAGCGGATTTCTGCTCGGTCTGGGGAACGGAGGCGTAAAGCCATGCGGGACCGGATGATTCCGGCGTGGCGGCAGGGCTCGGCGCGGGTTCGCCGGTGGGAGAGCGGCGATCTGCCGGGCTTGCCACAAGCTGTGCCGCGCGATGGGCGGCGTCTTCCTTGCGACGGGATGGGTTGGCGTCCGAGGGATGCTCCTGCTTGTACCCCGGGGCATCCTGACGGCGGCGACGGGGGGTTGGATCCTGGAGATTCTCGTCAGGCGATGGCTGCGAGAAGGGTGAGACCGATCGAGAGCGGGTGCCGCCGGCCTCCGAAGCAGCGTGAGCTGAGGTAAGCGGTGCAGGAACACGACGGGGGGCCAATCCTGGAGCCGACTGATACTGGACGGGGTTGGACGCGACGCCATCGGCCCAGGCGGAGGCCCGTTGCTGCCCGGAGTGCGCCGACGCATGGGGAGTCGAAGGCTGGACCGGAGGCCGGTCCCCAACGGGGATGAGCTGACGGGCAGGTCCGCCACCGGCGACGGGACGCGGCGGCGTCTCGAACTCAGGGCCTCTGTAGATCTGGCGGACACCGGAGGCGTCGTCGGGGCGATAGCCTTGCGGACGCCTTGCCGGCTCGGTGATCGGAAGGGGAGTGGTCGCGGGAGCGGGCTGGTGGGCTGGGGCGTACTCGATCTCGTCGGCCTCCTCGGTCCTTGCCGTTTGTGGAGCGAGGTGTTCGGGCTCGCGAGAGGGTGAAGATGGAGCTGCATGGTAGCGATCCGAAGGCGGATCGGAGCCTGCTTCCGCTGGCGGGATCGGCTGGGCTGCAGCTGCCGGTCGAAGCTGCGCCTGAGGCTGAGGCGTGTAAGGGTCTGAGATCGTTCCCGGCAGGGCGGCTTGGAGGTCCTGATGGCCAGTCTGCCGACGACGCACATCGGAGTCAGCGTATTGTGCCGCCTGTCTGCGGGCTGAGGCGTTTGCCTCTGCGATTTCGCGCTCTTCGCGCCGGGCGACGGCGTCAGCGACTGCAGCGGCCTCGGCACGGCGGGCGGCTTCGATGCGTTCCGCAGCGGCGACGCGAGCCGACTTCTCGGCTTCATGCAAGGCCTGCTGACGGGAGTACTCCGTGTCTTTAGCCTGGTTGAGTGTGGCGGCCTCTCCCGCCTGGAGAGCGGCTTTATCGGCGACGGATGCCGCGGTCTCGGCGTGTGCCTGAGCCCGGAGCTCCTGTTCGCGGGCCTGTTCGGCTGCGCGGTGGCGAAGCTGTGCGCGATATTCACGCCGGGACGCGGAGAAGTCGCGGTATTTGGCTCCGTGGAGGTTGGCCCAGGAGTACAGGACGGCTACATCTTCCGGCGTTTCCACGCTGGGCAATTCGTCGGTTCGCTCTTTGCTACGCATGTCCATTATGGCCGGTCCTGTTGGTTACTGGTAACAACGTGGAGAGATTGTTGCAGGTGGATGTTCTGGAAACCGACGTGCTGCAGATGCACGGGTACCGATGCAATAGGCTGAGGCTACTGTGAGGATTAGAGCAAGTCAATGAAGGATCGCTGCTACTTAAGTGTCATATCTACACCTGTTTCCGAGCCAGCCCAGGTGTACCGATGCACCCTGAATGGTGCATATGGAGGGGGATAAAAGATAGTTCAGTGGAGCGAAGTGACGGAGCTGGCGAGAGGCGATGGGGGCTGCGGGTGCGGTAACGATCGTAACCAGCACTGCTTATTTTGACGGTGGAAAGTACGCAGTTAGAAGGGGTCGACGCCGAGGATTTGGGGCTGCGGCTGTGCTACTTTGGAAGAGGTTGAGAGCCTGTAGCTCAGTTGGTAGAGCATCGCCCTTTTAAGGCGTTGGTCCTGGGTTCGAGTCCCAGCGGGCTCACCATTTCTTCAATACACTTCAATGCTTTAGAAGCTTTTCTACTCAGGAGCTCTGGGCGACCCTTAGGTCCTAGCGACCCTTTTCTTTGAGGATGCGCGGGTCATGGCGCCGTTTGCGCGAATTCGCACGAAGCAGATGCAATCAGGCTGTGGCTTTCTCGGGTGCCGGCATGGTGGCGCAGAACTCCTGAAGGAAACGCTGCGCGTACAGGGCGGTAAGGGCCTCGATACGCTCGGCCGAGGGGGATTGCACGAGGACGCCGGCGTGGTGATGCTTATGGAGGCGCTGGACGACCTCCGGATCGGTGTAGGCGGAGGTGTCGGGTTGCTGCTGGCGGGCGAGGCAGATGATGCTCCCGGCGTGGCCCTGGCTGATCTTTGGCAGCGAATAGGGACGGTCGAAGAGGGCGGCGCACTCCAGCCGGGCCCATTCGACCCAGGGGTTCATGCCGGTGGCCAATTCGACTACGTCGGCGATGTACGCGCCGCCGACGCGCGCGGCGGTTTCGAGGAAGTAGAACTGGTTGTCGGCATGGGAGCGGATGAACTCGGTGTGGGTGACGCCGGAGGTCAGATCGAGTGCGCTGAGGACCTCCTGGTGCATGCCGCTGAGTGCGATCGCGTCCGGCGAGCCGCGGTCGAGAGTGCGGGTGGTGAAGACGCCGCCCTCGTGCATGGTGTGCATGGGGGGCTGGCCGTACCCGAACGGTATGGAGACGAGGACTTGGCGGCGGGAGGTGATGCCTTCGACATGGAAGATTTTGCCGGGGACAAATCGCTCGAGGAGGTAATGGCTCTGGAGATCGCCGAGGGAGTCGAGCAGCGGCCAGAGCTCCGCGGCTTGGGTGAGCTTGTGAATACCGATCGCCGAGGCGTTGGTGCGCGGCTTGAGCAGCCAAGGGCCGGGCACGTTGGAAAGGAAGCCGCGAACATCGTCGTAGTGAAAGACAGGGGTGAACTCCGGCACACGTACACCGGCCTCTCGCGCACGCACGCGCATGGCGAGCTTGTCGCGGAAGAAGCGGGTGGCGCTCTCGCCCATGCCGGGGAGACGGAGGTGCTCGCGGAGGAGGGCGGCGGTCTCGAGATCGAACTCGTCGAGAGCGACGATGCGGTCGATGGCCTGGGTACGGGCCAGGTAGGTCACGGTGTTGAGGACCTGCTCGGGGGAGAGGGACTCGGGCATGGTGACGAGGCGGGAGATCGCGTGGCGCGGCCAGTCAGCGGATTCGAGCGCGTCGATGGTGAGCAGGATGACGTTCGCGCCGAGGCGAGCAGCCTCGCGAAGGAAGGGCTGGCCTTTTTCGTAGGTGCTGATGCAGAGGATCGTGGGCTTCGGAGTTTCGGACATACTTCCTCCTGAGGCTTTGACTGTAACCGCTGCGCCGACTCCGCAGTGTCGGAGTAGCACAGGTCCTTCGACTTCGCTGCGCTGGGTTCAGGATGACACGTTTGGGGGTGGGGACTACGGGTTGCGGAAGGTGAGGCGGACGCCTTCTTCGAGGCTGGTGAACGGATCGGTGTAGCCGGCCTGGCGGAGGCCGGAGATGTCGGCTTCGGTGAAGTGCTGATAGCGGTTCTTGAGGTCGCCGGGGAATGGAATGAACTCGATGCTGCCCGGGCGATGGACATCCATGAGGGCTGCCGCGACGGCTTTGAAGGTGCGGGCCTGGCCCGCGCCGGCGTTGACGATGGCCTGGACTGGTGATCGCGGGCTATTGGGGAGTAGGCCGGCGAAGAACATGTTGATGCGGGCGAGGTCGTTGACGAAGACGAAGTCGCGGCGCTGCTCCCCGTCGGCGTATCCACCGGAGCCCTCGAACATGCGGATGGTTCCGGTGTCGAGGAGCTGCCTGGTGAAGTGGTGGAGAACGGAGGCCATGCGCCCCTTATGCTGCTCACGGGCACCGTAGACATTGAAGTAGCGGAGGCCGACGACGGTCGATGTTGCCCGATCTCCGCCAGGGGGGATGAGGCGGCGCACGTAGTTGTCGAAGACGAGTTTCGAGAAGCCGTAGACGTTGAGGGGCCGCTCGTTGGCGGGATCGACGGCGAAGCTGGTGCTGGCGCCATAGACGGCGGCGGTGGACGCGTAGACGAACGGCACCTCCTGCGCGAGGGCGAAGTGCAAGAGCTCTTTCGAGTAGGTGAAGTTGTTGTCCATCATGTACTGGCCGTCATCCTCGAGGGTGTTGGAGCAGGCGCCCTGATGGAGGATGGCGCGGACCTTGACGGAATCGAAGTGACCGGCGCCGAGCGCCTTGCGGAATTCGGCCTTGTCCATGAAGTCGACGTATTCGGCGCCAGCCAGATTGAGGAACTTGGGCGCGGTGAGGTTGGGCGCGGGCTTCAGGTTGTCGACGAGGAGGAGGTTGCGCTCGCCGATGCGATTGAGTTCGTGGACGAGGTTGCTACCTATAAAGCCCGCGCCACCGGTGACGATGATCAAAGCTGGACCTCCTCTGCCGCGGGCTCGTCCGCAGGCGCGTGCGCGGTGAGCTTCTTGAAGATGTGGGTAGTGGAGAAGCCCTGGACGGTGGGAACGATCTCGACGCGACCACCGGCGGCGAGGACCTCCTGATGACCGACCACGGTGTCGATGCTGTAGTCGCCGCCTTTGACGAGGACGTCGGGGGAGAGGGCGCGGATGAGTTCGAGGGGGGTGTCTTCCTCGAAGAGAACGACGGCATCGACGGCGGCCAGGGCGGCCATGACGCGGGCGCGTTCGCGCTCGCCGACAATAGGACGGGCTGGGCCCTTGAGGCGGCCGACGGAGGCATCGCTGTTCAGGCCGAGAATGAGTTTGGAGCCGAAGCGGCGGCAGTCTTCGAGCAGGGTGATGTGGCCGACGTGGAGGAGGTCGAAGCAGCCATTGGTGAAGACGATGGTCTCGCCGGAGGCGCGCCACTCGGCGACCCGCTTGGCGACGCGATCGAGATCGAGGATCTTCTCGCCCGCGGTGACTCCGGAGCTGGGGGTGAGCTCGGCGACGAGCTCATGAGCGGCGATGGGGACGGTGCCGGTCTTGCCGACGACGATGCCAGCGGCGAGGTTTGCGAGGTCGACGGCGGTGCTGACCGGAAGCCCACCTGCGATGCCGGCGGCCAGCGTGGCAATGACGGTATCGCCCGCGCCGGAGACATCGAAGACCTCGCGGGCGCGGGCTGGGGAGCGCTCGATAGCCCCGGGTCGCAGGATGGCAATTCCCTTCTCGCTCATGGTGACGGTGAGGAACTGGAGGTCGAAGTCGGTGGCGAGGGCCTGGCCGGCGGCGAGTAGATCCGCTGTTTGCTGCACGGGGATCCGAGTGGCAAGTGCGAGCTCGTTGAGGTTGGGGCAGACGGTGGTAGCGCCGGAGTATTTGCTGAAGTCGGGGGTCTTGGGGTCGGCGAAGACCGGGATGTTGTGGGAGCGGGCGAGATGGATGACGGCGCGGCAGAGCTCGGGGGTGAGCACGCCCTTGGCATAGTCGGAGAGGATGACGGCGTTGACCTTGGGGACGAGACCGGAGACGCGCTCGTGGAGGCGGTGGTCGTCCTCCGCGGAGGGCCGGTCGCGGCTTTCGATATCGAGGCGGAGGAGCTGCTGGTTACGACCCACGATGCGGGTTTTGGAGATGGTGGGCATGGAGGTGGAGACGACGCCGAGGGTGTCGACCGCGGACCGCTCGAGGATGGAGGCGAGCGCGGCCTGCTCGGCGTCGCCGCCCCAGAAGCCGGCGAGAAAAGCCTGACAGCCGAGGCCGGCGAGGTTCATGGCGACGTTGGCGGCACCGCCCGCACGCTCGTAGCGCTGCGCGTGGCGAAGGATCGGGACGGGCGCCTCGGGCGAGATGCGGTCGACCTCGCCGCTGATGTAGCGGTCAAGCATGAGGTCGCCGATGACAAGAAGGCGGAGGTCGCGAAAGCCGCCTTCAAGCAGGTTGAGGATGGCGTGGAGGTCCGGAAGCATAGGCGGTGTCGAGACTCCTCGCCCTATCATCGCATCCCCCCGAATGCGATGGGCTGAGAAGGCGAGGGTCAGGGCAGGATGGCCCGGACCTCGGCCAGCACCTCATCGACGGTGATGGAGGTGAGGCATTTTTTCTGCTGGACGATGCAGGTCTCGAGTCCACATCCGGCGCAGTCGACGTGGTGGTAGAGAATGCGGTGCTGAGGGCCGTAGGGGAACCAGACGCGGGGGAGGTTGCGGGCGGCGAAGATGGCAACGCAGGGGGTTTGGACGGCGGCAGCGAGATGCATGGGGCCGCTGTCGTGACCGAGGAAGATCCGTGCACGGGCGAAGACGGCGGCGCTCTCACGGGGGGTGAGTTCGCCGCAGAGATTGATGACGGGGGCGCCTGACAGGGAGGTCCAGTGGGCGGAGGCAAAGTCGCTGGCATCGCTCTCTTCGGGAGCTCCGCAGAGCGCGACGGCGTGGCCGGGGTAGAGGGCGGCCAGACGGGTGAGGAGGGCGCGCCAGTTCTCTCGACCCCAATCCTTGGCCTGAACCTTGGTGCCGACGCTGACGGAGATGAGGGGGAGACCGGCGGCGGAGGAGAGGGCCTCCTTCGCCCGGAGGTGCTCGGAGGGCGTGAGATGGAGGCTCCAGCTGGATGGATTATCGAGGCCGGCCGGGCCGAGTTCGGCGATGTTGCGGGCGAGGCGGCTGGCTTCCGGTTCGAAGGTCCGACCGGGACCGATGAGGCGGTTGTGCTGCATGTCTTCAGTGAGGGGAACGCCGATCTGCCGGGAGATGCCGCACAGACGGAAGAAGAGCGCGTCGCGTTTCGCCGAGGCGAGACCCCGGGAGGCGCCGAGGTAGACGAGGACCTCCGGGCGCCAGCGGATGAGCTGCATCCACAGCGAGAGCAGCTCGCGTGTGCTGCGAGTCCCTACGGCATAGCGAAAGAAACCCTGGACCAGGCCCGTGTGCTCGAGGATGGCGGCAGCGGGAGGAGCCTTGACGTTGACGGGAAAGTTCGTGAGCAGGCGGCGCTCCGCGTGAGGGAAGGCGCGAGCGACGAGGTGGAGGGCGGGGAGGGCGACCAAGGTGTCGCCAAGACTGCCGAGGCGATAGAGAAGGACCCGCTGAATGACTTTAGGCATGTCTTGCTCTAGTCTGCTTGGTCGCTGCCGTGATCGCAACTGATCGACTGAGAGGTTGCAACGGGTCTCCCGTGCTCTGATGTAGCTGGTACAGTCTGTTGCGGATGGCGCGATGATCGAGGCGGAAGAGATTGGCAGGCGACAGGACGAGTGGACGGACCGCTGGCATGGCGCCTTGGGTCAAGATGCCTTGGGGCCAGATGCTGGAGAGGAGCTTTCTGCGCTGGTGCTGGGGAACCACCGGGCCAACTACGACCTATGGCACGAAGAGGATCAGGCTCGCGCACCGGAGGTTTCGGACGGCGGGATAGCACGGGTCAAAAGATCGATCGACCGTTTGAACCAGAGGCGCAACGATGTGGTTGAGGCGATGGACGAGTTGCTTCTGCGCGAAGCGCCGGGACAGCCGGATGCTGCTCCGCTGCACTCGGAGACACCGGGCATGATGATCGACCGGATGTCGATCCTGGCTTTGAAGATCTTTCACACGCGGGAGCAGGTGGAGCGGAGAGACGTGACGGAGGCGCACCGGTTGAGGAATGCCGACCGGCTGGCAGCTCTGGAGGAGCAGAGGCGGGATCTGATTGCGTGTCTCAACAGCCTGTGGAGGGAGGTGTTGCGAGGCAATCGGCGGTTCAAGGTGTACCGGCAGATGAAGATGTACAACGACCCGGAGCTGAACCCTGCGATCTATGGAAGCCGCCGGTGACTGAAGAGGGATTGACCTTGGGGCCGACTCTGCGTATAAAACCGAGACGAGAGCTGGTACGGGTAAGCAGGCTGCAGGAACCGGGGCTGGGCCGAGCACGACCGGCGAGGATCCCATGGCGCAGATCAAGAACGCAACGACATCTCCGACGACAAAGAAGGCTCCGCGTACTCTGGCGGGAACAGTTCCCCTGGCGGTTGACCAGGAGCGCCTGCAGACGCTGGCGATGTATGAGGTGGGCGTTCGCCTGATGCAGGAAGGCAAGTACGACAAGGCGCATGCCGCTTTCGACAAGATGCTGGCATCCAGCCCGTCGGACCTGGCTGACAGGATTCGCATGTATATCAATGCGTGCCTGCTGCAGGTCTCGAAGGGCAAGGCGACGTTTACGAGTCATGAGGAGCACTACGACTACGCCATCTCGCTGCTGAACGATGGGCACTACGAGGACGCCAGGGAACAGTTCAAGGCGATTCTGAAGGAGAACGACAGGGCGGACTACGCGTTCTACGGGTTGGCGGTTCTGGCGAGCATGACGGGCGACGCACACACCTGCCTCGAGCACCTGACGGAGTCGATCCGGCAGAACCCGCGCAACCGCATCCAGGCGCGAGCCGATTCTGACTTCCAGGACATGGCAGATGATCCGCGGTTTACAGAGCTGCTCTACCCTGAGGTTTAGCCGGCGCAAGGCGGTGCTCTGCTGAGAGGCGGGCGAAAGGGGTGAAGACGGTTCCATGAGCTTCGCGAAATCCATCGGACACGGGGAACGATCGCTGCGTATTGTCGCCATAGGCGGCGGAACGGGGCTGTCGACCTTGCTGCGCGGCTTGAAGCGGTATGTGGCCACACCTGCCTCCCAGGATGCGACCGAGTCTCCGGCTTCGGAGATCCCTTCGCTGATCCGCGACCTGACGGCGGTCGTGACCGTGACGGACGATGGGGGATCTTCGGGGCGGCTCCGGGAGGACTTCAAGATGCTGCCCCCGGGTGATGTGCGCAACTGCATGGTGGCGCTCTCCGAGGACGAGCATCTTCTGTCGAAGCTGTTCCGGTATCGATTCGACCAGGGCGAGTTGGAGGGACATAGCTTCGGAAACATCTTTTTGGCCGCGCTCTCGCACATCACGGGCGATTTTGCGCAGGCGGTGCAGATGTCCTCCCAGATTCTGGCGACCCGCGGGCGCATCTTTCCGGCGACCAACACCAATGTCACACTGGCCGCGTTGATGGATGACGGCAGCCTGGTACGGGGTGAGACGAACATCACGGCGAGCAAACAACGGATCGCGGAGCTGATGCTCGAGCCGCGGACCGCAGAGCCTTTGCCGGAGACGCTGGAGGCGATTGCGAGCGCCGACCTGATCACGATCGGACCGGGGTCGCTGTATACGTCTTTGATCACGAATCTGCTAGTCCGCGGCATTCCCGAGGCGCTGAAGGCCTCGAGAGCGACAAAGGTTTACGTCTGCAACCTGATGACCCAGGCCAATGAATCTCTCGGGCTCACGGCATCGCAACACATTGAAAAGCTTAGCGAACACGCGGATACGGAACGGCTGTTCGATTTCGCGCTGATCAACACGGCGCCGATCTCGGCCAGACGGGTGGAGCAGTATGAGCGGGAGGGACAGCGGCCGATCCTGGCGGATCTGGATAGAGTTCGGGAGCTGGGAGTGACACCGGTGACCGGCAACTATGTCCACGAGGGGGATGTGCTGCGGCACGATTACGACCAGGTGACGGAGAAGCTGCTCACGGTGGGGTTCCGGGAGCGCAGAAGTACACCGCGAGCCGAGATGCCCGTGGCCTAGGCGGTGAAGGCACGCACGGAGACCAGGGCAGGCGGAGGCGGCTGTGCGGAATCGACCGTGCGTTTCAGCTGACCGCAGGCGGCGTAGATATCCCGACCCCGGGGCCGCCGGATGTAGGTGGGCATGCCGGCCGCGATGAGCGTCTTCTGGAAGAGGCTGACGGCTTCGGGCGCGGGCTGCGCGTAAGGGATGCCGGGGCCGGGATTCCAGGCGATGAGGTTGACCTTGGCGCGCATGCCTTCGAGCAGGGCGAGGACCTCGCGCGCGTGGGCGGGCTGATCATTGAGGCCGCCGAGAAGGACATACTCGAAGGTGACCCACTCGCGTGTGCGCAGCGGGATGGTGCGGACGGCGTCGAGGAGCTGGGCGATGTTCCATTTGCGGGTGATCGGCATGATGCTCTCACGCACGACGTCGTTGGAGGCGTTGAGGCTGAGGGCCAGCTTAGGGCGGACGGGCTCCTGTGCGAAGGCGCGGATGGCAGGCTCTATGCCAGAGGTGGAGACGGTCATGCGGGACTCGGGGATGCCGATGCCATCGACGAGAAGGCGGACGGCTTGCATGAAAGGGGTGTAGTTGAGGAAGGGCTCGCCCATGCCCATGAAGACGAGGTTGATCCGGGCTGGACTGTGGTTTCCGCCGGCGCTTCCGACCTTGACGTTGTGCCGGTTCAGGACTGCGGCTACTTGGCCGGCGATCTCTCCGGCGGTGAGGTTGCGGCGAATCCCCAGCCTAGCGGTGAGGCAGAACTGACAGTTGACCGCACAGCCGACTTGGCTCGAGACACAGATGGTGGCGCGGCGATAGGTGGGTGGGGTGGAGTCTTCCTCTTCCGCGGCGGCCTGGCTTCCGTCGCCACGTTCGCCGCCGTCGCCATCGGGCATCCAAACGGTCTCGACGGTCTCTCCGTCGGCCATCTCCATGAGGTAGCGCTCGGTCCCATCGATGGAGGTTGCGGCCTGGGTGATCCGGGGCATGCCGATGGTATGGCCGGTCGAAGCCATGGCCTCGCGGAGGCTAGCCGGAAGCACGGAGATCTCGTCGATGGCGGAGACACGACGCCGGTAGAGAGATTCGAAGAGCTGGCGGGCGCGGAAGGACTTCTGCGCCATGCGTGCCATCAGGGTAGTCAGATCTGGGAGGCTCAGGCCAAAGAGGGGCAGGCTGGGGCTGGGATCGGCGGCGATGAGGTGATTTGGCATGTAAATTTGAGCCCGGTCGGGAGTCAGTGCCTGCAATGGCCAATCATCCGATGATATCGCTTCTTCGGCAGACAGGTGCGTTCTTGAGGAGCTAGATGCGGCCCTGGGAGCAGACGCGCAAGGAGCCGAGGGGGGGCGCCGGGCGGGCGGAAAGCCCGTTATGAAACAATAAGGGTAAGGAGATGCATGTCCGCCACCCTCATCCGGGAACTTCCGCTTCGCCGCAACGGCGCTAGAAACATCCGCAAAACAACCCTTTCGAACGGTCTTCTGGTGCTGACGGAGAGCATGCCGCAGGTCCGCAGCGTTTCGATGGGCGTATGGATCAACTGCGGCTCGCGGGACGAGGCCGCGGAGATCAACGGCATCTCGCATTTTGTGGAGCACATGGTGTTCAAGGGAACGACGTCCCGGTCGGCGCAGCAGATCGCGCGGGAGGTCGACACGATTGGCGGGAATCTCGACGCGTTCACCGGCAAGGAGACTATTGGATTCAATATAAAGGTCTTGGACGAGAATGTTGAACCAGCACTTGAACTGCTTGGCGATCTGGTCCTGCATCCCACTTTTGCTCCGGAAGATATTGTTCGGGAGCAGGGCGTGATCCGCGAAGAGATCAAGATGGACGAAGATAATCCTGACTACCTGGTACACGAAATCTTCACCCAGAGGTTCTGGAAGGACGACGCCCTGGGGCGGCCGATCCTGGGGACGGTCAAGACAGTTTCGAGCTTCGACCAGCGGATTGTGTTCCGCTATTACGCCGACCGTTTCACACCGCGGTACATGGTCTTCTCCGCTGCCGGAAACATCGACCACGACGAGTTTGTGGCACACGTGGAACAGCACTTCGGCGGTCTAAGCACAGGCCGGCAGCCGGATGGGGAGTTGCGCCGAGCGCCGATCGCGACGCCGCATATCACGCTGCGAAAGAAGAAGTCGCTGGAGCAGGTGCAGATCTGCCTTGGGGTCGAGGCGCCGCGGGTGAGCGATGATCGCAGGTACGGGGTTTACCTGCTGAACACGATCCTTGGCGGCGGGATGAGCTCACGGCTATTTCAGACGATTCGGGAGGATCGGGGCCTGGCGTACTCGATCTACTCGGAGATGAACCCGTTCCGGGACAGTGGATCGATCTGCGTGTATGCCGGAGCGTCGGTGGCGAACACGGAACAGGTGGTTCAGCTTACCCTGGAAGAGCTAGGGCGTCTGAAGAGGGAGACTGTTTCCGAGCCAGAGTTGAAGCGAGCCAAGGATCAGCTTAAGAGCAACATCGTGATCGGGCTGGAGAGCTCGGGAAGCCGGATGTCGAACCTGGCGCGGCAACAGATGTATTTTGGGAGGTTTTTCGGCGTGGACGAGATTACGGCGGACATCGACCGGGTGGGCGTGGAGGACGTGCAGAGGTTGGCAGGGGAGTTGTTCCATGGCGAGGCGATCGCTTTGACACTTCTGGGGAATCTGAAGTCCATGAAGGTGTCACGCGGCGATCTGGCCTGCTGAGATGTTTCTGATAGAGTCTGCATGGCTTGCACAAATGAGTTTTGTAGAGTAGGGCACGGGAGCTGCATGAAGATCTGGACCAAAGTACGCCGGCAAGATGAGCAAGGGTTCACGCTGATCGAGCTTTTGATCGTGATGTCGGTCATGCTGATCCTGATGACGCTGGCAGTACCGCAGCTGTTGAAGCTGAGGAAACAGGCGAACCAGACCTCGGCTATCCAGTCGCTGCGCGCGATCGCGCAAGGGGAGCTCCAATACAACTCCACGTACCCGGCGAACGGGTTTGCCTGCACGCTCTCTGCTCTGGGCGGGCAACCGGGGTCGGGGGCGCCGACCGCTCAGAGCGCGCAGATGATCCCGCCGGACCTGGCCTCGGGTCAAAAGGCGGGGTACACCTTTGCGATCGGCAACTGCACCAAGGTGACGGTGAATAACCAGGATATGTTTACGTCGTATCAGATCACGGCGGTCCCGCAGTCTCCCGGAAAGACTGGGGACCTCGGCTACTGCACGGATGAGAACAACCTGATCCGGTACGATCCGGCGGGTGGAACGAACTGCACACAGCCTCTGCAGTGATACGACCTCTTCTGTTGGGTGCGGCGATCGTCTTACTTGGAGTGAGCGCTCCTTTTGCCGAAGCACAGCGTGCTCCTTCTGCCCAGGGACAGGGGGCTCCTGCTATCCAGGCCAAAGCTGAGGATGCGATTCTGAAGCAGGTGGACATCCATTACAACCACCTCGCCTCTCTGCGGACGCAGTTCACGGAGCGGTATACCGGCCTCGGTATCGACCGGACCGAGACCGGGACGCTGTTGCTGAAGAAGCCAGGGAGAATGCGTTGGGACTACACAACACCGGCGGGCAAGCTCTTTGTGCTGGATGGGAAGTATGCCTGGTCTTACACGCCTGGTGACGCGCAAGTGGGGCGCATGCCGGCCAAGCGGGTGGGCGACCTGCGATCTCCGCTGCGATTTCTGCTTGGGCATACCCAGCTGAAGAAGGAGCTCGACCGGCTGTCCATCACTCCGGAACCGGGTGGATACCGCATCTCCGGTGTTCCGAAGGGCTTGAGCGAGCGAGTGAAGGAGCTGGTCCTGTACACCTCCGCAGACGGCCGGATCGCGAAGATCCGGCTGGAAGAGCTCGACGGAGCCAGCACTGAGTTTACTTTTGACAGGTCCGAGGAGAATATTGCGGTTCCGGAGAGTGAATTCCGATACTCTCCGCCAGCCGGCGTTGCGGTTGCGGAAGGTTTACCGCCTGTGTGAGCGGCGCCGACCGGGCGTGCCGAGGGGCCTAGTTATGTCTGCCGGCACCAACTAGCGGGCCAGGTTGACGGTGCCGGTCTCGCCGAGATCGACCTTTCCTCCGGTGGCCGCCGCGGCGACGTATTTGATGCCGCGGAGGAGCTTGCTCGAGGAGGCCTCCCAGTATTGCGCCTCGGTGATGTCGACGCGCAGAACCGCAATGTGGGGATCGTCCTTGCCCTGTGGAAACCACGCTTTGTACATGGGGTTCCAGAGCTCATGGATCTTTGCGCGATCGTTGCTGATGGAAGCCTGTCCTTTGGCTGAGACGAACTTCGAATTGGAGGGATCTGCGTACAGGAGGGAGATGTGCGAGTCGGCTTTGATCTCCCGCACCTTTCCGGACTCCTCCCGGGTCAGGAAGTAGACCGCACCATCGAAGTCGGTCTCCTGGGTGGCCATGGGGCGGCTGTCAAAGGAACCGTCTTCGGCTGCGGTGGTCATCATGGCGATGCGAATGTCTTTGATCAGTTGCCCGATCTTTTTCTTACCCTCTTCGCCGGTGAGGTGCTTCTGCTCAGTCATGGGTGAACCTCCGCAATGTTGGATGCACACCACCGCCAGTTGCCTTGAGTCACAACGCGTTCTAATCGATCACGTAAAATCTCATGAAGTCCTGCCGGTGATGCCGGCGGTTCTGCAGGAAGGGGGAATCTTTGTGGCCGATCTATTAACAGTTCTTTCCCTTTCCACCGAGGAGTTCATGAGCTCGATTCGGGCGCTCGGTGCGAAGATAGCTGTCTTCGACTGCGATGGCACGCTGTGGTCGGGGGATGCCGGATCGTCGTTTATGAAGTGGACGATCGAGACGGGCCTGGTCTCCCGCGAGGTGACGGATGCCATGGATGCGCGCTATCGAAAGTATTTGCGCGGGGAGGTTTCGGAGGTGGCGATCTGTGGCGAGATGGTGCAGATGTACCAGGGTCTCCGGGAAGCCGAGATGCGCCGGGCAGCCCGGGAGTTCTTTCGGAGCTCCATCGAACCGCATATCTTTCCGGAGATGAGGAGCCTGATCGCCGAACTGAAGGCGGCCGGAGCGGGAATATGGGCGGTTAGCTCCACGAACGATTGGGTGATCGAAGAGGGTGTGGCGCAGTTCGGGATTCCGCCGGAGAAGGTGCTGGCGGCGCGTGTGCGAGTTAAGGATGGCCTGGTAACGAACGAGGTGATCGAGATCCCCACCGGCGAGGGGAAGGTGGAGGCGCTGGCCCGAGTGGGCATTGGAAGACCCGACGCGGTCTTTGGGAACTCGGTGCACGACGCGGCGATGCTTGAGATTGCCCGGGCGGCGTACCCGGTGAACCCATCTCCGGCGCTGATTGAATTGAGTGTGCAACGGGGATGGGCGGTCTACTTTCCAGAGTCGGTCCGCGAGCCATGCAAGTAAGCCGATGAAGCTTTCATGGACGCTGTCTCGTCTAACGACCAGCACAGTGAAAGAACCTATCCGCAGGTTGGACGGACGCGAGCACAGCAGCATGGAGGCGAAGCCGGTACGGTTCGTGGTTGCGGGTTTGATTGTGCGCGAGGGGGATGGGCCGGCGCGAGAGGTGCTGATCTGCCAGCGCCGGCAGGATCAACCGATGAGTTTGAAATGGGAGTTTCCGGGCGGCAAGATAGAGGCGGGCGAGAGCTCCGAGGCGGCTCTGGCAAGAGAGCTGAACGAGGAGCTTGGCATCGACGCGGTGATCGGAAGACGTGTTGCGAATGTGCGGCACAAGTACCGGAATGGCGGCGCCATCGATCTGCAGTTCTTCCTGGTGGAGAGCTTTGCCGGAGATGTGCAGAACCTGATCTTCAACGAGGTTCGCTGGTCTCCGCTGGCCTCTCTTCCGGGCTTCGATTTCCTGGCGGCTGACCTCGGGCTGATCCGCGATCTTTCGGAAGGCAAGCTCCTTTAGGCGAGACGTTATGTCGGTCCGGCGTGTCAGCCTCTTCGGTGGCGATGTCAGCCTCCTAGGAGACCCCACGCGTAGATGGCGGAGAGCACGATCATCACGATGGACGTGATCCAGGCGATTGCATTGAGCAGGAGGGAGTTGGTGAACTCCCCCATGAGGTCCTTCTTATTGATGAGCCGAAGCATGAAGATGAGGATGAAGGGGAGCAGAACTCCGTTCAGCACCTGCGAGAGTACCGTCACTTTGACCAGGGGAAAGTTCGGGATCAAGACGATGGCCGCGCCGAGAAAGATGAGCAGGCTGTAAAGCCAGTAGAAGAAGGGAGCCTCGCGGAAGCTCTTGTCGAGGCCGCTTTCGACACCGAGGCCTTCGCAGACCGTGTAGGCAGTGGACAGGGGAAGGATCGAAGCGGCGAAGAGCGAGGCGTTGAAGAGACCGGCGGCGAAGAGGATGAAAGCGTAGCGACCGGCGATGGGCTTCATGGCTTCGGCGGCATCGGAAGGGACGCCGATATCCCGGATGCCGTGAACGTAGAGGGTCGCAGCACAGGCAACCACGATGAACCAGGCGACGACATCGGTGAAGATGGAACCGACGATCACATCGAGGCGTGAGGCCTTGTACTGCCGGGCCTCGATTCCCTTCTCCACGATGGAGGATTGCAGATAGAACTGCATCCAGGGTGCGATGGTGGCGCCGATCACACCGATCGTCATGTAGATATAGCTGCTATCGCGCAGGACACCGGCTGAAGGAAGCCTGACGGTTTCAACCAGAGCAAGGTGCCAATCGGGACCGCTGAGGACGCCGGCTACGATGTACGCGATGTAGAAGACGCTGGCAATGAGGAAGACTTTCTCGACGCTTTTGTAGTCGCCTTTGACCACGAGCGCCCAGACGAGCGCGGCGGAGGCGGGAACGCTGATGTACTTGCTGACGTGAAACAGCTGCATACTGCCGGCGATGCCGGAGAACTCCGCTATGACGTTGCAGAAGTTCACGATGACCAGAAGAAGCAATATGAGCAGGGTGATGCGGAGGCCAAACTCCTCGCGGATGAGGTCACTGAGACCCTTTCCGGTGACGGCTCCCATGCGGGCGCACATCTCCTGGACGACTATCAGAGAGATGGTGATGGGGATCATGGTCCAAAGCAGGCTGTACCCGTACTGGGCGCCCGCCTGCGAGTAGGTGAGGATTCCGCCAGCGTCGTTATCGACATTGGCGGTGATGAAACCGGGACCAAGGACGGCGAAGATCAGCAGAAGGGAGGTTCGCCACCTGCGCCAAGAGAGACGCGATGGGCGGGGCTTGAGATCCGCCGACATGCTTACACCTCCCCGGCCGCATTGAGGAACGTCGAGCCCTCTTGAAAGGCGAGATCTCTCAGCTTTCGCGCCGGTGCGATCAGCGTGTCGTCCGCTGCGACGCGAACGTTGTCTTGAATGTGTCTTCCGTTTTTCGACGAGAACAGAATGACTCCGTGCGGGTTGATCTCGAGCGAGGCTTTGAGCATGAGAGCGGCGAGAGTGGAAGGACTAGCGAGGTCAGCTCCGGTCTCCTCAGACCAGCGGCGAGAGATCGATGGGTCTGCCAGAAGCGCCCGGTGAAGATTGCGGAAATTTTCAGTGAGGGCGCGATGTTGGATGCGGAGCGTGCCGGCCGCCGGCGGATCGGGGTCAAGGATGGACCACTCAAATTGCAGGGTTCGGCAATAGGCTGGACGCTTCGTCAACAGATCGCCCAGCCGGGCTCGTTCGCTTCCGACACCAAAGGTCCCAAGCGTACCTTGGGAGACAGCATCTTCAAGAAATCGAAGCAGAGACTCGTCCTGAAGTTCGTCAGCTGTCACTTCGTGCAGCAGCCAGACATCGACCTTTTCGGCGCCGAGAGCGCGGAGGCTCCGATCGAGGCTGGACCGAGCCTGATCGGCGGTGAAGGAGGCTCTTGCCTCGTTGTGAGCGATAGCTCCGGCGGCTTTGGCGAGGCGATGCTTCAAGCCGGGCAGGAGCTTGACGATGGGGCCGGCAATACCTCGAGCGGCTCCGAGCAATGCCTGGTTGCGGGCTGGGGGAATGCCGTATTTGGTGGTCACGGTGACGGTATCTCGATGGGAGCTGAGAAACTCCCCGAGACAAGCCTCGGCCTCTCCGTAGCCGTACATGGGTGCGACATCGAAGTGGCGGATGCCGGCGTCGAATGCGGCTTCAAGTGTTGCCAGGGAGGCCCGCCGGCCCATCGCCCCCATCAAGCTGGAGCAGCCGAAGCCGAGTTGCGTGGTCTCTCGTCCACCGTCGCCGAGTTGAATGGAACGCATCGTTTACCCCTTGGTACCGCGCGTGAGATGCTGGGCCAACCTCACCGCAAGCGCGAGTACGGTGTGCGTGGGATTTGAGAATCCACTGGTGGGAAAGACGGCTCCGCTGCAAACGTAACAGTTTTTCTTGCCGTGGACGCGGAGGTCCAGGTCGACGACGCCCTCGCGCGGGGATGCCGCCATTTTCATTCCGCCCATGTGGTGGTTGCTGTCGTCGCATCGTGCGATGAAGGCAGGGTCGCCGCTCATCAGGTCGGGATCCGGCTGGAGATCGGCGACTCCGCGGAGCGCCTTCTGCGCCTGAAGAACGAACTCCCGTACCGTCGCACACTCAGTGGCGGAGATGCGCCAGTCGAGCCGGGTGCGGAGCATGCCGAGCGGATCGGGATCGTCCGTGAGGCGGAGTGAACTTTGAGAGGCCGGCTCCTGCTCGCAGTGAACCCGCAGCCATACCTTTGCCTCGGGTGGGTTATAGGCGCGATGCGCGATGCTGTAGCGGGAGCTTTGCCTTGCCAGGAGCGGCAGGTTCGCGGCGAGACGGAGAATGTCCGCTGCCCTCACCTCGCCGATACGCCCGCGAAGGAGCCGTTTCGCCGTGGATTTGGTGCGATCAAGAAGTTCGTCTTGAGAGCTGACGAAGTACATGGTGGCGGCGACATCGAGCGTGGAGAGCTGCTCCTGAACGGAGGCTTGCAGGCGCACCTTCGAGTGGTATTTATAACCTTTGAGGTAAACGTTGTCGAAGATCGCGTGAAAGCGCTTTCTATCGAGAACTTCAACGGCCGCGGCATTGCAGTCGATGTGATCTTGAAAGTGCTTGCCCAGCAGCCCGGAGGCGTTCCAGGGGAGGCCGGCTTCGCGGGGCTGGAGAAAAAAGCGTACGCTCTCGATCGCGCCGAGGCAGAAGACGAACTCGTCCGCATGGAAGAGGGCCTCTTGTCCATGCAGGGTTCGGCAGCGGAGCGCAGTAACCTGCCCTTCCGACTCCACGGTTGCGACGACGTTCGCATGAAGCCAGACGGCGATATCGGGGCTCTCGAGCCGAGCCCGATGCAGACGGGAGAAGTCCGGCTCAGGACACCAGCGAGAGAAGTAGGGCTGCATGTGCGGGAGCGCGGGAGGGTTCGTGCCGGCCGATCTCCAGACTGCGTCATCGTCGCGGATCACCTCGCCGAGGCCTTCGAGGACCAGGGCTCGCTCATAGGAGGACTTGAGATCAGCTTTGGAGATTGGCCAGCCGCTGCTTGGCACCCAGGAACGTTTTTCGAAGTCGATATCGTCGAGCTCGAGGATCTGTCCACCCCATTTGCGGGTCGTGCCGCCGTGAACGCGGAACCTGCCAGTGTGGATGCCGCGATGCTGGTGCGCCGGGCTGACCTCGCTTCGGTAGAGCTCCTGCGATTCCTCCTCGATCTCACGGCCGCCGGCTTCAAGCAGGGCGACGCGTTTACCCAAGCGAGCGAGTTCTACCGCGAGGACGATACCGGCGGCACCAGCACCGACGACGCAGACGTCGAACCTGCTATCCGGGCCCGGCTGATCGTGGAGAAGATCGCGGATCATCGTTTGCCTGCTTCCGGGGAGCGAGCAAGGAGCTGGATGCGATCCACGATCAGTTCGACCTGGTGATCGTTGTCGTAACCGCTGCGTTTCGCGCGCTCGTACCCGGCCGCGGCGATGCGCTCACGAGCGTGCTCGTCGGGAAGATAACGCTGAATCTTGTCGACGCACTCCCCAAAGGAGGAGAAGAAGACGGCCTCTTCGTCTTCGGCGAAGCGTGCGGCATGTCCGGCGGAGCGCTCGGCGAGCAAAAAGCCGCGGCAGGCTGCGATCTCAAAGCTTTTGTGGACGAACTCGTCCTGGTTTGAATGGGTTAAGAAGCTGAGGTTGATCCTGGATCTCCAGATGGCTTCGCGGTAGTCGTCGCGGAAGAGCTCTCCGTGACCGCGATAGAGGGCTTCTGTCGCCTCCGCACCCAGAGCAGCCTTCCAGACGAGGCCACCGGAGACGGTCACGGGAAACCCCGCGGCCTTCCAGAGGCGCGTCAAGAACTGAGCGCGATCGTCATAGGGTGTTCCGACGAAAGAGACACCGCGGTCTCGATCCTTATCGCTCCACCCCGGCGGAGGCGGGAAGTGAATTGTCGGTTCATAGGCCGTCTGGATCTTCATCACGTCGCGTGCTCCTCGCACCCTGTACTCCTGAAGGCTTACCTCTCGTTGCGTGACATGGAGGTCATAGAGGCGGAGGCACTTCCTGTAGAGACGCCAGCCGGGATCGCGGCGAGGGCCGAAGGCGTTGTCGATCATGTAGCTCACCGTCACAATACCCATTGCATGCAGGCGCTGCAGCGTTCGCGGCTGCATGCCGAGGAGTTTGTCGGCCCAGACCGCCTCCACAGCCTCGCGCTCGGCAAGGCGGAGGAGGTCGCGATTCATCTGCTCGACCTGTGGACCGGCGGAGAGTCGGAAGGCGATCTTGCGCGCGAGCTCACTCTTGGGAAGGTAATCGACCGCGTTGAAGGGGATGGGGGTGTGGCCGAGCCGTCGCAGCGCCCACATGCGATAGAGGGTTGAATCGTTCGGCGTGATGTTGCCGGCATAGAGGATCTTCATGCAGAACGCGATCTCCCTGCGGCTAGTGTTTCGCCCGCAAAGAGGCGATGACGTGCTCGGCATGAACGACACCGACGAGGTGCTTCTCTTTGTCGACGACAGGGAGGGAGCGAAGGTTGTATTTGTCGAACAGCTCGGCGACCTTTCGGCCAGAGGTGTCGGGATCGCAGCTGACCAGGTGACCGTGAGGCAGAGTCTCGAGCCGCGCGTCCGGCTCCTCCGCCAGAAGGATCTGGACGATCGAAACAGCGCCGCAGAGGCGGCCTTCGCCTTCCGAAAGGTAGATATCGTTGACGAGTTCGACGTCGCCGTCAAAGGCCCGGAGCAGATCTTTTGCTTGCTTGACCGTGGCATCTCTCCTCAGCGAGATGTAGTCCGTCGTCATCTGGCCGGCTGCGGAATCCGCCGCGAACTCGAGCAGGTCCTGAACCTCGCGCCGTTCTTCCGGATCCATCTCTTCAAGGATGGCCTCGGATCGTTCGTCGGGCAGCTCCGAGAGGAGATCCGCAGCTGCGCCAGGGTCCATCTCCTCGACGATGCCGGCGACTGTTTCACTGTCGAGGGTGTCGATAAGGGCCTGCTGCATCCTCGGCTTCACCTCTTCGAGGGCCTCGGCGGCAACCTCCTCATCCAGACTGCGGAAGAGCGCACGGCGGTCCGAAGGCGCCAGCTCTTCGAGGATATCGGCGATGTCGGACGGGTGCATCTTCGACAGGCGATCCTGTTCGATCTTCAGGCGAACGCGGCGGGCGGGGTCGCGGTCGATGAGGTCGACAAACTCCCACGGGATCGCGTTCGACCGGAAGCGGGTTGCGAGGCGTTCAATGGAGGAGGCGGGCAGCCCCTTGAGCAGGCGCCGGACGGCGCCACGGAGGCCGATCTCGACCTCCTGGATGCGGAGCACGATCGAGCCGTCGACATCGGGACAGCTTTCCCAGGCGAGGCAGACATCGTTCACGCGGACGACTTTATGGCCATGCACATCGATGATCTGCTGATCGAGCAGATCTCGTTCCAGCATGAGGAAGTTCTCGTCCGAGGCGAGGGCAGTCGGTTGTGCCCCCTTTCGCAACCGGATCTCCCCTGTCGAGGTGAGGTGAATCTGGGTCATCTCGACGGCCAGGGCGGGTGCGCCGCGCGCTGTGCCCCGGCCGCGGAAGACAAGACTTGCGACGTGTTCCGTGTCGGTTGCCGGAGTGACGGCGAACTCCAGCAGGCGCCCCAGGGTTCCTCCATGTTCGTCCTGGACGGGCGCTCCCAGGAGCAGCGCGACGCTCGTTTTCTGTAAGTTTCGGGTCATCTCTCGCCGGCTGCCGTGCACTTCCGACTTTACACGCGAGCACGGTTTGCGGGGCAGATGAAGGAGGGTTTGAGCGTTCTCCCCGGTCGCAGGGAAGATGGAAAGAATGGAGACGAGGGCTCTCCGGCTCGGCGCTTGACTTTCGAGCTTTCTGCAAGCACACTGCGTTCATCGTTTCGCCTCCGATCCAAGTTTCACCGGAACCTCAAGGACAGCTCTTGGCCGACTCAACGACAAGCCGCGTCAGCTTCACCCTTGACTCGAATTTGGAGAGTGTCAATAAGATCGAGCAAACCGCGGAACAGTACGCCGAGCGAGCCGGTTTTGACGAGGATACGGCGGCACATATTGCAATGGCGGCTCGCGAGGCGGCAGTCAATGCGGTGATGCACGGCAACGCCTATGACCCCCAAAAGCAGGTGAGCGTGTCCTTTGAGACGACGAGCGCCGCGTTGACGTTGCGCGTGGCCGATCAAGGGCCTGGGCTCGACCCGGACACGGTTCCCGACCCACTAGCCCCGGAAAACATCCTGCGCGGATCCGGCCGCGGCATCTTTCTGATCCGTGCCTTCATGGATGAGGTACACTTTCGCCAATTACACCCGGGCACGGAACTCACCCTCATCAAACATAGAACACCCGCTCCGCCGGGGATTTAAGGAGACACAAACTCATGAGTATGAAGGTAAACACTCGCCAGGTGGACGGCATCACCGTTCTCGATCTCAGCGGCAGAATCACTCTCGGCGAGGGAAGTGTCACGATCCGCGACGCGGTGCGAGATGCTGTAGCCAAGGGAGCAAAGAACATCCTTTTGAACCTCGGGGATATCAATTACATCGACAGCTCCGGGATCGGTGAACTGGTCAGCGCGTTCACGACAGTGAAGAACAGCGGCGGCGAACTGAAGCTGCTGAACCTGACTAAGAAGGTCCACGATCTTCTCCAGATCACGAAGCTATACACCGTTTTCGATATCAAAGACGATGAGGCGGCGGCGATCTCTTCCTTTACGAAATAGTCCGGCCTCAGTCGCAGAAAAGCCGTCGCTTTATGCGACGGCTTTTTTCGTTCTGGGTTCCCCGCGCTACTTGCTGAAGTCAACTTTGGGAGCCTCGCCGTTCTGTGGATTGCCCTTGAAGTACTCATCGCGCACATGGAATCCGGCCATGTTGGCCCAGATGCTGTTGGGGAACTGCTGGACGTAGACGTTGTAGTCCTTGAGGGTTCGGTTGTATCGGCCGCGCTCGACCGCGATCCGGTTCTCCGTCCCCGCGAGTTCATCGGAGAGCCGTGTGAACTGCTCACTGCCCTTGAGGTTCGGATACTGTTCCTGAAGCCGAAAGAACGGTCCAAGCGCGACGTCGAGCTTGGTGTTCGCCTGGATGCTACTTGCCCGATCCGTTGCGCCCAGGACACCGGCACGTGCATTCGCGATGTTGGTGAGAACGGTGGTCTCCTCATTGACGTAACCTTTGACCGTTGCGACGAGGTTCGGGATCAGATCCAACCGGCGCTGCTGGACGACATTGACCTGCGAGTAGGCCTGGTTGACGTCCTCGTTTTTCTGCACGAGAGTGTTTTTGGCTCCGACGTAGCTCCCTCCCGCAAAGAGAAGAACGACGATGATGAGACCGACGATGCCAAGAACGATCCACAAAGATTTCATGAGTATTCCTTTGTCCTTCCTGAAGTGATACGTGAGTCGATGTTCAGGGGTTCACCGATGTACTCTAACATCGGCTGCGCGAAGGAGAGTGAGCCAGCAACCCGAAGATGGATCTAGATTGAGCTAGAAGTCACCGCTGGCGCCGCCCCCGCCGGAGCTTCCTCCGCCGAATCCGCCGAAGCCGCCACCCTCTCCATTTCCGCCACCGGAGCCATCGCCTCCGCCCCGCCTTCCGCCTCCGCCGAAGCCCCCGCCCATCAGGTTACCGAGAAAGAACCAGAGCAGAGGACCGCCGCCGCCGCGAATCAAAAAGAACAGAACGATAAGGACGAGGATCGCGGAGACGAGAACGCGTCCGGGGCTGATGGATGCCGATGCCGCAGCCTCGCGGTGGTACTGGTGGACGATTGGTGTGAGAGCCACGCCAGCGTCGGTCGCGATTACCTGGGCGATCTGCTGAACACCGAGGGGAACGGCACGATCGTAGTCGCCCTGCGCCGCGGCCGGAATCATGGACCGCCCGATATCGCCCACCTTAGCGTCGTTCAGGATCCCCTCGAGGCCGTAGCCCACCTCGATGCGGCCCCGGCGCGGGTTCATGACGAGCAGCATAAGGACTCCGCGGTCCGTTCCCTTGGTTCCCACCTTCCATTTCTCTTCCAATTCGGTGGCGAACTCTTCGACAGACTCGCCGTTATCGATGGTTTTGATGGTGACGACGGCGATCTGAGCCTGCGCTTGCCGGTCGACCTGCGTGCAGAGATCCTCTACCTGCTGCCGCACGGGGGCGGAGAGCACACCCGCGAAGTCATTGACGTATCCGGACGGGGCGGGAAGGGTCGCGACGCTCTCCGCCCTGAGTGGAGAGAGGGAGCCGGAACAGAGCACGAGGACAGCAACGCAGAGCGAGCGGAGGGGCGATTTCATCAATGCTCAGTCTACGCGCCCGGCGGGTTAGACCAGCCGCGGGCGCGATGCAGTTGCGTCCTACAGCGCAAGTTACTCGGTGGACGACGCCGCCGCTCGTGGGCCGCGAGCCGGTACGGTGAGTCCTTTGGATTTAGCGAGGGAGTCGACCATATTGCTGTGCTCGCGAATGACCTTCGCCCCCTTCTCGACCGCGGTCTTCAGGGTTGGATCGGTGGTGCTTGAAGCCTCCATGCGGAACTCTCGGAGATCCATATGGTGATCCTTGACCATGTAGGTCAGGTATTCGCTATCGAAGTCGTTGCCGGAGAGCCCGTTGAGCTTGTCGTACTCGGCTTGATCTTTCTGAGCCAGCTTTTTCGGAAGCATAACGCCCATGGAGTCGGCAATCGGCTTCATCTCCTCATTCAGTTCGGTGTGATCCTTGACCATCTTCGCGCCGAAGTCCTTGATCTCCTGGCTGCTTGCCTTTTGGGACGCCAACTGCCCCAGCTGCACTTCAGCCATACCACCCTGGGCGGCCTTCCGGAGAAACATCTTGTCCTTCATCATCTGTCCCGAGACACCAGAGCTCGGCGCCGCATCCTGCATGTCATTCATGCCTGCCCGACTAACACCGGGCTGTTGTTGCTGATTCGTTTGCTGCGGCGTGGATTGGCCGGGCGCTGAGTTTGCCTGCGCTTGCATGAGACAGGGTGAAAGTAGGGTCGCAGCGGTGAGAAGGGTTACTGCCATTCGTGACGTGTTCATAGTCGATCTCCTCTGCGGGGCCTTCCGGAGATGTGACCACCTCCGCCGCATGCTGATTGGGTGTTGCGCGTTGCAGGTAGGTTGCCTGCGAAGCGCGCTGGGCACTGTATTCTGACGAACGGAGCTTACGCCATGTCAGAGACGACCTCAAAACCACCTGTAGCCCGGGAAGAGCTTACGCATACGCCACGTCATGGGCATGTTCTGGAGGATCGCTATGGGTGGCTGCGTCAGAAGACCTCTCCCGAGGTCACGGCTCACCTCCAGGCGGAGAATGCCTACACGGCCGCCGTGCTGAGCCGAAATGAGTATCTGGAGAAGAAGCTCTACGCGGAGATGTTGTCGCACATCAAGGAGACCGATGAGTCTGTCCCTTACCCCTATCGCGGCTGGCGGTATTACACGCGCACGGTGGAAGGGCGCCAGTACCCGATTCACTGCAGGTCCGCGGCATTGCATGGCAGCGTTGAACAGAGCGCACCGGAGCAGGTGATCCTGGACGTGGACAAGCTGGCTGAAGGGCAGCCCTTCATGGCGTTAGGCGCCATGAGCGTGAATCCGGACGGCGACCTGCTGGCGTATTCGACTGACAACACCGGCTTCCGGCAGTACACGCTGCATGTACGCGAGCTGCGGTCGGGTCAGGATCTGCCCGACACGGCGGAGCGAGCTGGATCGATCGCATGGAGCGCGGACGGAACGACGCTGTTCTACACCACGGAAGACGAGACGACGAAGCGGCATGACAAGCTCTGGCGCCACAGGCTGGGGGGCGCCGCGGGAGCAGACGTTCTGGTTTATGAAGAGAAGGATGAGCGTTTCAACCTCGGCGTCGGAAAGACGCGAGATGGCAAGTTTCTGCTGATGGAGGCTGGCAGCCACACGACCAACGAGTGTAGCTGGCTGGATGCGGGAGATACGGCGGGCAGCTTCAAGGTGATTGCACCGCGTCTGGAGGAGCAGGAGTACTACGTCGATCATCGGCACGGGCTTTTTTACCTGCGGGTGAACGATACGGGCAAGAACTTTCGCGTGGTGACGACGCGAGTTGAGGCAAGTGGACGCGAAGGGTGGAAGGAGCTGATCGCGGAAGAGCAGGAGGCGCCGCTTGAGGACTTGGACCTCTTTGCGACGTTTTGCGTTTGCTCGCGGCGGCGGGCGGGGTTGACGACGCTTGAAGTGCATCGATTTCGAGAGGACGGGGGGCTTGAAGCCGCGAAGGAGATCCGCTTCCCGGAGCCTGCTTACACGGCGCAGGCGCATGTGAACCGCGAATTTGAGACGGGGGTGTTCCGGTATAGCTACCAGTCGCTGGTCTCGCCACCGTCGGTGTTCGAGTATGAGGTTTCGACCGGCACCTCCAAGCTGCTGAAACAACAGGAGGTTCCGGGTGGGTTCGACGTGAAGGCGTACGCTGCGGAGCGGCTGTGGGTGGGGACGGAGGATGGGGTGCGGGTGCCGGTTTCGCTGGTGTACCGGAGGGACCGGTTTGCGCGCGATGGGACCTCGCTGCTGTACGTATATGGTTATGGATCATATGGTTACCCCCTGCCACTGGGGTTCAGTCCGGCGCGCCTGGCGCTGCTCGACCGGGGGGTTGTGATGGCGTATGCCCACGTTCGCGGTGGTGGGGAGATGGGCGATCCGTGGCATGACGCTGGAAAGATGATGGCTAAACGCACCACGTTTACCGACTTCGTAGCCATCACCGAATATCTGCTGCGGGAAGGGTACGGAGCGAAGGGGAGGGTGGCGATCGAGGGTGGCAGCGCGGGCGGTCTTTTGATGGGCGTAGTGGTGAACATGAGACCGGAGCTGTTCCGGGTGGTGCTGTCGCATGTGCCGTTCGTGGACGTGATGAATACGATGCTGGATGCTTCCCTGCCCCTGACGGTGGCCGAGTATGAGGAGTGGGGGAACCCGAACGAGATGGAGGCGTTCGAGTACATGCGGAGCTACTCGCCATACGACAACCTGAAGCCGGGAGCGTATCCGGCGATGCTGGTGAAGACCAGCCTGAACGACTCGCAGGTGATGTATTGGGAGCCGGCGAAGTATGTGGCGAAGCTGCGAACGCTGAAGACCAACGATGCTCCGCTGCTGCTGCACGTGAATATGGACGCGGGGCATGGCGGGGCTTCTGGGCGGTACGACTACCTGAAGGAGATTGCGATGGACTATGCGTTTCTCCTGCGGGAGTTGGGGGTGGGGGGCTAGGCGCGGAGGACGTCCGTCTCGGCAAAGTCGTTTCCCTGAAATAGGAGAGGCTCGCCGAAGTACATCGCGAGTGCGTACGCGAAGCAGTCTCCGAGATTCAGCCGCGCTTTGTCGCGCCCTTTTCCGTATCGATCGAAGGCATCGCGTGCCAAGAGACATTGGGTGCGGTCCACGGGAATTACTTCCACCTCGAGCCGCTCCAGGAGAGCGTCGAGAATATCAACCTTGACACGACCTCCGCGCGACAGGAGCACGATCGACGCCTCGGTCAAGGTGACTGCGGAGATGTTCAGGAATGTGGCTTGAGTAAGCCGGGTAAGAAAGTGGACGGCATGAGGCTCTTCCAGAACGACAGCGACGAGAGCGGACGAGTCAACGACCACTATTCGCAGTATCCCTTTGGACCGTAGCCGAGGATTTCGTCCTCTGTCTGGCTGTAATCTAGGGTGCCCGAGGGAAAGCTCCGGATTAACTGCAGGATGTCCTCCACAGTGGGTCTCTGCGCATGACGCTGCCGGCTGCGCGTTCTCAGTTCCCGGACGGCGGTTCCAATCAGGTCGGTGATGGTTTGTCCCCTCTCCTGCGCGAGATCGCGGACCTCCTGCTCCACGGCTGGGTTGGTGATGTGCAGCGCCATGGACACAGTGTACATCAGCCAATTCACACCTGGGCCAGTTCGGGGATGAGATCGCCTTCGCCGGGCTGCGTGCGCTTGCGCAGAACCCATGTGGTCATGCAACGGAAGTCCTGGACGATGGTGGTTTTGAGCGGATCGACGAGGACGGCATTCATCCTTTCGGTTACGCGCAGCAGCATGGCTTCATCGACGAGAAACCACTCAGAGCCGTCGCCGATCTGGAAGATATTGCCGCGCAGCCGCCGGAAGTCCATGCCGATGCGTGAGCCCAAGCGGCAGAAGAGCATACCGCCGGGCCGCAGGACGCGCCACAGCTCCTCGAGCATGGCCAGGAAGTGCCCGTCATCGCGCGCGAAGTGCAGGACGGAGTTGCAAATGACGACGTCCGCGAAGTTATCGGGAACGTCCATATTCTCAATGGCGGCGACGCGGAAGTTGTCCGCCGGGAGATGTGGCGCAAGCTCCGCAGCGAGGGCGCGGACGTGGTTAACGGCGTCGGAGTTCGAGTCGATGGCGACGACCTCGCAGCCCTCCCGGAGCAGGTGGACGAGGTTGCGGCCGTAGCCGCAGCCCGCGTCCAGAACGCGCATGGGAGGTGTGATGTTGCCGCGGAGGATCTGATCGAAGACGTAGATGTCGATCTGGCCGAACTGCTCCTGCAGCGTGCGTGGGGCCTCCATCGATGCCAACCGCCCTTTCCTTCTGTTCGGTGTGCTTGCTGGGTGGGTCAAGAAGATCTGAGCTGGCCGATCTGGGCTGGCCGGTCGTCAGCGAGTGACTGCGGTGCCTTCCGCGACCGTGTCGCCTTCTCCAGGGGCGAGGAAGAGGTTGGTTTCGAGGCCGTGCTGGCGGGTGTAGAGGTCGTGGTAGCGGCCGCCGAGGGCGTAGAGGGTCTCGTGGGTGCCGCGCTCGAGGATCTCGCCGCCTTCGATGACCAGGATCTGTTCGGCGCGGCGGATAGTGGAGAGGCGGTGGGCGATGACGAAGGTGGTGCGGCCTTGCATGAGATAGCTGAGGCCGTTCTGGATCATGGCTTCGGACTCGGAGTCGAGGGAGCTGGTGGCCTCGTCGAGGATGAGGATGCGGGGGTCGGCGAGGATGGCGCGGGCGATCGACAAGCGCTGTCGCTGGCCGCCGGAGAGCTTGACGCCGCGCTCGCCGACAACCGTGTCGTAGGTCTCGGGGAATCTGTCTGCGAACTCATCGACGCGGGCGATGCGGCAGGCGTCCATGAGCTGTTGCCCGGTCGCTTCCGGGCGGGAGAAGAGGATGTTCTCGCGGATGGTGCCGTCGAAGAGGAAGGTCTCCTGGAGGACGACGCCGAGCTGGTTGCGATAGGAGGAAAGCTTGACGGCGGCGAGGTCGATGCCGTCGACGAGGATGCGGCCGTTGGTGGCGGTGTGGAAGGCGCAGATGAGCGAGATGATGGTGGATTTGCCGGAGCCAGAGGAGCCGACGATGGCGGTGACCGTTCCGGGGCGCGACTCAAAGGTGATGCCGTGGAGGACGGGTTTGCCGGGCTCGTAGCTGAAGGTGACATCCTCGAAGGCAATGTCACCGTGAATGGTGGGAAGTTCGACGGTGCGGGTGGGATCGCGGTCTTCCTCGCGCTCGGCAAGGATTTCGCTGGTGCGGTCGAGTCCGGCGACGGCCTCGGTGAGCTGGGTGCCGATGGAGACGAGCTGGACGATGGGGGCGATCATGAACGCGAGGAACATGACGTAGGTGACGTAGCCGCCCTTGGTGAGGTGACCGGCGACGACCTGGTTGGCGCCGAGATACATGACGAGCGCGCCGACGAGGCCGAGGACGGCGGTGGAGGCGAGCGCCATGAAGGACTGTGCGGTGAGCGAGGAGATGACGTTATCGAGCAGGCGCTGGGCACCGGCGGCGAAGACGTTGGCCTCACTCTGCTCGGCGTGGTAGCCCTTGACGACGCGGACGCCGCCGAGCGACTCGGTGAGGCGACCGGTGACCTCGGCGTTTATTTTGGAGCGTTCGCGGAAGATGGGGCGGATGGTCTTGAAGGCGCGTTGGAGGATGAGGCCGAAGAGGGCGAGGATGACGAAAGTGAGCAGCGTCATCTTGACCGAGAGCGCGATGAGGTAGCAGAAGGCGAAGGCGGCGGTGAGGACGCCGCCGCAGAAGTCTACGACGCCGGTGCCGATGAGGTTGCGGACGCCTTCGACGTCGGTCATGATGCGGGCAACGAGGGTTCCCGTCCGGTTTTCGTCGTAGAAGGCAACGGGGAGGCGGCCGATGTGGGACTGGACCTGCATGCGAAGCTCGGCAATGAGGCGCTGGCCGGCCTTGGAGAGCAGCTGAGTGAGGGTAAAGGAGGTGATGCCCTGGAGGATGGTCGCGACCACGACGACGCCGACGATGGTGGGCAGGAGATGGACCTGGTGCTTGTCCATGACGTCGTCAATGAGGTAGCGGGTGGAGGCGGGAAGGACGAGGCCGCTGGCGCGGTTGACGATCATGAGACCGAAGCTGCCGGCGAGCAGCCCGCGGCGCGGCTTGACCAGCTTCCAGATCTCGGGAAGGACCTTTTTGAGTTTGGGTTTAGGGCGCGAGGCGGTGAGCGTGGCGGCAGTGGCTCGGCCGGCGCCGCGCGAGGGGCGATCCGTGGAGGGGATATTCGAGGCGCCGATATTGGAGTGGCCGAAGGAGGACATTGCTTTCAGATTACCGGATTCAGGCGAGCCGTTGGCGGCGGGCGGCGATGAAGGAGCGCACACAGAAGAGGACGAAGAGAAGGCAAAGGAGAGACATGGCGGCTTTTTCGACGACCGCGACGGGATGCGGGAAGGAGGCTCCGCGGCTGAGGCGGATGACGTCGATGTCGGCGGGGATGGTGCCCAGGAAGAGCAGCAGGGCCACGGTGACGGCGATGTGCATCCAGAGCATGCGCTTCTTTGCATCTTCCGAGTTGGCCAGAGCTCCGAAGAGCACGAAGAGGACGCCGGCGGCTGCGGGGATGAGCGCGGTGGGGTGGGAGCTGCCGGTGGCGACGAAGCCGGAGATGGCGAGAAGGAGGAGGAGGATGCCGAGTGCGATGGTGAGTTTATGCATCTGTGGATGGACTCCGGTTATGAGATTGTGGGAGGGCGTGAATTCTGTTGGGTGCAGTACACCCATTCGAGCATCTGCAATCCTAAGCACCCACTCCGAATGCAGTAATGCAGGTTCCTTCGACTTCGCTGTGCTCCGCTCAGGATGACAAGGCGGGGCAGGGTTATAGATGGGGTGGGTTATCAGCGATTGGAGTGGGGCAGGATCAGGCGGCGGTGGCGGCTTCTTTGAGCTTTGCGAGGACGTCCGATGGCTGCCAGTCGTTGGAGGGGTACCAGGCGACGACCTTGCCGTCCTTGCCGATGAGGACGGTGGAGAGCGAGTGGGTGAGGGACTTCGCGTCGCCGGGGGTGACGCCCACGTCGAAGTACTGGGTCACACTGGCGAGCTCATCCGTGGGTGGGGCGGCGAAGTCCCAGTGCTGAAAGGTTTCGTTGGTGAAGCGTCCCGTGTAGGCGCCGCCGTAGCTGCGGAGGACCTGCGGCGTGTCGTAGGCGGGGTCGAACGAGATGCTCAGGAGGTGGGTCTCCCCGTAGAGCTTGGGGTCGGATGCGAGAGCCTTGTCGATGTCGGCAAGGTTATGGCTCATGCGGGGACAGAAGTCCGCAAGCTGGCAGCGGGTGTAGATGAAGGTCATAAGAACGGCGCGGCCGCGGAACTGGTTGAGGTGGATGGTGCGGTCGCTCTGGTTGCGAAAGGCGAAGTTGGGGACTGGATCGCCGGGCGTGGGAACATGGTACTGAACGGCGGGCTTGTAGTCCGGTTTGGCCTGGGCGATGATGACGATGTTATCGAGGAGAGCGGTGTTGAAGCCGTCGGGATCCTTGTGGACGAGGATGGTTGCGGTGATGCGGTCGCCGGGGTGGATTTCGGAGACGATGCTGGGATCCCGGAGCTTGTAGGACATGGTCATGGCGCCCATGAAGCCGGGGATGGCCTCGTGGTCGAGCGTGACGTCGGAGCCGTGGAGGTCGACGACTCTGCCGCGGACGGGATAGCTCCTGGTATCGGGGGGGAGGCCGGAGGCGGAGGCGGGCTTTTCGGTTTTGGGTGGAGCGGGTTGGGGTGATGGGCGGCAGCCAGCCAGGGTGAGAGCGGCGAGTGTGACCAGAAAGCAATGTATTCGCACGAGCGAGATCCCCCTGGCTTTGATGATAATGGCTAGAGCAGCGTTCAGGCTGGCGCGCGGTGCAGGCCCGGAGGCGGCATGACAAAAAACGAGCGGGTGGGGAGAGAGGCGCGGCCGGCTCCATCGGTGGCGGTGATGCACTTCGCGTTTATTCTGACGGGGCTGGGGACGGCGATGCTGGGGCCTCTGCTGCCGCTGCTGACGCGGCAATGGGGGCTGCGCGACGACCAGAGCGGGCTTCTGCTGATGGCGCAGTTCTGCGGAGCGTTTCTGGGCGGCGTGAGCGTTTCGTGGCGTCTGCGGCGCAGCCTGCTGATCGGGATGGGCGCGGGGGCGGCCGGCGTTGGATGTTTTGCGATCGCGCCGGGGATGTCCGTGGCCTGCGCCGGTCTGCTGGTGATGGGGTTCGGGCTGGGGCATGCGATTACGGCGGTCAATATTCTGGCTGGCCAACGGTTTACGGAGCGGCGGGCGTCGGCTTTGGCGTTGCTGAATTTTTTCTGGAGCCTGGGAGCGATGCTGGCTCCGCTGCTGACGGCGTCACTGACACCGCGGTTTGCACTGCGGGGTCTGCTGGAGAGCTTTGCTGCGCTGTTTCTGGTGTGTGGCGCGCTGATGGCGGCGCAGATGCGTGGCGCCACGGCTGAGCGGCGGGTGCTGGAGAGCGATGCCCCTGGTGGGATGGGACTGGCGAAGGGGGTATTCGCCTTTTTCATGGTGCTGCTGTTTCTGTACGGAGGGCTGGAGACGTGCCTGAGCGGATGGCTGACGACGTATGCGCTGCGGTATGGAGACCGGACGCTGGCCCTGAGCGAGTACACGACACTGCTGCTGTGGCTGAGTCTGACGGTGGGGAGGGCGGGCTCTTCCCTGCTGCTGCTGCGGTTCCCGGAGCGGGTGGTGCGGGGGATCGCGCTGACGCTGACGGTGTTGTTGACGGCGGGTCTGGCGGTGGCGCATACGGCAGTGGCGATCGCGGTGTGTACGGTGTTCCTGGGACTGAGCCTGGCGCCGTGGTTTCCGGTGACGTTTTCGTTGTTGATGGGGGAGCGCCCGCGAGCGCGGCAGGCGGGGATTGTGATCGCGGTGAGCGGCCTGGGAGCGGCTGCGCTGCCATGGCTGATGGGCGTGGTTTCGACGCGGGCGGGGAGCCTTCAGATGGCGTTGGCGATCCCGCTGGCGGCGGCGGCCGGCCTGCTCGGCATGGGGCTGATGAGGCGGCGAACGGGCGTATAACGGGAGGATGGAACGGGTGACGGGTGTGAGGGTGCTGAAGGAGGAGATCCGGGAGGCACTCGGGCGTGGGGCGGTGGTGGTGACGGGGAATGAGCGGGCTGCCCGGAACCTGCGGCGGGAGTACGACGAGGTGCTGCGGGCGAGCGGACGGGAGAGATGGGAGCCGGGCACGGCCATGAGCTGGACGGCGTGGAAGGGCTCACTCTGGCGGCGGATGCTGCTGGACGGACAGACACGGGCGATGCTGCTGAACAACTTTCAGGAGCATGCGGTCTGGCGGGGCGGTCTGGCGGGCGATGAGGCGGCACAGGGGATACGCGGGGCCGATGAGCTGGCGGGGATGGCGGCCGAGGCATGGGCGAGGATGTGCGCGTATGCCAGGGTCGACGGAAGCCGTGCGGGGAGGCGGGAGCGGAGGATCTCGGCTCGGCTGCATGGGGGAAGCGGGAGCGCGGATACGGTTGCCTTCGCGCAATGGGCGAGGGCGTTTGAAGACCGGTGCGCGGCGGACGGCCTGGTCACGATGGCCGAGCTGGATGGGGCGATCGCGGAGGTGGTGCGGGCAGGCGAGCTGCGGCTGAAGGCGAGCGAGCTAATGCTGGTGGGGTTCGACCGGATGACGCCCTCCCAGGAGCAGCTGCTTGAGGCATGGCGGGATGCGGGCATAGCCGTGTCGCACGCCCCCACTGGGATGGACGCGCCCCGGAGGTATATGACCGAGGCGATCGATGGGGAGAAGGAGCTGCGGAGCTGCGCGCGGTGGGCGGCGGCGTGGATGAACCGCGCGCCGGGTGCGTGCATCGCGGTGATTGTGCCGGACCTGGCGGCTGAGCGAGCGGGGATTGAGCGAGTGTTCCGCGAGGTCCTGGCGCCGGAGCTGGAGTCGATCGCGGCAGACGAGGCGATCGCTCCGTATGAGTTTTCGCTTGGGAGGGCGTTAGCCGAGACGCCGATGGTTTGGGTTGGGCTGGAGCTGCTGCGATGGGCGGGTGGAGCGCTGCCGCTGGACCGGGTGAGTGCGCTGCTGGTCTCGAAGTACTTCGCGGGCTCGAAGCCAGGGGGCGGGGAGCGGGAGGTGCGGGCGGAGTGGGATGCGTACGAGCTGCGGCGGACCGGGATGCTGCGTCCGGAGATCAGCCTGGAGGAGATGGCGAGGCGCGTTGCCGGATCGAAGCGGTCGAGGCAGATGCAGGAGTTCTCCGCTGTCTTAGGGCGGATAGCGCGACGAGCCGCGGAGTTCGATGGGATCTCGCAGGGTTATGGGGGATGGGCACAGCGGATGCGTGAGCTGCTGACCGAGGCTCAGTGGGGCGTGGCGGGGGCGGAGACCAGCGAGGAGTTCCAGGCCAGAGAGCGGTGGGAGAGTGCGCTCGACGCGATGTCGACCCTGGATTTCGAGGATCGGGCGGTGGAGTATGCCACCGCTTTGGAGGCGATGGAGCGAATCGCGCGGGAGACGGTGTTTGCGCCGGAGTCGAGATCGGCGGCGGTGCAGGTGATGGGGCCGATGGAGGCTACGGGAGGCGAGTTCGATGCCGTGTGGCTGCTGCGCGCGGGGGAGATGAGCTGGCCTCCAGTGGCGGCTCCGCTGGCCCTGCTTCCGTGGGGAGTGCAGCGAGATCTCGGGATGCCGGGGACGGATGCAGTGCGCGACCTGGCCGAGGCGAGGCAGTTGACGGAGCGGATTCTCACCAGCGGGCGCGAGGTGGTGGCGAGCTCCGCGAAGATCTCGGGGGAGGTGCGGCAGAGGATGTCGGCGATGGTGCGCGGGATGGCGATGGAAGAGACCGCGATCGACGCTCTGGCTGGCCCGGAGCCGGAGCGAACCGTGGTGGCGGTGGAGCTGACGGAGGACAACGGGGCGATCAGGCCTTTACCGGACGAGGCGGTGCGCGGGGGTGTGCGGGTGCTGGAGTTGCAGGCGGCCTGTGGGTTTCGCGCCTTTGCCGAGCAGCGGCTGAATTCGAGCGAGTTGGAGAGCCGCCGGCTGGGACTGAATGCGCGGGAGAGCGGGACGGCGGTTCACAAGGCGCTGGAGAGCTTCTGGGCGGAGGTGCAGACGCAGGCCGCGCTCCTGGCCATGACACCCGGGGAGCGGAGAGAGGCGCTTTCGCGAGCGATCGAAGCCGGTTTGCCAGGAGCGGGAGCCTCCGGGAACGGTCCGTGGGATGGGGCGTACCTCGATATCCAAAGGGAGCGTCTGCGCCGGCTGCTGGACGGTTGGATGGAGACGGAGAGGAGGCGGCCAGCCTTTGAAGTGACGGGGAGGGAGCAGAAGCTGCGCGATGTCGAGGTTGGACCGCTGCGGTTCCAGCTGCGGATCGACCGGGTGGACGTCGTGAACGAGTCGCTGGTGCTGATCGACTACAAGACGGGAGCAGCGTCGCCGGCGGAGTGGACCGGCGAGCGGCCGGATGCACCTCAGCTTCCGATGTACGCGATTCTGGCTGCGCGCGGAACAGGGGAGACGGAGTCGACGGACGATCTGCAGGAAGGATCCCGCGGCCCAGAGCTGGGAGCGGTCGCGTTTGCCAACGTCCGGCTGGGAAAGGAGGCGGGGCTGCGTGGGTATGCCGCTCGGGAAGGCCTGCTGCCGGGCAAGACGAGGAAGATGGAGGCGGGGACGTTTGCCGCGCAGGTGGAGCTCTGGAAGGAGGTGCTGGAGCGGTTAGCGGAGGAATTTGCGGCGGGGGATGCGCCGGTGCGACCAAAGGTCTACCCGGGGACGTGCGCGAGGTGTGGACAGCGGATGCTGTGCCGGCTGGATGCCTCCCTGCTCGGCGAGATCGAGGAGGATGGGGTGGAGGCGGGTGGGGAGGGCGAGGATGGCTGAGCTGATCGAGATGCCGGCCAGGGGTGCGATTGCCCCGCCTGCTGTTCATGCGGTGCGGCCGCCTGGAGCTCCGCCGGACTGGAGGGAGCGAGAGCGGGCGCTGGACGTCCGTGCGTCATGGATTGTGGAGGCGCCGGCCGGTTCGGGAAAGACGGGGCTACTGATCCAGCGGTATCTCAAGCTGCTGGCCGAGGGTGGCGTGGAGCGGCCGGAGCAGGTGCTGGCCATCACGTTCACCAAGGCGGCGACGGAGGAGATCCGGGAGCGGGTGATGGCGCAGATGGAGGCTGCCGCCGCGGGGACGCCGGTAAAAGGCGCGTTCGAGCAGACGACGCGAGGCCTGGCGGAGGCGGTGCTTGCGCGGGATGCGGAGATGGGCTGGAAGCTGCTCGAGTCGTCGCGCAGGCTAAACGTCCGCACTATCGACAGTGTGTGCGCGGAGATTGCGCGAGCTCTTCCGGTGACGAGCGGGGGAGGCGCGGGCATGGTTCCGGTCGAGGAACCGGACGGGCTGTTCCGCGAGGCGGGCCGGAGGACGCTGTTGCAGCTGGGTGGAGACGATCCCCTGCTGACGGATGCTCTGCGGACGATGTTGCTGCATCGCGATGGGAGTGTGGCGGAATGCGAGACGCTGATCGCGGAGATGCTGAGGGCGCGCGATCAGTGGGGAGAGCTGGTGCCGCTGGGGCGAGAGGAGCTGACCGAAGCGTGGCTGGAGGAGACGGTGCGACGGCGGCTGGATCGTGCGCTGGAGCTGGCCGTGTGCAAGGGGTTGACGGAACTGGCTCGATCGCTGCCGGTGGGATTTCTCGATCGCTTGACGGACGCCGCGGCGGAGATGGGAGATCGGCTTGGGCGCGGTCACGAGAGATCTCCGATGGAGATCTGCCGAACGCTGCGATCGGCTCCGGAGGCGACGGCGGAGGATCTGGCGCACTGGCGGGCGCTGATCCATCTGCTGGTGACGCCGTCCGCGAAGGCCTGGCGCAAGCGCTTTAACGTGAGCGATGTGAAGTTCACGACGAGCAAGGCGGACAAGGCGCAGCTGAAGAGCCTGGTCGAAGAGGTTCAGGCCTGGCCGGAGGCGCTGGACGCGCTTTGCCGGGTACGGGCGCTTCCGCCGGCGCGGTACCCGAAGGAGCAGTGGTGGGTGGCGAAGGCCTTGTTTCGCGTTCTGAGTCGAGCGCTGGTGGAGCTGCAGATGGTGTTTGCGGAGCGTGGGCAGTGCGACTTTGCCGAGCCTGCGCTGCTGGCGAGATCGGCGCTGCGGCAGGTGCGCGGGGTGGAGGCGTACGAGTCCGCGATGGGGCTCGAGCTGCGCCATCTGCTTCTGGACGAGATGCAGGACACGTCGACGGGACAGTATGAGCTGATCGAGCTGCTGACCGAGGGTTGGGACAGCGAGGGCCGGACGGTGTTCGTGGTGGGCGACCCGAAGCAGTCGATCTATCTCTTTCGGCAGGCGCGTGTGGAGCGGTTTGTCGCGGCGATGCGGTCGGAGCGGATGGGCGAGCTTCGGTTGGGGCGGCTGCGGCTGACGGCGAACTTTCGATCGCGGGCTGGCCTGGTGCGGAGTTTCAACGAGGATTTCGCGAAGGTGTTTCCGGCCGGCGAACAGAGCGCGGAGAATGTGCCGTTCGTGGCGGCGGAGGCGGTCCGGGGGAAACTGCCCGGAGCGGCCGGGGAGGGCGGCCGGCTCTGGCACCCGGCGGAGGCCGACGGGGCGCGGCAGGAGATGGGGGAGATGAAGCTGCGGGTTGCGAGGCGCAATGCTCTGATGATCCGTGAGCTGGCGGAGCGCTGGCGCGCGCGACCGCTGCCTGAGGGCCGGACCGATCCCTGGCGGATCGCGGTCCTGGTCCGGTCGCGACGCGAGTTGCGCGAGATTGTGGCGGCGATGAGGAGGGACGAGGGATACGGCGGGGTTCCCTTCCGGGCGGTGAAGGTGGAGCCGTTGAAGGAGCGGCAGGAGGTGCTCGATCTGCTCGCTCTGACCCGCGCTCTGAAGCATCCGGCGGATCGCGTGGCGTGGTGGGCGGTGCTGCGGGCGCCGTGGTGCGGCCTGGGGCTTGCGGCTTTGCATGTTCTTGCGGGCGAAGACGGGCGCGAGTTTGCCGAGAAGACGGTGCTGGAGCTGGTGGAGACGCGCGGAGATCTGCTGGAGCCGGAGAGCATCGCGCGGCTGGAGCGGGTCTGGCCGGTGCTGTGCGCGGCGATGGAGCGGCGATCGAGGCTTCGGGTTCCGGAGCTGGTGGAGCGGACATGGCGATCGCTGGGCGGGGACGCGACGCTGGCCGGGACCGAACTCGAGAATGCACTTCGGTACCTGGAGCTGCTGGACGAGCTGGATCGGGAGACCGGCGAGGTTGAGCTGGGGGAGCTGAGACGAAGGATGGAGCGGTTGTATGCGGCCCCGGGGACCGAGCCCGAGGCGGTCGATCTGATGACGATCCATGGAGCGAAGGGGCTGGAGTGGGATGTGGTGATGGTGCCGGAGATGGAACGGAAGGCGCCGCCGGAACGGCATCGGCTGTTGGAGTGGGAGGAGATTGTTGGCGGGGAGAAGGAGGGTGCGGCGCGGGTGGTGCTGGCGCCGATCGCGGGCAAGGGTGAGGAGTCGGCGGCGCTCAACAGCTGGCTGCGGGGGATGCGTTCCGCGCGGCAGGCGGCTGAACAAAAACGGCTGTTTTACGTTGCGTGTACGCGAGCACGGGAGGAGCTGCACCTGTTTGGAACGGCGAATGTGCTGAAGGATGGGACGGTGAAGGCGGAGAGCGGCAGCCTGCTCGAAGCAGCATGGCCGGCGGCGGAGGCGCTTTTCAGACCGGAGCCCAGGCAGCTGGTGATGCCGTTCGCAGCCGAGCCCGGAGATGTTTTTGCCCTGGCGGCTGCCGGCGACGAGAGCGAGGCCGAGACGAGGCGGCCGGCGATGCTCGGGCGGCTTCCTTCGAACTTCAACCCGATGGCCCGATTTCGCCGGCGCGCCTCGGGGACGCAAGCGGAGATCGCGCCAGCTCGGACGAGGTCCGAGCGGCCGGAGGGATCTTTTGCGGCCCGAAGCTTCGGCAATGCGGTGCACGCGTTTCTGGAGTTAGCCGCGGACAGGCTTGCCGGGGGGATGGGGACGGCGGAACTGAGCGCCGCGGTACCTGGTTGGAAGCCACGGATCAGCGCGGTGCTGCGGGGGGATGGGCTCGCACCGGGGGTGGTGGAGGCGCTTTCGAACCGGGTGATGGGAGCTTTGTCGACCACGCTGCGGGAGCCGGTCGGACGATGGCTGCTGGGGGCGCGAGTGGACGCGCACAGCGAGTATGCGCTCACGATTGCGAGCGGGAACCGGGTGCGCATGGACCGTGTGTTCCGGGCAGGAGCTTTGCCCGGGACGGAGGGGGCGGGCGATCGGGAATACCTATGGATCGTGGATTTCAAGACGAGTTCGCATGGGGCCGAGGGCGTGGACGCGTTTCTGGAGCGGGAGCGTGCGAGGTACATGGAGCAGATGGAAGGGTATGCGCGCGCCAGTGGCGCGGAGGAGGTCCGCGTCGGGCTGTGGTATCCGGTTTTGGGACGGCTGGCCTGGTGGGTTGCTTCCCGATAGCTTGATTCGCGAGCCGGCCCGGAAGAGTGGAACTGCCTAGAGGCGGGGGGCGACCGGCTATTTGGAGATGCTGTTGTGCCTAATGTCGAAGCCTCGCACCCAGAAGATGACGTCTTCGGCGATGTTGGTGGCGTGGTCTCCGACGCGCTCGAGGTTGCGGGCGATGATGAGGGCGTTGAGGGACTGGGGGGTCAGATCGGCGTTCTCCTTGATGAGATTGGAGAGCGAGTAGAAGGCCGCGTCATTCATCTCGTCGACCTGATCATCGAGGGTCAGAACGGACTGCGCGAGCTCCGCGTCGGCCTCGATGAAGGCTTGGAGAGCTTTGCGGACCATGGCGGCGGACAGCGAGGCGAGCTTGGGGATATCGACGGGGAGATCGATGTTGGCGAAGGCGCCCATCTCCCGTACGCGGACGGCGATATTGACGGCCTGGTCTCCGACGCGCTCGAGATCGGCGTTGATGCGGATGACGGACAGGATGAAGCGCAGGTCGATGGCCATGGGCTGCTCCATGGCGAGGAGGTCGAGGGCCATCTGATCGATCTCGCGCTCCAGCCGATTGATGGCCGGTTCGGAGCGGAAGACGAGTTCGCAGAGGTTGAGATCGCGGGTCGTATAGGCCTCGATGGAGCGCTGGATGGCCTGCTCGGCCATGCCGGCCATGACGAGGAGGCGCTCCTTGAGGTCGTCGAGGCTCTGGTGGAATTTGATGCGCATTCTCAACCGAACCTCCCCGTGATGTAGTCTTCGGTGCGTTTGTCCTTGGGGTTGGTAAAGATCTTGTGGGTCGAATCGAACTCGACCATTTTGCCGGAGAGGAAGAAGCCGGTATTCTCCGCCACCCGCGCGGCCTGCTGCATGTTGTGGGTGACGATGACGATGGTGTACTGGCTCTTGAGATGGAAGATGAGGTCCTCGATCTTGGAGGTGGAGACGGGATCGAGCGCGCTGGCGGGCTCGTCCATGAGCATGACTTCGGGGTCGACGGCGAGGGCGCGAGCGATGCAGAGCCGTTGTTGCTGGCCTCCTGAGAGGGAGGCGCCGGACTTCTTTTTGAGGTCGTCCTTGACCTCCTCCCAGAGGGCGGCCTGCTTGAGGGAGCGCTCGACGGTCTCATCAAGGATACGCCGGTTGCGAAAGCCATTGAGCTTGAGGCCGCTGGCGACGTTGTCGTAGATCGACATGGTCGGGAACGGGTTGGGCCGCTGAAAGACCATGCCGACACGGCGGCGGATCTCGACGGGGGAGGCGTCCTTATAGATGTCGAGATCTCCCATCATGACGGTGCCGGTGGCGCGGGCGTCGGGGGTGGTCTCGTGCATGCGGTTGAGGCAACGGACGAAGGTGGATTTGCCGCAGCCGGAGGGGCCGATGAGCGCGGTGGCGTGGTTGGCGGGGATCTTGAGATTGATATCCTGCAGCGTGTGGGTTTTGCCGTACCACGCATTGAGGTTTTCGACGTTGATTCCGACGCCCACTAGGTAGTTCCTTTCAGGACGCCGCGACCGGCGAAGATGCGGACGAGCGTGACCGAGACCATGATGAGAACGATCAGGACGAGAGCGCCGGCCCAGGCGAGGCGGTGCCATTCGTCATAGGGCGAGATGGCATAGACGAAGATCTGCAGGGGAAGGGCGGCGATGGGCTCGTTGAGGTGAAAGGACCAGAACTGGTTTCCGAACGCGGTGAAGAGCAGCGGGGCCGTTTCACCGGCGACACGTGCGAAGGCGAGCATGCAGCCCGTGATGATGCCGGGCGAGGCGGTGCGCAGAGAGATCGAGATGGCGGTGCGCCACTTGGGGACGCCCAGGCCGAGAGCGGCCTCGCGCACGGAGTTCGGAACAATGAGCAGCATCTCTTCCGTGGTGCGGGTGATGGTAGGGATCATCATGACGGCGAGGGCGATGCCGCCGGCGAGCGCGGAGAAGTGCTTCTGGTGGAGGACGACGAGGGCATAGATGGAGATGCCCATCACGATCGAGGGAACGCCGTTGAGGACGTCGGCGGTGAAGCGGACGGCGGCGGCGATGGCGGTTCCACGGCCGAACTCCGCGAGATAGAGACCGGCGGCGATGCCGATGGGAATGCCCATGAGGCTGGCGAGGCCGAGGACAATGCCGGAGCCGACGATGGAGTTCGCCATGCCTCCGCCGGGCTCGCCGACCGGTGCGGGAATGTGGGTGAAGAAGGCAAAATTCAGTGAGCTTGTGCCCTTGAACAACAAATAGCCGAGGATCGCGATGAGAGGGGTGAGGACAGCGATGGTGGCTAAGACCGCCAGGCCGGATACAAAGAGGTTCAACGCGGACCGGCGCATGCGATTGCCCCTTGAAAGACGGACGGGTGCGCGCTGGGGCTGATCGCTGGAGGGTGCGGGCGCGAGCGTCTTGGCGAGTGTCTGGGGGGGCGTGGGAATGGGTGGTGTGCTCATGCCTATGCGACCCTCGGCGGCGCGCCGCGGGTGACGGCCCAGACCATGAGGCGGGCGGTGGCGTTAACCACGATGGTGACGAGGAAGAGGGCGAGGCCGATCTCGATGAGAGCGGAGAGGTAGAGGTCGCCGGTGGCCTCGGAGAACTCGCCGGCGATGACGCTGGCGAGGGTATTGGCCGGGGCGATGAGTGAACCGCCGATATTGGGGTGATTGCCGATAACCATGGTGACGGCCATGGTCTCCCCGAGGGCGCGGCCGAGCCCGAGCATGACGGCGCCGACGATGCCGATGCGCGAGTTGCGGAGGACGCTGATCCGGATCATCTCCCAGCGGGTGGCTCCGAGAGCGAGGGCGGCTTCGCGCTGGGAGTTGGGCACCGCCAGCATGATGTCGCGGGTGAGCGAGGAGATGATGGGAAGGATCATGATGGCGAGGATGATCGAGGCGGTGAGCAGCCCTACACCGAAGTTGGCGCCGCTGAAGAGGCCGGTCCAGCCGAAGAACCTGACAAGGAAGGGGCCGATCTGGTTGCGCATGATGGGGACGAGCACGAAGACGGCCCAGAGTCCGTAGACGACAGACGGGATGGCGGCGAGGAGCTCCGTGAGGAAGGAGATGGGCGCGCGCAGGGCACGGGGGCAGAGCTCGGTGATGAAGACGGCGACGCCGAGGGCGAGCGGGACGGCAATGAGGAGAGCGATGAGCGAGGTGGCCAGGGTGCCGTAGATGAACGGCAGCGCGCCGAAGTCGCCGCTGACGGGATCCCACGCAGAGCGGGCGAAGAAGCGCCAGCCAAACTGATGGAGCGATAGCTGCGAACGCAGGATGAGGATAGCGAGGATGAAGAGGACGATGGCGAAGATGGAGCAGGCGCAGAGGAGCATGAGCCCGGCAAAGCCGCGATCGGCGAGGGTACCACTGCCTCGACCGCTGAGGAACGAGCGGATAGGAGAGGAGGCGGAGGCCGCAGATACGTGCACGGATTTTTCCGATGATTTTTCCGGGGAGACCACGGGAGCCGGATTCGGCGTAGGCGTCGCGGGGACGGAGTCGCGGTCTATTGTCATTCGAGTGGGAGGCACACGCCACTTCCTTTGATGCTGCCCGGGGTGGAGGACTCTGCCGCGCGGAAGGGATTTCGGAGCGAAGCACGGTTGAGGAGTGGATGCGCCGCACGGATCTGGAGGTCTAACAATCCGTGCGGCCGCGGGGGTTATTTCATGTTGGCGATGCTCTTGCGAACGGCCTCCTGAACGGGCATGGGGAGTGGAGCGTAGCTCATCGAGGCAGCCTCACCTTCGCCATGGTCGAGCATCCAGATGAGGAAGTCGGAGAGGATTTTAGTCTTGGCGGCGTCGCCTGACTGCGTCGGGATGAGCAGCCAGGTGAAGGAGGAGATCGGGTAGGAGGCATCGCCTGCGGCATTGGTGATCGAGACGCGGAAGTCGGCGGGCAGGGCTTGCGCGCTGGCCGCGGCGGCTGCCGTGACGGCGTCCGTGCTGGCCCGGACGAACTTGCCGGAGGCGTTCTTCACGGCACCGAAGGGCATTTTGTTCTGCACGGCGTAGATCAGTTCAACGTAGCCGAAGGAGTTGGGTGACTGCCGAACCATGCCGGCGACGCCCTCGTTTCCTTTCTGGCCGATGCCGGTGGGCCACTTGACGGAGGTGCTCCGGCCAACTTTGGCGGAGAAGTCGGGGCTGACCTTAGAGAGATAGTCCGTGAAGATGTAGGTGGTCCCAGAGCCATCCGAGCGATAGACGGGGAGGATGGGATTGCCGGGAAATGCGACGCCAGGATTATCGTGCGCGATGCGGGGATCGTTCCATTTGGTGATCTTGCCGAGGTAGATGTCGGCGATGACATCGGAGGAGAAATTGAGATCTTTCGTGACTGCGGCGATGTTATAGACGGGAACCACGGCACCGAGGACTGTCGGGATGTGCATGGTCTTCACCCTGGCGCCCGAGATCTGCTGGTCAGTCATGGGGCCGTCTGTCGCACCGAAGTCCACGGTACCCTCGGAGACCTGACGGATGCCCCCGCCAGAGCCGATGGGCTGGTAGTTGATGTGTATGCCCGGGTGCTGCTGGCTGTACTCGCTGAACCACCTGGAGTAAATGGGATTGGGAAAGGTAGCACCCGCACCATTGAGGTTGGCTCCACCGGATGTAGCAGTGTTTGGAGCGGAGCTGGGCTTGCAACCTGCGGCGGTGAGGGCCAGCAGTGTGGCAGCGACGAGAGTTCGTTTCACTGAGGACGATCCTTTCCTGCGATTCGGGAGATGGGCCCTGTGGGGTACAGAGGCAGTCTGCCTGAGTATGGTTACGGCGCGGTTAATATCCCAACAGTGCGGCTAAGATGCCGAGCATCTCGGGAGTTCCTTAGCCGGAGCCGGTTTGCGAGGCTGCACATGGGAGGGTGAAGAGGAAGTTGCTGCCGACGTTGAGCTCGCTTTCGGCGCGGATGGCGCCGCCCTGGGCTTCTACGATGTGGCGGGCGATGGCGAGGCCAAGGCCGGTGCCGCCGGACTCGAGCGAGCGCGCCTTATCGACGCGGTAGAAGCGCTCGAAGAGGCGAGGCAGGTGCTCGGAGGCGATTCCCGGGCCGAAGTCGCGCACGGAGAACTCAACGGAAGGGGATGGATCGTTGACGGAGCGCGCGCTGAGCACGACGCGGGCGATGCCGGAGGCGCGATCGCGACCATACTTGACCGCGTTTTCGATGAGGTTGGAGAGGACCTGGACGGCGGCATCCGCGTCGACCAGGACCTCCGCGGGGCAGAGCTCTGCGATTTCGAGCACGGCGTTCGCGTCCTGGACCAGACCTTCCATGGCCTGGACAGCATCGCGAACCAGGGTATCGGCCCGCAGCGGAACGGGTTGAAGCTTCTGTTCGGAGGACTCGACCCGCGCCATGGTGAGCAGGTCTTCGGTGAGGCGATTCATGCGGTTCGCGTTTTTGAGAATAGTGGAAAGGAAGCTGCGGGCCTGGGAGCTGAGGGAGGCCTCGTGATCGAGCAGGGTCTCCACATAGCCGGTGATGGAGGTGAGGGGGGTGCGGAGCTCGTGGGAGACGTTGGCGACGAAGTCTCGCTGGGTGCGCTCGACGTGTTCGACGCGGGTGACGTCATGGATGAGGGCGACGGCGCCTCCGGAGGGCATGGGGGACGCGTTGACCTCGTAGATGCGGCCTGGAACGAGGGAGGTGGAGCGACGCTGACAGAAAAATCTGTGCTCGATGGCCGATCGAACGCATTCGAGGACCTCCGGATCGCGGATGGTCTGGACGAGCGAGTGCCCGACGCGCACGGTACTTTGCCCCGAGGCTGCGGGATTCCACGCGGGGAGGAGGCGCTGCATACGGTCGTTCGACCACTGTATCCGGCCTGCCGGGTCCACGGCCACGACGGCGTCCGGCAGGCTATCGATCATGGCCTCGAGTTCATGGCGGCTGTCGGAGGTCTCACGGAGAGCACGCTGCACCTCACGAGAGGCTCGGGCGAGCGATCTGGCGAGGGAGTCGAAGTCGGTATAGCGCTGATCGAGGATGCTATCAGCCAGGTTTGCCGCGAGGGTTCCAGAGGAATGATCGGAGGTGCTGGCAGGACGTGCAGCCAGAGTGACGGCCGCGGTCTGCAGAGGGATGATGCTGGCGCGGACGGAACGCGACAGGAGATAGGCGCTGAGCGACGCCCAGGCGAGCACAAGCAGGGTGGCAAGGACCCAGCCATGCGGCATAAGCCAGCTCCGGATGGCGACGATGAAGGCCATCGCAAGGGCCAGGCGGAAGAAGAAGGCGAAGAAGAGGCTGCGAGTCATCGGTGGGCGTTCAGCTCTCCTTAGACTAACGGTTGCCGAACCGGGGGTAAGGCTCGCAGAGTATCGGAGGTTACGGTGAGGAGCCCGAGACGCGGCTTCAGATTCCATGCTGCCGGGTGCGCCTCAGAGGCTGCGGTTTCTTCAAATACGCGCCGTAAAGGGGGTCTGCGGGCGGGATTCAGCTTACTTGGGACTCACTCAGGACGGGCGTGTTCCTGGGGATCTCGAAGCGGTATCCGGCGCCGCGCATGGTTTTGAGGAAGCGCGGGAATTCCGGGTCGGTTTCGATCTTTTCCCGGATTCGACGCACGTAAACGTCGACGGAGCGGGGGGTGACGAAGCGAGCGTCGCCCCAGACGGCATCCAGGAGGTGATCGCGGCTGAAGACCCGGCCGGGGTGACGGGCGAGGTAGTCGAGCAGGCGAAACTCGGTTGCCGTGGTCGTGACGAGGTTGCCGGAGACGCGAAGCTGCATGGCGCTGGCGTCGATCTCGATTTCGTCGAATCGGAGGGTTGAGGGGGTGGTGGGCCGCTCGAAGCGTCGAAGAACGGCTTTGACGCGGGCCTGGAGCTCGCGGGTGGCGAAGGGCTTGGTGATGTAATCGTCGGCGCCGAGTTCCAGACCGTGAACACGGTCGTTTTCGGCTGCGCGGGCGGTGAGAAAGATGATCGGGATGATGGAGAGGGAGGGGTTCTGGCGAAGACGGCGGCAGAGGTCGAGGCCATCTCCGCCGGGGACCATGATGTCGAGGAGGAAGAGTGCCGGGGGGTGACGCTCGGCATCAGCGACAATGCTGCCCTGGGTAAGGTAAGGGCGGACGGTGTAGCCGGCGCTTTCAAGGTGATACTGCACCAGCCGGGAGATATCGGCGTCGTCCTCCAACACAAAGATGGTCTGGCTCAACGTGGCGTCCTCAGATGGTTGTGGTGTACCACGAGCATGTCAGCGGGATTGCGCGCGGGGATTGCTTTGAGGCTAACCTCCGATTGCAAACGGACGATGAATGATGGCAAACGGACGAGGGAATGCGATGGCAGACGGCGGGGGATGCCGTGCGGTGCTCCTCATGCGGAAGAGGCCACGGCAAGTTTATCGAGCTGTTGGAGAGCGATCGCGGCCGCGGCTTGGCAGTCTGCGCGCGAGACATCCAGATGGGTTACGAAGCGGAGGGTATGAGGTCCGATGGCGCTGGCGAGCACGCCGTGCTGCTTGAGCGCTTTGACCACGGCAGGGGCGTCGCCGCGATCTCTCAGGGAGAAGATGACGATGTTGGTCTGCACGGCGTCAAGATCGATCTCGACCGCCGGACTGCCTGCCACTGCCTGCGCAAGCAGCTGCGCATTGGCATGATCCTCGGGAAGGCGCGCGGGCATCTCGGTGAGAGCGATCAGGCCCGCTGCAGCGAGGATCCCGGCCTGGCGCATTCCACCGCCAAGCGCCTTGCGATAGACGCGGGCGTCCTTGATGTGGGCGGCGGAGCCGACGAGCATGGAGCCTACCGGAGCGCCGAGCCCCTTGGAGAGGCAGAACATGACGGTATCGAAGCCCCGGGTGAGATCGGCGACCGAGGCATTCAGCGCGGAGGCGGCGTTGAAGACGCGTGCGCCATCGAGGTGAGTGGGCAGGTCTGCCTGCCGGGCGCCCGACCAGATCTCCCGCAGAACGGGAAGCGGGGAGACGGTTCCGCCAGCCATGTTGTGGGTGTTCTCGATGCAGATGAGGCCGGTTGGCGCGCGGTAGTAGATCTCGGGGGCGATGGCCGGCTGGAGGTGTTGCCAGGTGAGGATGCCCCGCGGGGCGGCGACGGTGCGCGGGAGGCAGCCCGAGAAGGCGGACACCATGGCCATCTCCCAATCGAGGATGTGGGAGCGGGCCTCGCAGAGGACCTCCTGGCCATGCCGCGTGTGGAGACGGATGGCGATCTGATTGCCCATGGTCCCGGTAGGGACGAAGATGGCGGCTTCCCTGCCGAAGATTTCTGCGGCGGTTCGCTCCAGGCGGTTGACGGTCGGGTCTTCGGAGTAGACGTCGTCGCCGACATCGGCGTTTGCCATGGCGTGACGCATGGCGGGGGTGGGCCTGGTGACGGTATCGCTGCGGAGATCGATGGGCACGTGGGTGGCTGGCTCCTTTGATTCGCGTGACAGGTGGTTCGCGTGGCAGGGTTATGCGTGACAGGGTTAGGCGGCGGCTGGGATGAGCAAGCGGCTGAAGAGCTCATTCGAGAGGACACGGCCGCGCGCGGTGAGATGGATGCGGTCGTCCTCGAGGGCGACCAGGCCCTCTGCCGCGGCCTCGATGATGAGCGGCAAGACGAGGTCGACGAGGCCGTTGCCGAACTCATCTCTCAAGGCCTCGACGCGGAGCCCTCCATTGGTGCGCAGGCCGAGGAAGAGCGTCTCCTCGAAGGCCTCGTTTTCGGTGATGGGCTCGACGACGGTCCTTTGCGAGGCCAATGCAGCCCGATGGGAGGCCAAGGCAAGCAGGTGGAAGGCGCTGCCTTCTCCGCCAGGGCGCGGGGCCGGGTGGAGATAGGCTTCGAGATCTCCGGTGTTGGCGAAGCGCACGGCACCCGAGGCCGAGCGGAGGAACGAGTGGGCGTCCAGGCCGAAGCCAAGGTACGGCTTGCGCCGCCAGTACTTCAGGTTATGAGCCGATTGGAAGCCGGGCCGGGCGAAGTTGGAGATCTCGTACTGGGCGATGCCGGCCGAGGCGAGACGATCGCAGGCGAGCTGATAGAAGGCAGCGGAATCATCGTCGGAAGGAACGGTCGAGCCGCCGTACCGATCGCCGCCGGCCAAGATCTCGCGGCCTAAGCGAGAGTCCTCGTCCACCTCGAGCATATAGACACTGATATGGGGAACGCCGCTTGCAACTGCCTGGTCGATGGAGCTGATCCAGGAGGCTTCGGTCTGGTGCGGAAGTCCGGCGATGAGGTCGAGGGACAGGTTGAGGATGCCGGCAGAGCGGACCTGTTCGAACTGGGACCGGCACTGCTGGGCGGAATGGAGGCGTCCGATGGCGGCGGACTCCCGGTCGATGAAGCTTTGGACGCCGAAGCTGAGGCGATTGACTCCGTGGCGCTGAAGCTCTTCGAGCGTGGCTGGGCTGAGCTGGTTGGGAGCGCACTCGACTGTGATCTCCGGATCGAAGGGCAGGAGGAACTGGTCGCGGAGACTGGAGAAGATTCGCCGGACGTCCCCGGGCGAGAGCAGGCTTGGTGTGCCGCCGCCAAAGTAGACCGTATCCGCCGTATCGGGTAGCTTCCATCCGAGCCCGGAGGCGGATCTCCGGGCCGAGGCAATCTCCTCGCAGAGGCGATCGACGTACCCGGGAAGGCGGCCAGGGGCGAAGGCGTCCGAGGCGAAGTTGCAGAAGCTGCACTTGGCGCGGCAGAACGGGATGGAGAGGTAGAGGCCGAGGGGGTCCATGTTGCTGGACTTTATTGTTTCACGGGCGCTGTTGGACCGAGGGACCGGCGCTCCCGTGCGGGTCGAAGCTCGCTTCAGCGCAGGTCCGTGAGTCGGCGGGCATCGCGTCGCATCTAGAATAGGGACCAGCCGATGCCTGAAGACAAGAAATCTGACGCGACCAACAAGGAAGCCAAGACCGCTGCGCACGAGGATGAGGTTGTCGGCAAGGCTTACGACAGCCGTCTGATGCGGCGGCTGCTGACGTATCTCCGACCCTACAAGCTGCAGACGGCTCTCAGCGCCGCGGCGATTGTGTTCAAGGCGGGCAGCGATGTGATCGGGCCGTACCTGGTAAAGGTGGCGGTCGACGCGTACATGATGCCGGGCACCCCCGGCCGGCTCGGACATCTCTCCTGGCTGGCGCGGCACCTGAGCCGGGACCCCTCGGTTGGCATCTCCCAGATCGGGCTGTTGTACCTGGGATCGCTCCTGCTGACGTTTTTGCTCGAGTTCGTCCAGACCTACCTGATGCAGTGGACCGGGCAGAAGATCATGTTCGACATGCGGAGCGAGATCTTTCGCCATCTGCAAAGGATGGCCCCCGCGTTCTTCGATCGCAACCCGGTGGGCAAGCTGGTGACGCGGGTGACGAGCGATGTGGATGCGCTGAACGAGATGTTCACCTCGGGCGTGCTGGCGATTTTCGAGGATGTCTTTGTTCTGGCGTTTATCGTGATCATTATGCTCGAGATGAGCTGGCCGCTGGCGCTGCTGGCGCTGTCTGTCCTGCCGGCGATCCTGTATGTGACCAAGATTTTCCGCAAGCATGTGCGGGAGAGCTACCGGCGGATCCGGTCGGCGATCGCGCGGATCAACAGCTACATGCAGGAGCATGTGAGCGGCATGCAGGTGGTGCAGCTGTTCAACCGCGAGCAGAGGGCCTACGACGACTTCGCGGCCATCAACCGGCAACACATGGACGCGTTCAAGGATGCGATTCTGGCCTACGCGCTCTACTATCCGGCGGTAGAGCTGTTGAGTTCGATCGCGATCGCGCTGGTGATCTGGAGAGGCGGGGCAAGCGTTCTGCATCGGACGGTGACCCTGGGGGTGCTGATCGCGTTCATGCAGTACGCGCAGCGGTTCTTCCGACCGATCATGGACCTGAGCGAAAAATACAACATCCTGCAGGCGGCGATGGCGGCCAGCGAGCGCGTTTTCAAGCTGCTGGACACCGCGCCCGAGATCCTTTCGCCGGCATCACCGGTTGCGGGGGATGGATCGGGACGGGTTGAGTTCCGTAACGTTTGGTTCACCTATCAGAGGCTGTCGGAGGAGGACCGGAGGGCGCTCGAGTCGGTTCCGGCGGCAGAGCTTTCCGTGCGGTCGGGGATCGAGTGGATCCTGCGTGACGTGAGCTTTGTGATCGAACCGGACGAGACGGCAGCGATTGTGGGGCATACCGGGGCGGGCAAGACGACGATGACCGCCCTGATGATGCGTTTCTACGACGTGCAGCGCGGACAGATCCTGGTCGACGGCGTGGATGTCCGCGAACAGGACCTCCATGCGCTACGCCGTAGGTTCGGTGTCGTGTTGCAGGATCCGTTCCTGTTCACGGGAACGATGGCGACGAATATCCGGCTTGGATCGAGCTGGATCGACGACGCGCAGATGGAGAGGGCGGCCGAGGATGTCAACGTCGCCGACTTCATCCGGACGCTGCCGGCCGGCTTCGATGAGCCTGTGAACGAGCGCGGGGCAACGCTTTCGACGGGCCAGAAGCAGCTGATCAGCTTCGCCCGGGCGCTGGCGCACGCACCGGGCATCCTGATTCTGGATGAAGCGACGAGCTCTGTGGATACGGAGACGGAGCTGCGGGTTCGGGCGGCGCTGGAGCGGATGATCTCTGGACGGACGAGCGTCCTGATCGCTCATCGGCTGTCGACCATTCAGCGGGCGAGCACGATCCTGGTCATGCACAAAGGGCAGCTGCGCGAGCAGGGCTCGCACCAAGAGCTACTGATGCAGCGAGGGCTCTACTGGAAGCTGTACCAGCTGCAGTACCGCGATCAGGAGATGGGGACCGCTGCGGCGAATGCAGAGGCCGTCTCGGCGGATTGACCTGCCGTGGGGCTAGTACAGGTGGCTGTGAGTTCCGTTCCGGCAAGCTAAACTCATCCCATCGAGACGTTTGCCAAGGCGCGGATTTTTCTATCAGCGGGGGAGGCCTCCGGGGATCAGTACGGGGCTGAGATCATCCGCGGGCTTCGGGCGGAGGTCACCGCGGCCGTCTTCACCGGTCTCGGTGGACGGGAGATGGAGGGTGCGGGGCTCGAAAGGATAGTCCGCGCGGAAGATGTCGCGGTGATGGGGATCACGGAGATCCTGCTGCACATCCCGAGAATTTACAGGAGCTACCGCAAGCTGGTCCGGTCGATCCGCGAGCAGAGGCCGGACGTGGCGGTTCTGATCGATTTTCCCGACGTGAACTTCAGGCTGGCCAAGCACCTGCACCGGGCCGGGGTGCCGGTGGTGTGGTTCGTGAGCCCACAGCTCTGGGCGTGGAAGCGAAGGCGGCTGCGCTGGGTTCAAGAACGGGTCGAGCGGATGCTGGTCATCTTCCCGTTCGAGGAGGGCTTTTACCGGGCAAGAGGGGTGGCGGTCGAGTTTGTAGGTCATCCCCTGGCGACGGGGACGATTCCGGGCGGGTCGCGGGAGTCGTTTGCTACAGCAAATGGGCTGGATATATCGAAGCGGTGGGTTGCGCTGCTTCCGGGAAGCCGGGCCAAAGAGGTATCCGCGAACCTGTTCACGATGCTGCAGGCGGCAATCGTGCTGGCCGCCGAGGGAGAGTTCGAGTTTGTGCTGCCGATCGCGTCTACGCTGGAGATGACCTGGGTGGAGAAACAGATCGAGAGCTGGGTGGAGAGGCGCAGGCAATTTGGAGGGAAGCCCCTGCCGAAGCTGAAGCTGGTGCGGGAGGCGCGGGAGGCGCTCTCCCATGCCCGGGCGAGTGTTGTCGCCAGCGGAACGGCGACGGTGCTGGCGGCGGTGGCAGGGAACCCGTTCGTGGTGGTGTACCGGGTGTCCGGGATGACGTTTCGCCTGGCGAAACGGCTGGTGCGGTATCCGCCGGAGGTGGACGCGGAGGTGGACGCGGATGGGAATCTGCCGGTTGCGATGGTGAACCTGGTGGCGGGAAGGCGGCTGGTGCCGGAGTTGCTGAACGATCGGTTTACGCCGTCCGGGGTCGTGAGTGCGTTGCGGCCGCTGCTGGAGGATGGGCCGGAGCGGGAGAAGCAGGTTCAGGGGTTGGCTGAAGTCCGTTCGCGACTGGCCTCGCCGGGTGCTGGGGGCGGACTTGGGCGCGTGGTTGGGACGGTTCTGGATTTGTTGCCGCGACAGCCGGGCTAGTCCGAATCCGCGCCGGTCGCGTCTAAAGTTATGTCGGCAGGAGGTTCCCCTGCCCCTGAGGATCTGGCTTGTATGTTGAAGATGTTCCGAGGAGTTTTGTTTGCCCTGGCGTTTGCCGCCGTGTTGTCGGAGACGTGTGCGGCTGCACCGCTGCGGCAGCCCCTGCAGATTACGGGGTATGTGATCAGCGCCGATCTTGATCCGGCCACGAACAAGCTTTCGGCGACGGCGGCTGTGACCTTTACGGCGCTCGAGGATCTGACGTCCGCGACCTTTGAGCTGAACAACGGGCTGCAGATCACGAGGGTGACCGACGCGGCGAGGAGGTCCTTGCAGAGCGAACGCCTGAGCACGAACTCGACGGTGCGAGTCGCGCTGGCAACACCGATGGCGAAGGGCACCAGCACAACGTGGAACTTCGATTATGCGGGCACGCTGGTGGGGTCTGAGACTAGCCCTGTGGAGGGCATCAAGCTGGCGGCGGTTGCCGATCCGATCAGCATCCTGTTGTACCCGGGCCGGTGGTTCCCGATGGTGGGACTGTGGACCAACCGATTTACGGCAGAGATGCACATCCTAGTGCCCGCGGGTGAGCGGGTGATCGGGAGCGGCAGCGGCGTCGCGGGCGTGAAGAAGATGGGGGGAAACCGGAGCGAGTACACCTTCAACTGGGCGAAGCCTGGATTCCCAGGAACGATCCTTGCGGGCAAGTTTCTGGAGCCGATCTCGGCTCCAGGCGTAAACAACATACGGGTGTGGGTCACCGAAAAGCATAAGGCGAATGCGGTGCCGTTCGCGCAGGACGCGGCGAAGCAGTTCGAGTTCATGTCGAGTACCTTTGGGCAACCGGAATCTGGACGAATCAACATTGTTGAACTGCCGGACGATGCGGTCTCGGCAGCATGGGCTCCCGAGATCGCTGCGATCGCCGGCAATCGAATTGCCGACCCGCGCAATGCGCAGAGGCTTCTGGCCAATACCCTGGCGCATCAGTGGTGGGGATCGGAGATCTCTCCGGCGACCCTGAACGATGCCTGGATCACCAACGGCATGAGCCGCTATGCGGAGCTGATGTACGTGGAGGAGAGTGCCGGCAAGACGGCATTCGAGGCCGCGGTCACAGATGTTTCCGCTGGGGCGCTGGCCTACGACACGGAGCCGCTGAGCACGGTGGGGCGGCTCGACCCGTTCTCGCCGCAGTTCCAATCGATGACGCTTGAAAAGGGTGCGATGGTCTTCCATATGCTGCGCTGGGAGATGGGCGATGAGGCATTCACGAAGTATCTGCGCGGGCTGCTGAGCCAGTACACGGACAAGGGCGTGCGCAGCTCCGATATGGCAACGGTGGCGGAGGCGCAGACACAGCTGCAGCTGACGCCTTTCTTCGCGCAGTGGCTCGACGGAACGGGAGCACCGACGTTTACCGACAAGTTCACGGTATACCGGCTGAGCAACAACAAGGGTTTCCGGACGATTGGATCGATCGACCAAGATCTCGATCTGTTTCGCATGCCGGTCGAACTGCGGATCGAGACGGACGGAAAGACGGAGACGCGGCGGGTGGATGTCTCGGGGCAGGAGTCCCGCTATACGGTGGACACGTTTGGCCGGCCGCGCCGGATTACGATCGATCCACAGAATTGGCTGCTGAAGAGCACGCCAGACCTGGCGGTGCGGGTGGCCGTGTTGCGGGGGCAGCAGCAGGCGGCGCAGGGAGATCTGACGGCCGCGCTGGTCGAGTACCAGAAGGCGCTCGATGCAAACAAGATCTCTTCGCTGGCGAGCTACCGCATCGGGGAGGTGTTCTTCCAGCAGAGAAACTATCAGGCGGCGGCGAACAGCTTTCGCGACGCGCTTCGTGGAGACGGCGACCCCAAGTGGACGGAGGTCTGGAGCCATGTGGAGCTGGGCCGGATCTTTGATGTAACCGGGCAACGGGATCGTGCGGTGAACGAGTACCGGCTGGCGGTGCAGACGAACAACAACACGCAGGGAGCGGTGAACGAGGCGCGTGCCCTGATGCAGAAGCCGTACGAGCGGCCACGGACGGAGAACTGAGGCGGGAACTGAAGCGGGAAACTGAAGCTGGGAGCTAGTCGTAGCGGAGAGCTTCGATAGGGTCGAGGTTGGAGGCCTGGATGGCTGGGATCATGCCGCTTACGGTCCCGACGACGATAAGGATGGTGGTCGCGATGATGACGATGGGTGGGGAGACGAGCAGGTGGATGTCGGCTGCCTCGGCATTGGAGGCGAGAGCGCTGTAGAAGGTGATGCTGCCGACCGACTTGGCCACGATGTAGGCCAAGGCGATGCCGCCGATGCCGCCGATGCCGGTGATGACCATCGCCTCGGCCAGGAACTGAAGCAGGATATGGCGCTTGCGTGCGCCGAGAGCCTTCTCGACGCCGATCTCACGGGTACGCTGCTGCACGCTGACGAGCATGATGTTCATCAGGCCGATGCCTGCGATGCCGAGGGTGAGGGCTCCGATGAAGAGCAGAAGGGCTTGCAGGCCGAGCGAGATGATGCGGAACTGCGCCAGCTGCTGCATGATATCGGCGACGAAGATGGCGTTGCGGTCGGATGGGCGGAAGCTGTGGAGAGAGCCGAGGAGGTTGCGCACCCCTTGCTGGACCGCAGTGTGATCGCCCCGGTAGCTGAACCAGATGCCGTCGATGTACTTCGTATCCTTGATGTCGCTGAAGGTTGAAAACGGGAGGTACACGACGCGGTTGAGGTTGTCGTCGCCCTCCTGCATCTTGGCCTTGAGCACGCCGATCACCTCGAAGCCGATGCCATTGATCCGGATCGTCTGGCCGAGCGGATACAGACCCGAGAACAGCTTCTGCTTCGCCTCGGAACCGATGACCGCGACGTGGGCACGCTGCTGGACGTCGTTGGCCGAGAGCCAACGCCCGGAGGCGATGTTCATGTTCATGATGCTCATCAGCTCCGGGCGCGTACCGTCGACCTCCCAGGTGTAACTGTGCATTTCGTTCTGCACGGAGACGTTCTTGTTCATCATGGGGGTGGCGGCGAGGACGCCCTGCAGACTCTCATGGATACGCTCCACATCTTCGATCTGCAGGCGCACTTTGATGCCGGCCTTGGAGCCGCCTGCCTGCTCGCTTGTGGTCCCGGGGAAGATGCCGATCATGTTGGTGCCGAACTGCGCGAAGATGGTCTCGAAGGCGCGCCCGAAGCCAGCGCCGTAGGCGAGCAGAAGCACGACGGTCGCGATTCCCCAGGCCATGCCGACGACCGTGATCGCGGTGCGCCGCATATTGTAACGCATGGCCTCCATCGCCTGACCGAAGATGTCCCGCAGCATGCTGGCGTTCATGAGGCTTACTCCTTGCGCAGCGCCTCGACCGGCTCCAGCAGCGCCGCTTTGCGTGCGGGATAGATGCCTGCAACGACCCCGCAGACGGCGAGAGTGCCGAGCGCCATCGCAGCCGACCATGGAACCAGGCGCGGAGGATCGAAGCCCATATCGTTATTGCCGAGCGCCTTTCCGAGCACGATCATGAGCACGCTGGCACCCGCTATGCCGATCAGGCCGCTAAGGCCGGTCAGCAGCAGGCCCTCCATGAAGAACTGGAGAAGGATATTGCGATGGGTGGCGCCGAGCGCCTTGCACAGACCGATCTCTTTAGTGCGCTCCGTCACGGTGACCAGCATGATATTGATGATGCCGACGGCGCCAAGCGCGAGGGTGACGATACCGACCGCGCCAAGGAAGAGATCCATGGCGGTGAAGATGACGCCTACGGTGCGCTGGGCCTTGATCGTGTCCCACTCCTGGAAGGCCTCGGTCGCGGTGGGATCGAAGCCGTGGCGCTCCGCGACGATCTGGTGCACCTCGGCTTTGGCGGTCTCGTTGAGGTCCGGCGTCGTGGGCTGGTAGTCGATGCCGCTGAGCGAGTCGTGGGGGATGTCCTTTCCTACCAGCGCGAAGTTGTCGAGCGCGGTCGTGATCGGGATATAGAGCTTCTGGTTCTCGTACGTGTTGTTGCCGCGGCCCCCCTTTGCCGCGACCCCAACGACCTGGAAGCGCAGGCCATTGATGGTGATGAAGGCGCCCATCGAGGGATGCCCCATGAAGAGCATCTCGTTGACCTTTTGCCCGAGAACGACGACGTGGCGATGATCGGCAATGTCGGCATCGCTGAGGTAGCGGCCTTGCGCCAGGGGGATGGTGCGGATCTTCTGCACGTTGGACTCTACGCCCCAGACCGCGCCGGCGAAGCTGGTGTATTCGCTTGTCTGCTTGAGGTCGCCGCGGATGAGCAGGCCCGTGACATCGCGCACATGGGGGGCGCGGGCACGCAGTGCGTCGCAGTCACTGAGCGTGATCTTGTAGGGACGGCCGCCGTTGTGCTGGCCGGGCAGCGCGGGGATGATTCCCGCGTCGAGAAAGATGATGTCACTGCCGATTGTCGAGAGGGAGCGCTTCTGGCCTGAGCGAAAGCCTTCCCCAAGGCCGATTAGCAGAAGCAGCGATGCGACCCCCCAGGCTATTCCGAACATGGTGAGAAACGAGCGAAGCTTGTTCGCGGTGATGGAACGGAAGACCTGCGCGACGATGTCGAGGAAGCTATGCATGGAAGAGCGGCAGGCGGCGTTCTAACCGGGGGTACGCAAAGGGAGCGGCTGCGGTTCCGTCAGGGGCGGCGGAGAGGAGCAGCGGCTGTTGCCGAGACGGCATTTTTGACCAGCATGGGAGCTTCGGGATCGAGAAGAGCCTCGGTCAGGAAGCCCAGCCGCGACAACATGCCCTCGACTGCCTGGAGCGGGCCGGGCGAGGCGGATGGAGGGTACAGAAGATGGAGCCGGGCACGGGGCAGGGAGGCCGAGGCGAAGGGCAGGCCGCGAAGGGCGAAGCAGCGATCCGGGCGGTAGACGCAGGAGGCCAAGTCAGTGATGCTGAGGGCCTCGGACGGGGTGCAGAGGATGGTTCGCGGCGGGGCCATCCGGTCGACCATGCTGAAGATCTCGAGCTTGGACTCAAGCTCATCCGGGACGAAATCGATGGCGATGTCCGCGTTGCGGACCGCATCCTCGACGGTGGAGACCAGGGTGAGCAGACCCGTGGAGGAGGAGAGCTCGAGCTGGGCGCGGCGCAAGTTCGAGGGCATGACGTCCTCGAGAAAGACGTGAAAGCTGGCGGCGAGGCAGGTGGCGGCGAAGTCGCGGCCGGCAGCGCCCGCGCCGATGATCGCAATGCTGCTGATCTGGGTGCTGGTCTGGCTGCTGATCTGGACGGGGGATGACGGGGCGGACGGGGCGGCTTCGCGGGACACCATGGAGGAGCTCCGTTGAGCTACTTTGCGCTGGCCACGGCAGAGACGACGGACTCGTAGCTGGGATCGGCCTGCCGGATGTGATCGGAGATGCGCTGCCGCTCGTCGGGGGTCAGCGACGGCAGAGTGGCGAGGATGCGGCGCAGCGTTACGGAGATATCGTCGACATAGTTCATGGTGCGGATGGCTTCGCCGGAGAGAGGCATACGTGCTCCTGATGGTGTGGTCTGAAGACAGTCTAAACGCTGGCGCCGAGTTCGGCGCGGAGGCTGGCCTGGTCACTGGGCTTGCCGGCATCGACACCTTCGACCGGATCCTCGTAGGCGTCGCGGTCCGTCACCTCCATCAATTGGGAGAGCTGTGTGGCGAAGTCGTGATGGAGAGCGTCGAGGCGGTAGCGCCAGCTCCAGTTCCCTTCCCCGGCGGAGGGTGTGTTCATGCGAGCTTCGCTGCCGAGGTGAAGGATATCCTGCAACGGAAAGACGCATACGTTGGCCACGGAACGAGCGATGGTGCGAACCATGGCCCAGACAATCTCACCATCCGGGAGCGGGCCCAGGTACGACAGCACGGCGCGACGCTCCACCTCGGTCGCGTCCTCCCTCCACCAGCCCAGGGTGGTGTTGTTATCATGCGTGCCGGTGTAAGCGACGGTGTTCGGCACGTAGCGATGCGGCAGATACAGGTGACCGCCACGATCCGCGAAGCCGAACTGCAGGATGCGCATGCCGGGCATGCCGAAATGCTCGCGTAATTCATCGACCTCCGGCGTGATGAGGCCGAGATCCTCGGCTACAAACGGCAGATCTCCGAACACCTCTCGCAGGCGAGCGAAGAGGGCGTGCCCTGGAGCTTTGACCCATTGACCGTTCACGGCTGTCTCCTCATCCGCGGCAATCGACCAAAAGGCTTCGAAGCCGCGGAAGTGATCGAGACGAATGGTGTCGTAGAGCGTGAGAGCGCGGCGTATGCGGGCGACCCACCAATCGAAGCCCCGCTCCTGCAGGAGCCCCCACTTGTAAAGGGGGTTACCCCAGCGCTGGCCGGTGGCGGAGAAGTAGTCAGGGGGGACGCCGGATACGCGAATGGGGCGACGCTGTTCGTCGAGTTCGAAGAGCTCCGGGTTGGTCCAGACATCGGCGCTGTCGTAGCTGACAAAGATCGCAACATCGCCGAGGATCCGCACGTCTTTGCCAGCGCAAAAGGAACGAAGGGCACACCACTGTTCGCGGAAGAGGAACTGAATCGCCTGTTCGATCGCGAGCTCCCGGCCCCGCTCATTCATGACGTTGGTAAGGGCGCCGTTCTGGCGTTGCGCGAACTCGACCGGCCACTCATTCCAACTCACGTAGTCATAGGTCCGCCGAAGCACGTTGAACATGGCGTAATCGGGAAGCCAGGAGATATTCTCGGCGCAGAATTTCTGGAAGTGAGCTCTCTGCTCGCCCGACGCGTGGTCGAGGAAGTTCGCGGCGGCCTCTTCCACCAATGGCAGCTTCAGTCCGTGAACAGTGCCGTAATCCACCGGTCCCTCATGCCCAGGCATGCCTTCCAGCCGATCGGAGGATAGCCAGCCGTCCTTCGCGAGCAGCTCCAGGCTGATGAGCAGCGGGTTTCCGGCGAACGCAGAGAGGGCCGAGTATGGCGAGCTGCCATAGCCGGTCGGGCTGAGGGGAAGGACCTGCCACAGACGCTGCTTGGCTGCATGCAGAAAGTCGACAAAGGCGTAGGCCGCGGGTCCGAAGTCGCCTATGCCGCCCAAAGACGGGAGAGACGTGACGTGCAGCAGGATCCCAGAGCGGCGATCGTGCCGGTTTGCTTCTATGCCCATCGTTCCCCCAGTTCAACTCCCACCGTATGATGCTGATTCTGACGCGACTTGGGAGCAAAGAGAGATGGCCTCGTTCCGGCCCGATAACCGGTGCTGGAAGAGACCGTCCAAATCGGCCAGGAGCTCGCCGGCCCGATAGGCCAGGAGCTAAGTGGCCACGAGCCAGGCGGCTACGAGCTCAGTGGCCCAGCGCTAAGTGCCGAAGGGGGACGACCCGCGAGCCGGCTGCTTACGCGAGTACCGGATAGATCCGCTCTTTTCGTACTGCTGGGCGAGAGTGCCCAGGTAGATGCGGAAGACCTCATCGTGCTGCACGCTGAGAAGCTGCTCCCGCGCCTGGGTGAAGTTCTTCGCGATCTCCTCAGCGCTCGGCTCCTGTTTCTCCGTCACCGAGAGGACGGCTCCGACGCGACCAACGTTGATGGGGCCGGAGATGGCGCCCTTCGGCAGGCTGAAAGCGACGGCGCCCGAACCGCTCATGGCGCCGAGATCGGGCACTTGCGCTTCCTTGCCGACGAGGTCGCTGGTCCTGAGCGGAAGGTTCATCTCCGCGGCGGCCTTGCGCAGATCGTTGAGTGCCTTGGCGCGGTCATCCAGCTTGATGAGTTGAGCGTTTAACAGCTGAGGAACCTGCTGCTCGCGGAAGTCTTCAAGGATGTGCGACCTGTACTCGGAAAAGGTCGGAGCATGAGCGGGCTGAACGTCGGCCACTTGAAAGACCGCGAAGCCATCGCCGGTGGAGACAGCTTCGGGCGCCGCGCCTTTGCTCACGGCGAAGGCCTTGGTCAGGATGCCGGAGCTGTCCGCGAGACCGGGAACAACACCGTCCTTCGCAACGGGATCCGTGGTGACCGCGTGCAGGCCCTTGGCGGCCGCGGCCTTCTCGAGGCCGTTCTTTTTCGCATCATCGGCCAGCTGCGAGGCGAAGGTCTGCTCCGCTGCACCGGCGCGCTGCTGTTCAAGGATCGGCAGGATCTCCTGTTTCACCTCGGCCAGGGTCCGGGTATGTGCTGTCTTCTTATCTTCCACCTGAAGGATGTGGTAGCCGAACTGGGTCTTGATGACGTCGGAGGTCTGGCCGGGCGCGAGCGAAAAGGCGGCCTTGTCGAAGGCGGGCACAGTCTTGCCCCGGTCGAGCCAGCCGAGCTCTCCTCCTTGTGCCTTGCTGCCCGGATCATCCGAGTTCTTGCTGGCGAGTTCGGCGAAGTTTCCTCCAGCCTTGATCTGCTTCAAAAGATCGTCGACCTTGGCCTTCGCCGCGGAGTCAGCCTTGGCATCCCCGGCAGCGGGTACAGCAATGAGGATGTGGCGGACCTTCACCTGCTCCTTGACCTGAAACTGAGCGAGGTGCGCGTTGTAGTACGCCTGGAGGTCGGCATCGCTGATCTGGGGCTTGCCGCCGGGCAGGTTATCCGCGTTGAAGGCGACGTACTGGATTTTGCGGGTCTCCGGAATAGCAGTCGCGTAGCGGGCCTGACCTTGCTTGAAGAAGTCTTCGAGCTGAGCGTCAGTCGGATTGATTGTCTTCCGGATGTCATCGGCAGAGACGACCGCGTAGTCGAACTTGACCTTGGCGCCCTGCGCGCGAACGGCTTCACGGACCGCATTATCTGAGACGGTGACGCCTCCCGTGATTAACGCCTGGAGCCGGTTCAACTCCATATCGCTTTTGACCTGCGTCTCGAAGTCGGAGCGGCTGGTCTGAAAGGCGGACTGGACGAAGTTGATGTACGCATCGTCACCGATGTAGGTGCCGTTCGGGAACACGTATTGAGCGAACGGACCCGTCTGCAGCTCGCGCCGGAGATCTTCGTCAGAGACCTGGAGATGCATGCGGTCAGCCTCGTGCTTCAGGATCTCGCGCTGAACCAGTATCTGTCCCGCACGCTGAGCCATGTACGGCAGCAGCATCTCCGGAAGGCGCTGCTGTTGCAACTGGCGTGCCGCGAGCTGGTTGACCTCAACCTGCTTGATCGGTGTGCTGTCGACGCCGAGCCGGCCAAGGATGCCGGGGTCCCGTACGGTAGCGAAGACGGTGCCGTCGTTTCTCGCGCCCGCATTATCAAAGATGCCCGGAACGAGCGTGATGACCATGGTGACGACAGCGAGGCCGATAATGACGGCAAAGATGATCTTGGTGGTGCGATTATTCTGCTGAAGAAGGCGAATCATACGTAGGTTGCGACCTTTGGTTCGTGCGGCGACGACCCCGTCTCCGGGAACTGCCGGTGCCCGTAGTTTTGCTCGGTCCGGCGATCGTCATGACGACATACGCCAAATCATTTGCAGGGCAAGAGAAAGTATAAATCAGGTGGGTGACTTACCCCTGCCGCGTAGGTTGGCTGCCGCGACGGGCTGGTCAAATACGGACGGGGACTGGTCAGTAGGGATACGGGTAGGCATAGGGGTACGGGTAGCGTTGGTAGGGAACCGGATACCCGTAAGGGGCTGGGCGGACGTAGCGTCGCCGCATCTGAGCAACCGCGGGTACACCGTAGCCGAGGCGTTCCACCTCCACCTGAGAGACGGTGGCGAGCGCAACCGGCTGCGTGAGGTGAAAGATCAGGATGGCTTCGGCCGGAACGTAGGCCTGTCCGCCCTCCGATGCGGCGGACGCGCCCACTCCCGCTGCTCCACCGACTCCGGCTCCGATTGCGGCGCCGGCTCCGCCCCCGGCAACCCCGCCGATGATTGCGCCGACCGCACCCAGGCCAAGTGCGCTGTTAACAGTGCGTGCGGTTTTATCCCCGCCGGCGTTCGACCAGATATCGGAGGTGATCGGATAGACCCTTCCGGCAAGTATCACGTGCGTCAGTTGAAGGCCGAGCTCTCCGCGGCCCTTGAGCGCACCGGCGCTCCGGGATTCAACGACGGTGCCCTGGACGGTCGCGCCTCGAGGAATCGCGACCAGGCTGTCGGCAACAACATCGTTGAGCACGACTGCGTCGAAGACTGTTCCGGGTTGGGTGTGACGGCTGTCGAGTTCCTGGTTGGTTCGGACCCGTAGCATCGCCCGTTCAGGAACCGTCACCATCTGGCCTCCCTCTTGTGGGCCGTACTGAGCGCGACCCGCGTATGGCGACTGTGGGTAAGCAGGCGGCGGAGCATAGGGCCCCTGGGCGTAGGGACGGCCGGGAGAGGGCCCTTGCTGCGCGGGCGCACCCGGGGGACGCTGCTGTGAGGACTGGCCAGACGGCTGTTGGGCCTGCCCGTAAGGTCCTGCCGGCTGACGGTAGGGGTTTTGAGGTTGGGCGTAGGGGTCTTGAGGCTGACGGGAGGGCTCCTGGGGCGAGACCTGGGGCGTGGATGTTGGAGGGGAGGCCATCGTTCCATCAGATTGAAGCAGGGGGTTGGAGCCGTCGCTGCTTTGAGCAGTCTGGGTCTGGGTCTGAGTCGGGGCACTCGTGTTTGCCCCGGCGATCCTTGAATCGGTGCTCAAGGTGAGTTCGTCTACGACCTTTTGGACGCCCGGAGTGCGAGAGGCGATCGTCTCGGCCAATTTGCGCCGATCTTCGTCACGCACACTTCCGCTCAAGGTCACGGTGCCGTAAACCGTGGTGGACGTAATGGCCTGATCGGCCAGCTTCGGATTGCGTGCAAGTGCCTTCAGGACGTCGGACTCAACCTGGGCGTCGGGAACTGCGGTCATCTTAGCCTGGGCGAAACTTTGTGTCGTGACGAGAGACATGCCCCCAGCCACGATGCTCTTGACTATCCATCTGACGTGCTTCATCTGTGTGTCTCCGGGTGGCTTTCCCCCATGGCTCGCGGCGTGCAGCCGCCAGTCCTGCAAACGTCATTCTTTGGGAAAAGTTACGGTCCTGCCAGAGCGTTTGCTCATGCTCGAGCTTGCGCGTAGACACGTTTTCGGCTTTTTGCGGCACGTGTCAAGGCCCGTAAAGTCGGGCAGCGATGCGAGCTCCAATACGTTGACCCCGGAAGGGGTCCTGCGTTATATTTGATCTGCGGGGTGGAGCAGCCCGGTAGCTCGTTGGGCTCATAACCCAAAGGTCGTAGGTTCAAATCCTACCCCCGCAACCAATAAAATCAATAACTTTTGGGAGTCGCAAAAAGCCGATCGGCTCCCAATATCTCCCAATAAGAAAATCTGGGTTTCAGGCGCTCGCTTTCAACGGCTTGAGCACCATCTCCACGACTTTCCCATTCGCTTCCCGCTTCGATGACGACATCGCCTGCCCATACACGTTCATCGTTATCTGGATCGAGGCATGACGCATGAGGTCGTGTTATTCCTCCATCGGCGCTCCGGTCTCGTCAAGCCAGGACCGATACGTATGACGGAAGGGTGTGCCAGCCGATCGGCCCCAATCCCAACTTGATGCGCGCGGGCTTGAGATACCGCTTTTGGATTTCGGTTGAGTAGTAGGGCTCGCTCGACAACGGGTTCGGGAACATCCATCCCTCTTCCGTTTTTGGGCACTGCTCATTGCAGCCGAGCAGGACCTCCAGCAAGGGCAATCCGTTCGCGCCGGGCGGATCTCCTGCGTACCGAACCTTCGCCAGCGGAGGGAACATCATGATGATGAGACCGCTGGCGATAGGGATGTTCGTAGTGCCGCTCTGGAACCGGCTTACAAAGTCAGCCGAAGACGGAACGAAATGCCCGATGACAAGGCCAATCGCCATTGCAAGAAAGATCCAGAGCGTGAGGAAGCGGTCGAGAAACGAGAGCTTCTTGCGGGCGGCAGGAGCGCAGATTTGGCCGTGTGTAACTGGAGCAGTGGCCATTAGCAGACCTCGCAGGCAGCATCGGTGACCGTGGTGGGAAGAGGAGCGCCTTCGAGAAGGGCGTATTTCGAGGGGGAGCAACAGGCTTTGGTAAGCCGGGCTTTGTCGGCCTGCATCGCTTTCTCATCCTTCAACCAGGCAAGCGTCTGACGGAGAACCTGTGATGCTCCGATATGGGGCGGCATGACAGTCCGGTAGTGCATCCACTTCCCCTCCCTGCGAGCAACAACGAGGCCAGCGCTGCGGAGGTAGGCCAGATGGCGGGAGATCTTCGGCTGCGGTCCTCCCAGGATCTCCACGAAGTAGCAGACACAGATCTCCTGGTCGCCGATGAGGTTCAGAAGCCGGAGCCGGGTGTTGTCGCCGAGCGCCTGAAAGAACTGTTCGATGTTGTACGGCTGCTTTGCTGCCATCAGTGATATATACGCATTGACGTATACGAAAGCAAGTCTTATAGTCGCCTAAGCAGATGTTTGGAGGCGATATGTCAGAGCAGCTACTGAATTCGGTGAAGTCGAAGTATGGTGCGGTTGCGGAGAGCACGTTATCGAACGATCACGCGGGCGTGAAGGCGGTAGCCGAGGCGTTTGGCTACAGTGCTGAGGAACTGACGTCGATTCCCGCAGAGGCCAATATGGGCCTCTCCTGTGGCAATCCCACTGCAACTGCGCATCTCCGTTCCGGTGAGGTGGTCGTGGACCTTGGCTCGGGTGGTGGACTGGATGTGTTTCTCGCAGCCAAGATGGTTGGGCCGGAGGGCCGTGCCATCGGTATCGACATGACCACGGCCATGATTGAGCGTGCGAGAGAGAATGCGGCCAAGGGCGGCTACACCAATGTCGAGTTCTATCAATCCACCATCGACCAGATCCCGCTACCGGATGCATCGGTCGATTGCGTCATCTCCAATTGCGTCCTCAATCTCGCCCCTAATAAGCCAGCGGTCTTCCGCGAGATCGCCCGTGTTCTGAAGCCGGGTGGTCGAGTCGCCCTGAGTGATATCGCTCTCAAGCATGAGCTGCCGGAAACGGTTGCCCAGAGCATGGCCGCCTACGTCGGCTGCATCGCCGGAGCTGCTCTGATCGACGACTACCGCACCGGTCTGCTCCAGGCCGGATTCCAGCACGTTGAGATCGTAGACAGCGGAGCCGACCTGAACGCCTACGCCAAGGTCGAGAACCAAGCGGTTTGCTGCTCACCCAGCATGGAAGCTGGAAACACTTTCCAGATCATCGGGGAAGCCTGTTGCACTCCGGCCCCCAGCAGCTCTCCTTCCCTGCACGAGGAACTGACGACCCTGCTTTCGAAGTACGACGTGAACGAGGCGGCCGCCAGCGTGAAGGTCTACGCGATTAAGCCACTGGGCGAGGCGTCACGCTCGTGCTGTGGCCCGACTTGCTGCTCCTAAGAGGCCGCGTATCTAATCCCCGTTTGCCTTGAGGAGCTTCACTGGGAACTCCAGCCGGCCATCATGGCGGAAGCCGGTTATGAACCGGAGAGGCGCACCGAACTTCACAGCTTATAGCGCCGGAAGTCATCCGTCAGGGTCGGTGCGCCGGGAGGCCTTGCGGTCACCCTGGACAACGCCTCACCGGAGCAGTTCGATAGGACCAGGTTCGATGGGTTGAGAAGGTTCTCAAGCAGGATGAAGCCGACAAGAGCATCCGAACGGTCGTCGTTGCCATGCACGATGCTCTACCCGACAGCATCTCCGCTGGGCACAGCATGAACGAATTCCCGGCCGGGACGGAAGCAGCCTAAGAGGCTATAGCGATTTGGTCGCTTTTAGGAGGCGATCGTCGAAGGAAGTTCAGGTGCTTGCCAGCCACTCGCACTTTCTCATGTCCGACGTTTACCAGACCGCGTGTTACAAGGCAGACGACGTACTTCCGGGCTGGATGTGAGGGCGGCAGGGGCAACGCGGTATCGCCTCCCTGTGGACCACCCGGCCGCCCGAATCGCGACGACGGACGTTTATGGCTACCTTCTGGGAACGGTTTCGCCAGAGGGACACGTCAGGTTTGGGTTTCAAGCGATCGCGTCATCGGACGTGTCTGAAGAGACTCGTTCCCGATTCGGATCGGAGATCGTCCGGCAGTGCTTCGAGGAAAACAAGAACAGCTATGTAGTCGAGGGTCCAACCTGCGCTAAATGAACCCGTGAACGGACCTGTCTTTCTGGAATGGTGCGGTTCCGCAACGGAGTGGCTTGTGGCCAAGCCCCTCATAGCATCGTCATGAGCTCAGGAACGATTTCGCAACCTCCGAGGAACACATGATCCGTCGTTTTCGCTTATCGGAGCTGTGGGAACCGCCGCACTCGCCCTCGCGCTCACGGCCTGCAACCCCTCCGACAACTCCGGGACCGTAAATCTCATCGGTGCTGGAAGCACCTTCGCCTTCCCTCTCTACTCCAACTGGACCTACGCATACGCGAAGTTGCACCCGGCAACGACGCAAGGGCAGTGCTGATCGATTCGGCGCAGCCTTCGCAACCACGCTCGGTACATTGAGTTCCAGGTCCGCAAGTTGTCCGCCCCGCGGGTATTCCTCTTTCTTCCCGGGATCGACGACTGGACTGGAGACATTGGTTTCGTACCCTGCCTCTTTGAGGCGCGTCGCGATTGCGGTACCTTGCAGTTGGGTTTCGTCAAACAGCACGTCGATACGCTGGTCAACAACTCGTGCGCGAGCCTGCGTTACGCCCTGCACAGCTTTGAGCAGGCGTTCCACGCGCTGCTGGCAACTGGCACAATGAAGCCTTTGCTCCCCGACGACCTCGAACGTTATCGCTTTCAACATGTGAAAACTCCTGTGGGGTGGTGCGTGGTGCACCAGTGTTGAGATACGTGGTGCTTCTAATATTCCGTTTATGCGCAACCACGGGCTGTTACACCCTTGCCGCGATCCCTGCTCGTTCTACGGCTGACTGGAGATCGTCATCCGTGATCAGCCCATCAAGCCTCTGAACCTCTTGCCCATTACGTAGGATGAGCACAGTAGGAATAGTTCGAACGTTGAAGCGATGAGCCCCTGCCATATCCCGGCCTATGTCGATCTGATAAACAGGCAAATGCCCTGCCCACTGAGCCGCCCAAATCTCCAAACGCGGCTCCAGCGCTTTACAAGGACGGCAGCTCTATGAGCGCCTGCTCGTGCGTGAGGCTGACGGCCACTTTGTCTACCCCGGTCTGCGACCAAGCGCTTTTTCAATGGTGCCGGTGCACAACGAGCAATGTAGACCCCCCATGCGCGCACGGATTCGACGCCGACCCGGTAGTGCGGAAGGCTCTTCACTCCAGAAATGCTCAGCAGATTCGACGCTTATTGCGGTCGCCATATTCCACCTCTTTCTCCAGTAGATGAGCCAGTACCTAGGTATAGGGTCCAGAAACAAAAAGGGCTCACAACTGCCAACAAACGCCTAATGCAACCTGAGCTGCACGGCCGAAATGGTGCCTAGGGATGCCCTCTCTTACCCGAGGGTCAGAAACACTCTCGCGTAATAGGCGCTGACCAGAATCAGGGCGACTCCGCTTGTAATCCGGATAACTTGCGACCAAGCACCCAGAGCGGTGAACTTCATCAAGGCTCCGGCAAACACGCCTGCGAGGAGAAAGGGCAAGCCGCGTCCAATGCCGAACACTGCGGCGAGCAGCAATCCATACTCCGGCCGCCCTTGTGCAGTGGCTACCGTGAGTAACAGAAGCAGAGGAGCGGCGGATGTTCCCAGGCTGAAGATAAAACCGTACAGAAAAGTACCTGCCAACCCAGGTCGGCGCAGATGCGAGCTTCCTTACTCCAAGTCGCGGACCCCAAAAAGCGGCAGCGGCGGCCAGGAGTGAAGCAGCGGCCATACCCAATGCCCAGTAACGACCGAACGATTCTGTGTCAAAACGGTACCTAAACGGCCCGCGATGGTGCCGAGGATCGCAAATTCATGACGATGCCGACGAAAAACGCCAGGGCGACGAAGAACCCACTCCTTGGGCTCTCGTCTGTGCCGGAACTCCCTACAACCCCTGCCACTCCCAAACCTACGGGCACGGTGCAGGGGCAAACTGCACTTGCGACCACACCTGCCACAAGGGTAATCGCTAGAGCCCATAGAGACCCATGGGGCAGACTGGAGGCAAACTTCTCCAGAAACGCATCCAGAGTCATCGTGGTTCCACCGTCGGACGGCCAGCTTTGTAACCGAGCTGATTGATCGCAGCCTGAATCTGGTCGGCGTGACTCTACCTTCGGTGTAGCGCACCCGGCCCCCGCGATGTTCCAGACTGACCTCAACGTCAGTCACACCATCTACTCTCTTCACTCCCCGCTTCACCGTCGCCGCGCACGAACCGCAACTCATCCCCTCCACAGGAATAAACATTGTCTTTGTAACTGCACTGCTCTGAAGACTCGCAGCAACGTTCTTCTGCGCGCTACAACCAGTCATGACGATCAAGACAAATGCGATGAGGCAGAACGTGAGCCTGGGGCGCCGGAGCAACCTGGCGATTCCCGCTCCCCTTTTGTGCGTGCTCGACTCCCTTGCCTTCTCATTGCGTATACTCGCTCCGATCCAGTCTCTCGAGGATCGTGCATTCCGTTAGAGGACCGTTTCCATGGCAAGCTGCCGCAAGCTCTTCGAGTGACTTTTCTATAGCCTGTAAATACCGGATCTTGTTCTGGACATCAGCAATCTTGTTCTGAGTACGTTGCCGGATCGCAGTGCAACTGGTCTTTGGATCGACTCGCAAGGCAGAAGTTCTCTGACCTCGACAAGAGAGAAACCAAGCTCCTGGGCATGCTTTACGAAGCGCACCCGCCGCACCACATCGGAGAGAACATGCGATAGCCGGATGCCGTCCGTGCAGGCTGCGCGATCAATCCTTCCCGTTCGTAATAGCGAATGGTTTGAAGGTTTACGTGCGCCTCTTTTGCCAGTGCCCCAATGGTCAAGTGGTCCATCGTCCCTCCTGCAGATTCAGGCTAAACCCCGTACCGTGGTACAAGGTCAAGTTGCTAGGGTCTTTGTGCCTGCCGTGACCAACGGCCATATGGGCTATAGGCGATCTCCGCTCTCGAACGAGACGGAGCCCGCATACGTGCATCCTCGTTATCAGGCAGCCATCTTGCGGCACGCTTCCGCGCAGCGACGGCAGGCTTCCGCGGAGCGACGGCAGGCTTCCATATCCAGATATTTCTCACATTGAGTTGTGCACGCGTCGCAGAGTTCCGCGCACGTTCCGCAAATTGCAGGCGCGGCTTGTGATCTGCGGCTCAGTAATCTTACGCATGCAGTGCAGACCTCCGCACAGTCAGTACAGACGCGGGTGCATTCGGCGCGGCTCCCCTCGGTACAGCAGACGTTGACACACTCTTTACAGGTTGGACGCAAGCATTAGAAGCATCGATACGGCCTTGGTTTTGTCTAGACATAGCTTCCCCTTGTTGATCGATTAGGGAACCATCTGGCCGGTGATTGCCTTTCGCCAAATGCAAGGTCTGTACCACGGTATAAAGTCAAGCGGCCCCCCGTGACGCTGATGACAACCAGCGCAATCGCCGCATCCCTGTCGTCCGCCACTCTGCACACGGCCAACTGGCCAGCATCGCCAGCACTGGGCCCAGGGCGCTCAGATAATGGCGACTCATGGCTCCGCATGCACGCATTGAAGGTGCGCTCGTGCCTTGACTCTGGATATGACTCCAGGGTGTAGCTTGATCACATGAGCTGCGAGCACATCAGCGCCGGACTACAGATCGGGTCGGTTGCCTCGCGTTGTGGGCTGAGCGTAGACACGATCCGTTTCTATGAGAAACAGGAGCTTATTGGAAAGCCTGCCCGGAGCCAGGGCGGATTCCGCCTGTATGAGGAAGACGCTGTTGAGCGCCTGAGCTTCGTCACTCGGGCACAGACGCTGGGGTTCTCTCTCGACGAGATCCGCGAGCTGCTCTTGCTGCGCAATGCAGGAGAAGAAGCCTGCTCACACGTCCACGACTTGATCGATCAGAAGCTCACGGTCATTCACGCCAAAATAGCTGAACTGCGAAAGCTGGGGCGTCACCTTAGGCAAGCGAAGGGACGGTGCGACCGTGAGTTGGCCTCGGAATGTGTCGGAAGCTGTCCGGTGATCGAAGAGATCGCGCGCAAACGAAAGGATGAACAATGAAAGTCGAAGTGCTGTATATCGCAGAGTGCCCGAATCACAAACCGGCCGTGGAGCAAGCGCGTGCCGCGCTGCGGGCTGTGGGTGTTCCTGCGATTGTCGAAGAAGTCGAAGTTCCCACGAACGACGATGCTCAGGCATGGAGATTTCTTGGTTCGCCCACGGTGCGCGTCAACGGTTTGGACGTAGAGCCGGAAGCACGTGGGGTTGAACATTTCGGCGTCGGGTGTCGCTCCTATCAGGAGAACGGCCGGCGCTCGGGCCTTCCATCAAGAGATCTGATCCAGCGAGCTCTTCAGGAGGACGCGGGCGTTACAAGCCCGGTCAGACAGGCTCGCAGAAGAAGAAAGGGGCTGGATCCAGCGTGCTGGTAGCTGGTGGGCTGGCCGCAGTGCTGGCCTCGACCTGCTGCCTCGGCCCGTTGCTCCTGGTCGCACTTGGCTTCAGCGGCGCATGGATAGGCAATCTCTCCAGACTCGAACCCTACCGCCCTTGGTTCATCGGTGCTGCCCTGATTGCCTTGTTCTTCGCCGGTCGGCGCATCTTCCGTCCGGCGGCGGCGTGCAAGCCAGGAGAGGGTGTGCGCATTGCCAACCCCGCGCCGCGCCTACAAAGTGCTTTTCGGGATCGTTACGACCTTAGTAGTTGTCGCGCTCACGTTTCCTTACGTCGTTCGGTTCTTCTACTAACCATCACCCTACAAGGAGCTCTCTCATGAAACGACTATTCACAGCTATCGCCGCCGCTGCCCTCTTCGCCACGCCTCTTTTCGCTGCCACTCAGACTACGACTCTGAAGGTCCGGGGATGACCTGCTCAGCCTGTCCCATCACGGTTGAGAAGGCGCTCTCGAAGGTCGATGGAGTTGAAAAGGTGGTGGTCAGCTTCGAGAAGAAAGAAGCTGTTGTGACGTTCGGCGTCGCGAAGACAAATGAGAAGGCTCTCGTGAAGGCTACGACGAAGGCCGGGTATCCGTCAGAGTGCGTCAAAGACGGCAAGTAAAGCTTGGGCATTTCCACTTGGGAGGACCGGGCTACCGACCACTCATATAGGGATGCCCGCTCACCACCGTAACGGAGCCCGAGATCGTCGCTAATAGAATGGGCCGGACGCGCCCAGTGTGCGGCCTCTCCATTCCAGAGGAGTCACACCGCTTCTCTCGTTTCGTGTTAACCAATTGAACAGGGAGAAACTTTGGCTGAAACGTTCGATCTCGTGGTCCTTAGCGCCGGTTCAACGGCGTTTGCCGCAGCACTCCGCGCTGCCGAATTTGGTAAAACTGTGGCCCTGACAGAATCGCGGGTTCTGGGTGGGACCTGTGCGAACCGTGGCTGCCTGCCCTCGAAGAGCCTCATCGAGGCTGCCAAGATCCTGTACGAGTCTACGCATCCACTATATCCAGGCCTCCGCCCTGCCAGCATGGAACGCGAATTCCCGCCCTCATTGCGCAGAAGGACGAGGTCATCCGGGGCTATCGCGCCAAGAAGTATAAGCATTGTGAGCGACGACAAGGAAGCTCGCCCACCATCCCCGTTATCCCGGGCTTTCGAATACGCCCTACGTCACCAGCGACTTGCTCACCAGCCTGGAGGACATGGAACTCAAGGAACTGCCCAAATCGCCCATCATCGTCGGTGGCGGGTACATCGCGCTGGAGCTCGGCCAGATGTTCTCGCGCTTTGGTACGGAGGTCACAATCCTGGAGCGCGGCGAGCGCAATGGCCTACCTTCGTCAGCTCAATGGGTATCTACGCCGAGATTCCGGGCGAACGCTATCGCAGCATCCTGGACCCGTACCGCGACTCGGTCAGTGTGATCTAGGCTTCCGACCTCGATCCTTCGGCCCGCATGCTGAGTGACCGAGACGAGATCGACTACGGGACCACGCAAAAGGCTGAGCCCTTTGCGAACCCGTCCGGGGGCGTATCCCGCAACAGCGTGGCCGATCTCCTGGTCAAACTGGCGACGAAGCCCGGTTTAGAGCTTCGTCACAGCCTCGGATTCACAAGCGTTCCTGAAGTGCAGGACCGCGATAACCCGCGACGGGCATCAGTTCTCACGTTCAACAAGGAGAAGCAATGCAAAAGCGCACATTGGGAAAGAGCGGTCTTGAGGTTTCAGCTCTGGGCTTCGGCTGCATGGGTCTGAGCTACGGGTACGGCCCTGCAACCGACAAGGAGCAGGCAATCAAGGTGATCCGGGCTGCCTATGACGGTGGTGTCACCTCCTTGGATACCGCCGAAGCCTACGGTCCTTACGAAAACGAAAAGCTGGTTGGCGAGGCGCTCGCGCCTGTCCGCGACAAGGTTGTCATCGCAACCAAGTTCGGCTTCGAGGGTGGAAAGGTCGATCTGGGGCTGAACAGCAAGTCGGCAAACATCCGGGACGTTGCCGAAGCCGCCCTCAAGCGCAGCTCACGGCTGACGACCTGCACGAGATCCAGCAGGCGCTCTCAGGGATTGAGGTGCAGGGCGCTCGCTACCTCAACACCTGCAATAAAACGTGGGCCGCTGAGTTTGTCGGGTGCAGGGTGCATCAAAAGAGAGCACCTTGCACTCGTCAGACTTGATCTTGTGGTGAACATGAACGCTTCCTTCCCGTGTACACCCAGGCTTAGGCTTTTGGAGGGAGAACATCATGAACAATCACAAAATGAACATCATGAACAATTCACAAAATTCGGGTCGGCATTATTGGAGCGGGTGGCTGGGCCAAGTACGGGCACATTCCGGCTCTGCAAACCTTGCAGGAATTTGAGATCGTCGCGGTATCGAGCCGTAAGCAAGAGACAGCCGACCAGACTGCGGCACAGTTCAACATTCCTCACCCTTTGGGAGGCGAGCAGGCGTTGGTCAACCACCCAGAGGCGGATCTCGTTGCGGTGGTTGCTCCTGCTCCCGAACACGCACGGCTGGTAAAAGCTGTCATCGAAGCCGGCAAGGATGTTTACAGCGAATGGCCGCTAACGACCAGTACTGCTGTGTCTGAAGAGCTTCTTTCCCTGGCAGAAGCAAAGCGTGTCAGGCACATGGTCGGCTTGCAGCGCCGGATGGGTCCGAGCGCTAGCTATACCCGCGATCTGCTGAAAACAGGGCTACGTGGGCAAACTCCGCAGTGTTCACATGACGGTGAGTACAGATGCTTGTGTCCCAACGATGTCCGAAAGGCACGGTTGGGCCTTCGACGCCGCAAACTTCTCGAACGTCCTCTCGATCTACGCCGCCCAATTCGGCGACATGCTCTTTCGTTCTGTCGGGTTTCCCAAGAAGCTGACGGCCGTCATCGAAACGCAATTCCCCTTCTTCACGGTTATGGAGACCGGTGAACGAATCCCAACATCAATCCGAACGAGGTGATGGTGATCGGCATACTTGAGGGTGGCGGCTTTTTTTCCATGCAGGTCGAAGGCGCACAGAAACACCGCACAGGCCTACAGATCGATATTTCTGGAACCGAAGGCGTTCTCCGCATCACCAACCCGCTCGCGTTTCAGAACAAGGATGACAATGCCATCGAAGGCATGAACGGAGAAACGATGACGTTCTCGCCGTTGCCCATCCCCGACGAATATAAAACTCTCGCCAACTCTGGTCTCGACGTTAGTGCCCAGGACCTGGCGTACCTTTATGCTGCGTACGCCAGCGACGGAGTGAACGGCACATCCGAAGCCAGCAACTTCAGAGATGCGGTGAGGCAGTGACCTGCCCCCTTTGTCTCACCCATTCATAACTGGAGATTCTTAGTTATGTTGATGGTTATGGTTGGCGAAGGGAGCCGGGCCATGGCCCGGCTCCCTTCGAGGGCAAGTTTGAACTCCAGTGGGGTGCGGCAGTCAAGTGAGCTGTGGGGCCGCTCGCCGTTGTACTCCTCGCGCAAGGCTGCCAGAGTACACCGCACGTCGTTGAGCGTGCGGAACCAGCTGGCGTTCAGACATTCGTCCCGCAGTCTGCCGTGGAAGCTCTCGACATGGCCGTTCTGCATCGGACGGCCGGGCTGGATGCGCACCAGCCCGATCTTCCAGTCTTCGGACCAGGCCAGCATCCGCCGCGAGGTGAACTCCGGACCATTGTCGGAGCGCACGCTCTCCGGTCGTCCACGCTCCGCGATCAGCCGCTCCAGAACTCGTGTCACGCGGCCCGAGCCGAGGCTCGTGTCGGCCTCCAGCGCCAGGCACTCGCGCGTGTACGCGTCCACCACGCTCAGGATGCGCACCATCCGCCCGGTCGCCAGTCCGTCGACGATGAAGTCCATCGCCCACTCCTGGCTGGCTCCCGTCAGCCGAGGCTCGATCGCTCGATCGCGCACCAGACGCTTGCGCTTCTCTTCTACGTACAGCCGATACACCCGCACCCGGCTGAAGCTGGCCGTAGTCCCTCATCGAATACCATGCCGTCAGAGCTGCAATCGGCAGCGTGGAAGCTTCCTCGTCCGTCATGGCTTCAGGCACTTTCACCGCACTGGCCGCATGCAGGACCATGTATTCCGCCAGGCCACCAGGTAGCGGAGCGCCGTAGCAGAAATCAGGTTCGTTCGGCTTTGCAGTGCCGTCCACCCAATTGGAATAAAGGTGCGAATTGACCCGGTCGCCCTCTTTGAGATGGGTCACACCCGCGCCGACAGCTACCACCACGCGAACCGCATCCGACAACGGGATCAGCGGCTTCGAAATCATCTCCGGCTCGTAGATGCCATCCACGATTGCCTTGTCTCGAAAGTTCAGCGAGACAGCCGAGACCTTGATGAGCACCTCGTTCTCTTTCGGGGTCGGCGTCGGGACCTCACACAATCGCAGGTTATCCAGTCCAAAATCGTCAAGCAGCCATGCCTTCATGCGTAGTCTCTTTAGTTCGAATTTACTTGAACAATGGTAAGACGACTCAAGGCGCTTGAGAGATTCTCAAGCCGCAGGGACAAAAGATCATGGGAGCACTACAGAACGAACCCAAGAAGGCCGATCTCCAGCTCACTGCTGTGCTCTACGCCCTAGCGATGACACCCGTTTGCAAATGGTCCAGAGCCTTCCAAAGACCCAGGACATTGCGTGCAGCTACTTCGACATCCACATGTCAAAATCCAGTCTTTCTCATCATTTCCGAGTGCTTAGGACGTCAGGAGTCATCACGACCCGCAAGGAAGGCACTTGTCTCCTCAACTGCTTGCGGAGAGAAGATTCGGAGGAGCGCTTCCCTGGAGTCCTTGATTCCGTGCTGGCGTCTTCGACAAGTCCTCTCGCCGTCGTTAAACCCAGAAGAGCCGGGGTTAATTAATACCGGCAACCTGCTTCCCGGTATTAACTGCTTGAAATACGGCCTTGGTGCGGTGAACCTTTGCATGGCAGGCAGGACACAACGAAAGCATCAGGTTCAGAACAGATCTTCTAGGTACGCGGTGATGCACGATAATTGGGCGTTTATCCCGGCCCGAGGCATCACAGACGCGGCATCGGTAGCCGTGGCGCTCCAGAACCGCTTCGCGTAGGCCTCCGAATACTCCTCGTGCTGCCTTTCAGCGTGTAGCAAGTGGCACAAAGGCCAAGAGCAAGCACCTTCGCGTTTCCGCAAGGACAGTGCATGACCCGTTGACGGATAGTCCTCACTTCCCTGCTCCTGCAGCGTACCGATAGAGGGTTTGACGGCTGATACCCAGCTCGCTGGCGAGCGCGGTTTTCGACTCCCCAGCAGCGACACGTCGCCGCAGTTCCTTTGCCTGCGCTGGTGTGAGCGAATGCTTTCGCCCGACGTATGCGCCTTCGCGCAGTTTCGCCAACGCGATTCCCTCCCGCTGGCGCTCACGGATCAGGTCGCGTTCGAACTGCGCGAAAGCTCCCATGACGCTCAGGAGTAGGTGCGACATGGGAGAGTCCTCTCCGGTAAAGGTCAGATTCTCCTTTTCGAAACGCACATGAACGCCCCGCTCCGTGAATCCAAGGACCACTGTCCGTAAATCATCCAGATTGCGGGCCAGCCGATCCATCGAGTGACAGATCACCGTGTCGCCTTTACGAACATAGCCGGTGAGCTGTTCCAGCTCCGGCCGGTGAAGGTCCTTGCCTGAGGCCTTGTCCACGAAGCGCTTGTCGATGAACGGCTTGTTTGTGCACAATCACGAGAGCTTCGTCAGCTTCCGACGTGTCCAACGTTAGCTGGACGCGCCGTGCGGTCTGAGCACAGACAGGCCTAATCCAACCGACGCACATGAAGACAACGAGTACAAGGTTGCGCATGTCTTCTTCGCCCTTATGCGGGTAGCTTGAACATCCAGACTATCCCGTTGCTAGTACCAGAGTGACCGAGTAAGTATACCCAGCGAGCAGCTGTAACATCGGCTAAGAAACCTGCTCAGAAATAGCCAGCATCAGCAAGAATTCATTATTAGACGATCATTACTACATATAGTCGAAGGTACGCCTTTGGGTATCTTGTGCTCGTGTTTTCGCTGGTGGCGACCGGATTCCTTGCTTTTGGGCTGTGGGTGCATCACATGTTCGCCACAGGGATACCGCAGATGGCGGAGATCTTCATCAACGGCTTAGGCGATGCAAGCCGCGTTCCTAAATTCGCGAGGTGCCTATACCGCTTCATCAAATTTATGCTTCCCCTTGACATATCTCAACGTGTGTACCTATAACGTTGGCGCTGGCACGAGATAATCCAACAAGACCCCCAATCCCGGCAAAGGATGCAATGGGGGTTCCTTGGCTGACGCAGGAGGCAGGGTCTGCACATAAGCCGCCGTAGATTTCTAGAGGTTGCCGCTGCTGCGAGTGCTAGCTTTGCGGAGCCGTTTTCCACGCTCGCGGAACCACTTCGGCGTAAGTTAAAGATTACAGACGTGAAGGTGATGGTTGTGCGCGGCACCTGGGACTGGAACCTCGTGAAGGTGGAGACGGATGGCGGTCTCTACGGGATCGGGGAGGCCTACTGGGGACCGGGTGTCAAGGATATGATCCTTCGCCAGTTCAAGGACCTCTTGGTCGGCGAAGATCCGCTCAACGTCGATCGGCTCTATACAAAGATGCTGATGCGCAGCGGCGGCTACGGAGCCATTGGCGGAGTGACCATCACGGCGGCCTCTGGTGTGGAGATTGCGCTTTGGGATCTGGCGGGCCGGATTCTTCAAACACCGGTGTGCAATCTGCTGGGGGGACGGTTCCGCGATCGTGTCCGGTTCTATCGCACCTTACAGGTGCCGACGAAGAACCCCGGCGAGGCGGCCTCCTGGCCGAGGCAAATGCAAGAGGAACTTGCCAACAACAGGTTTGGCTTCACGGCCTGGAAGGTGCAGGGTGACGGTGTGCCACCGACAGCCGATCCAAACTTCACGGAACCCGGGCACGACGTTTACACTAACCAACTCACACTTCGCGATATCGACCGCATTGTGGAGCGCATGGACGCCGTCCGAAAGGTGCTCGGCCCCGATGCCGACTTTGCGATCGAGTGCCATTGGAAGTACAGCCTCGGTGACGCCATTCAGCTCCTGAACGCTCTGCAGCATGTCCGACCAATGTGGATGGAGGATCCGCTGCCCGCTGAGAATACCGATGCGATGGCGCGGCTTGCCCGCGCGACCAGCACGCCGATCTGCACCGGCGAGAACCTGTACGGCTTCCATGGATTTCGACCGTTGATCGAAAGCCAGGCCTGCGCCGGCGTCCACATTGACATTCCGAAGTCTGGTGGCCTGCTGGAGTCCAAGCGCATCTCCGATTTCGCCAGCCAGTACGACATCTGGACGGCAGCCCACAACCCTGCAAGCCCGCTCGGCACCATCGCATCCGTTCATGCCGCGGCCGCAATGAAGGACTTCCGCATTCACGAGCTTGCGAAGTGGGTCGACTGGTGGCCCGATCTGGTCACGCACGAGGGACCCTTCTGGACAAATGGGTATTTCACCATCGAAGACAAGCCGGGTCTGGGGGTCGAGATCAACCCCGACGTAGCCAAAGCTCACCTTGCGCCGGGCGAGGTTTGGTGGGGCTAACGCAACTGCTTTCTGTCTCAGCGGTTTCAAACGAACTCCACAACCCCCACGAGGACATATGGCCTTCTACAATCGTTTCACCCCATCGCGGCGCGATATGCTCCGGTCGACCATGTCGCTGTTCGCAACGGGCATGCTCGGCAAGGGCGTTCCCGCGGCCGAGGCACAGAGCTCGGTCAAGAACGTGAACAAGCACTCCAGCCCGTCGACCCTGAAGATCACGGACATGCGGTATACCGTGGTCAAGAAGCCAGGACCAAGCCCCTGCCCCATCATCCGCATCGACACCAACCAGGGCGTATACGGCCTGGGCGAGGTGCGCGATGTGGCGAACTATCAGTACGCCATGGTGCTTAAGAACCGCATCGTCGGTGAGAACCCGCTCAACGTCGACTTTCTCTTCGAGAAAATCGCGCAGTTCGGCGGCGTCTCGCGGCAGGCCGGAGGCGTCGTCGCGGTCGAGATGGCGCTGTGGGATATCGTCGGCAAGGTCTATGGCATACCGATTTACCAGATGCTGGGCGGCAAATGGCGTGACAAGATCCGCATCTACGCGGACACCCCCGAAGCCGATACTCCGAAGGAGTTCGCAGCCATTGCTAAAGAACGCAAGGACCGCGGCCTGACCTGGATTAAGGTGGATATTGGAACCGATCTCCTAAAGGGAAAGCCGGGCACGATCATGGAGCCTGCCGACCAGCGATCCATCGAATACGACAAGCGTCTGCCGCACGCGTTTACAGGGAACGAGCTGACCGACAAGGGAATCGATGTCTACTGCGAGTACATGGCAACCATCCGCGAGGCGATCGGCTATGAGATCCCGCTCTCAACGGACCACCTGGGCCACCTTGGCGTGAAATCAATCATTCGGCTGGGACGCGCCTACGAGAAGTACAACCTGGAGTGGATCGAAGACGTAATCCCTTGGTGGTACACCGACCTGCTCAAGGAGATTACAGACGCGATACCAACGCCCACAATCACCGGAGAGGACATCTACGAGATCGCCGACTTCGAAAGGCTGTGCAGCATGCACGCCGTTGACAAGATCCACCCGGACCTCTCGACCTCCGGCGGAATCCTGCGCACTCACAAGATCGGCGACATGGCTTACAAATATGGGGTGCCCATGGCGATGCACTTTGCCGGCACGCCCGTGGCCTGCATGGCGAATGTGCACTGCGCGGCGGCGACACGGAACTTTCTGGCGCTTGAGAACCACTCGCTTGATGTGCCGTGGTGGCAGGATATGGTCAACGAGGTGGACAAGCCCATTATCAATCGAGGCTACATCACGGTGCCTGATACTCCGGGGCTGGGCGTCACTCTGAACGACGAGGTCGTGCGGCAGCACCTTGCACCAAGTGTGGGTTACTTCGAGCCAACGCCAATGTGGGACGAGAAGCAGTCCTTCGACGATCAGTTGTTCAGCTAACACCAAGCACCCGGGCACCCCCGGATGGAGAACGCATGCAACCCTTCTTCAGTGCAGCTCTTCTAGGCTGTCTCCTCGCCAGCACAGCACCGTTGGTCGCGCAGGTCAAGATGACCCACGACCAGATGATGTTTTACACGTCCGAGTGGAAGGGAGATCGCTTTCCGGACGGTCGGCCCAAGGTGGGGGATGCGCTGCTTACACGAGCGCTCGATGTTTCCATTGAAGACATTTGGGACTACTTGCGGAACCAGGGATACAACTGCCAGTTCGATGCGGGCTTCCAGGCGCTGCATCCGGAGAAGCCCTTTGCGGGACGCGCTCTGACGGCCCAGTACATGCCGGTACGCCCGGACATGACACGCGCGATCGCTGCTGAAGGCAAAGCAGAGAAGCGCGTGAGCTACAACAATAGCTGGCCGATCAACGAACTGCAGATTGGAGACGTCTACGTTGCCGATGGCTTCGGGAAAATCGTGGAAGGCACGCTCATCGGTTCCAATCTCGGCAGCGGCATCGCAGCACACACACACGTGGGTTTCGTCTTCGACGCGGGCATCCGCGATGCGGAGGAGAACCGCGAGATCGCCAACTTCAATGGCTTGTATCGTGCTTATGATCCTTCCGCGTGGAAAGATATGACGCTGACCGCCATCAATGCGCCCATCCGCATTGGCCGCGCGGTTGTGCTGCCGGGGGATATCGTGCTTGCCAAGCGCGATGGCGTGATCTTTATCCCCGCGATCCTGGCTGAGGATGCGATCTCGAACGCCGAGTTCACCAACCTGGAGGATGCCTTCAACTTCTACCTGAACAGCAAAGGCACCAACGGCGGTGAGTTCGAGGGTGGCTGGAACACAAAGAAATACGACGCTCTCGGACAATGGGTCAAAGCCAATCCCGACAAGCTTAAGATGACGCAGGCGCAGTTCGATACGATCCTCGCGAAGCGCAAGCAGCGCCGTCCGTAAGCCGGCCTCAAGAACAGGTAAGCAGCCGGTTCCATCAAGCATCTGCCGCCCCAGAATTCACGCGAGCCCTTCAGACTTTGAGGGATACATCCGCGGCCGGTCGCGGCAGGCACAGCGTGATGAGACCTGCAAGCAGAAGGGCTGCGGACATCAGTAGAAAACCAGCCCGGGGGTTGCCGGTTCTGGCTTGAAGCAGTCCCACCGCATAGCTGCCGCCAAACGCGCCCAGGGCGCCGAACCCGTTCACCATCGCTGTGACCTCGCCGGCGACGTTTTTTGGTAAGGACTCCGCGATAATTGCAAAAAACGGACCGTAGGGTGCGTACATCAGCCCGCCGGCTGCGACAAGAAAAGCGAACGCCCAGACAAAGCTGATAGCCGACGTGAGGTAGGAGCCAAAGAGCGCGGCGCCGCTGATCATCAAGAGCGGCCAGACGAAGCTCCTGCGCTGGAGGTTACGGTCAGAGAAGTACGAAACTATCACCATGAGCAGGATGGCCGCGGCGTACGGGATTCCGCTGAGCAGACCGGTGATCGCGATCCCGCGCGCGGCTCCCTTCTGCACGATCGTCGGCAGCCACAGCACAAAGCCGTACACGCCGATGGACCAGAGAAAATACTGCACCGAGAGCGCCAGTGCCAAGGGCGAGCGCAAGGCGCGGCTCACATTGGCGACCTGTGGAATCAGAGCCTGCTCCTGCTCCAGCGCGGTCCGCAGCTCCGCGCAGCTCGTCTCATCCATCCAGGGCGCCTCTTCGGGACGATCCCTGATCTGCAGGTACCAGATCGCACCCCACAGAACGGATGGGAGGCCCTCCAGGATAAACGTCATCTGCCAACCGAACGCACGGATCATGTAGCCGGTGACCGCCGACATCCAGAGCACGGTCACCGGGTTGCCGAGGATCAGAAATGTATTGGCTCGCGAGCGCTCTTCCCGGGTGAACCACTGGGAAAGCAGCAGCAGCATTCCCGGCAGGATAAAGCTTTCCGACGCACCTAGCAGCAGACGCACCGTCGCCAGGAGCCAGAAGTTGCGCACGATTCCCGTAAGCATCGCGAGCACACCCCAGCTGATCAGCGCGAAAAAGATCAACCGCCGTGCGCTCCGTTTGCGAGCATACGCAGCGCCCGGAATCTGAAAGAGAAAGTACCCCAGGAAAAAAAGAGCCGCCAGCAGCGCCGATTGTGACTCCGTGATCTGCAGCGTCTTGGCAAGCCCCGCCGCGGCGCCGAAACCATAGTTCGCACGGTCCACATACGCAAGGCTGTAGGTGACGAAGACGATGGGAAGGACGCGCGTCCATCGCTGGCGGAGAACCGGCGTATTCAGCGCGCGGATAGATGGGGATGACTTCATGGAGACTTTCTCAACGTGCTGGGCGCTACAAGGGTAGATACTGCCTACGAAGAGTTCGTACTCATACCTTCTTTGAGACTCGAAGAAGGTATGAGCACGAGCCGTACAGACCTGTAGAAGTTACCATCCCGAGGCGCGTTGAGCTCGACTGCCTTTCTCCATGCTCGCAGGACCGTCGAAAGCCGTTGACACATTTTCGTGCAAGGGCCTATAACTCTCTCGCCCGTAAAACAAGCCTGCAATCCCATGTGGCAACGCCCACAGCATGATCTCGTGATGGTCCCGAGAGGGAACTGCAATCGTTTTGGAGGAGGTTAGTCTTGGTGGTTCTTACCCGCATTGTGAGACATCTCACGCTCGTCGTTCTCGCGCTCGTAGCCGTTGCAGGCGCGTCCGCTCAGGTCACTACCGGCAGCATCCTTGGAACGGTTCGCGACCAGTCGGGGGCCGTGGTGCCAAACGCCCGTGTCGTAGTGACAGACACCGGCAAGGGCACCTCCGTCACCGTGGAGGCGAACGGCGACGGCGAGTATATGATCCCGTTCCTAATTCCCGGCGCCTACAACGTCTCCGCGGAGAGCGCGGGCTTCAAAAGAACCGTCTCCAACAACATCGTGGTCGACATCGACCAGAGAGCGCGCGTCGACCTCTCGCTTGTACCGGGAGGCGCCTCCGAGACCGTGGCGGTGACCACGACGGCCCCGCTCATCAAATCCGATTCCTCGGAACTGGGCGACGTGGTAAGCAAGCGTGAGGTGCAGAACCTGCCCCTCAACGGACGTAATTTTGTGCAGCTGACCTATTGTCCTGTCCCAGAGATAACTGGTAAAACACTTGAAGTTGGGTTAACCTCGGTCATGCTCACTGGCCGACCGAAGGCGTCGTTGGAGTTGAGTGCGGAGGAAGCGGATGAGTTGCGTGGCTTCTCTTCTTC